>Ga0114922_10004432_pt1 | contig 13020 bp, 3 predicted proteins | sample AartaG_FD_100975 | JGI IMG/M metagenome (GOLD analysis project Ga0114922, IMG submission 100975) | Deep subsurface microbial communities from Aarhus Bay to uncover new lineages of life (NeLLi) - Aarhus_00045 metaG | ecosystem: Environmental > Aquatic > Marine > Oceanic > Sediment | place: Aarhus... | reverse complement strand
TGATCAACAGGCCTCGGTATCCGTTATTGTAGATAATGTTTCCGGAAACTGTGCCAAGTCCTTCTTCATACACAAATATCCCGTTCTGAGTATTGTTCAGGATGTCGTTATTCTTGACCTGTGGATTCGATTCTTTCTTGATGGACACTCCGCTGTAGCCATTGCTGTAGATGGTATTTCCGGAAATCGTGCCAAGTCCACCTTCATATACATATACCCCATTGTGAGTATTATCCCGGATGTCGTTATTCTTGACCTGTGGATTCGATCCTTTCTTGATGGACACTCCGCTGTAGCCATTGCTGTAGATGGTATTCCCGGAAATTGTACCAAGTCCATCTTCATATACATATACCCCATTGTGAGTATTGTTCCGGATGTCGTTATTCTCGATTTGCGGATTTGCCCCTTTCTTGATAGACACTCCGCTGTAGCCATTGCTGTAGATGGTATTTCCGGAGATTGTACCACGCGCTCCCGTGTGTATGAATATACCGGTTTGCTCACCGTCTTTGATTTCATTGCCTAAGACCTGTGGATCAGAACTGTCCCTGATCTCCAGATTAGAAAGAGTTGCGCCAGTGATTACATTATCAGTAATGGCAATGGAAGAATCCTTCAATAGAATGGCTGCATGCTCTTCACTTCCAGTGTAGGCAATGGTAAAACCTGAAATCTTCCCATGGTCGATCTGATTTGCATTTATGACAACACGGTTTCCGCCATACTCTATTCTCGTTGTTTCTGATCCCTGGCCTAGCAAGTCTATGCCATTCTTGAAACTTATGGTTTCGTTGTATGTTCCGGCTGCCACTTCGATCACATCGCCAGCGGATGCAACGTTGATAGCTGCCTGAATTGTGAGCTTTGCAGAATTCCAGCTATCCCCTTTATTTTCATTGTTACCGTCCATACTAACATACCATTTCGTCGGCTTCCTTTGCTCAACAGTCAAAGCCACCTGTCCATTTCCGCCGTTCGACGTCACGTTTATTGTGTAGGTGTAAGGACCAGGGACAAGCAGGGATCTATCTATATATAAGTAAACAGAAGAATCTTTGCCAGCCGCAAGTTCTCCGCTTTCAGGAGAAACCCTCAGCCAATCAGGCAGGATATCAGAAGTCAGTTCCCATTCTAAGACTTCAGTCCCGGTATTTCTGATAGTAAATCTGCTTTCGCTGGTATCTGTTCCGAAGTCAAGCTCTCCTGGGGATATTGAGAGTACCGGCCGATTCAGTGTAAAAACCGCAATATCGCTGTCATTCAGTCCGTCTGGATCTGTTGCTGTGAAAGTTATGGTTTCAGAACCGAACCAATCAGTTGGAGCTACTATGGTGACCACGCGTTCATCGCTGATATTGACAATCAGTTGATTGTTCCCGGTATATGTCCAGGTTATTTCCGCATCCGTGGTATCTGGATCGGACACGTATGAGTCAAGATTAATATCCGTAAAGGCACCATCCACCGTTATGGTCTGATCCGGTATATCTGACACTAAAGGAGGCTCACCGTATAACGTGAGTTTGCTCGGATCGATCACATGATAAGTAGCAGCGTTGAGTGATATGATACCGGTGAAAAGTTGGGGATCATCCACCCCGGATTCCCTTACCTGTACCAGGTATGATCCCGGTAAATAACTCATCTCAACAGGAGCACTACCCACATTATCCTCGTTGATGATCAGTTCCATCTGACTGTCCGATTCCGGCAGAAACACGCGTGCCATCAAGTCCGCGGCCTTTTCCATTTCTTCATCGGCTTTCTCCTCATTGTCTTCTAATAGCCATGACATGGCCATAAGCCAATATGGTATAGGAGATTGAGCAGAAGCCTGGTTTGCTAATGATGTAACAGTTATCAGTTGCTCCCTGGCTTGACTGAACTGCTCAGTCGAGATTAAGCGCATTGCTTCCCGCAATCCTAGAATCTCTTCTTCGGACATTTCCTTATTACCGCCTGTACCGAGACTATGATTGATATCACTTAGCCATCGCCATATTTGAGGCAAATCATCGGGTCTAAGACATGCGGCAACCAGGTCGTTGGCATCTCCATCGTGGGCAGACACAATTCCATTGAGCATATCTGTACCAGGTGGTCTTCCATCCATTTCCAAAAGCTCTTGTGCCAACCCCGCAGCCTTCAGAAATTCTCCTTGCTCATCCAGAACCCATACCTTATTGTATATAGCCTCTGTCATACCGGGATCTATTTTCAGAGCTTCCTCAAACTCATCAAGGGCAAGATCATAATCTTTGGCAGTTGCATATATTTTGCCCAGGTTCAAATGGAAAGCTGCTTCATCAGCGTCCAATTGTATGGCATTGCGAATAGCATCAGCAGCTTCCTCTAGTTTGCTCAACTTGTGCAGTGCAAGCCCTCGGTTATTGTGAGCAAGGGCGTATTTCGAATCTCTCTCAATTGCATCATCATATTTTGCCAATGCATTAGCATAATTCAACTGCCGATACTGGATATTGCCCCTGGCAACTAGATTGCGAGTTGTTACATCAGCAGCGGACACTAATTGACATATAGAAAGAAACATGCAAAGCAATATAGCGAATCGAAGCCTGCGATACATTAGATCATCCCCTCCATACCTGGTTTGAGGTGCACTCTGAAAGTGTCTGAGAAAAGTCTAGAAACACGGTGCCCAATATCCACCGTATCCTCCATATCCCCCTCCGCCTCCACCACTACTACTCACACCGTATGAGGTACTTACAGTATTGCACGTGCAGATCGTATTACAGGTACATACTGAAACAGGTACGCATGTGCAGACAGCATTGCAGGTACAAGCGGAAGTAGTGGTAACACCCGCTGTTGAGGTTGGAGTGGGTGATGGTTCACCATCGGGCTCAAGCAATTGCTCTGTCAATGGTGGTTTCATGTAATCCGCCTCTTTGATCTGGAAATGTCTTACAAGGAAAAGAGCTGGCTCTTCCAATTCTCTTTGACCTGCTAAACTCTTGAGGGAATAGTCCGGACGTTCATCAGTCATTGCAGCGTACCTCCTCGAATCCAACAACCGCATCTGGTCTGGATTCCTTCACTATCGTAGCAAGACGATGCTTGGCAACCATCTGAGTGATCTCGCATCGAGCGCCTCGTTCCATATTGTATCCCATCTTCATGGAATGTATAGGACAGTCACCTGAACACATATACTTACAGAAGCAGTCCTGACAGAAAGGCAGGTTATACACATGCCTCTGTTGCAGTCTTTTTAGCTTATCAAGGTTGAGGTTGAAAGTATGTTGATCAAAGTCATAATTACCATAAAGAAATACATCCGCAAATGGACGGTCTGGGCCGCATGCCTCAAAACACGCTGTAACATACCCATCATGGGTCACAGTGAAGCCGTCTGACACTGCACAGCAGTAGAAGGTTTTTAATGACGTAAATGATAGGCATGAGAATCCCACTAGCCGGTTGCGGCTACGGGCTATCTCATAGGCACGAATGTACTCCTGCACATATACGTCATCAGATGGCGCTTTACAGCCAGTAGTTTGGCATCGACCAGAGTAGATCAGTGGGTCAAACTGTAAATCCCCTACATTAAAATTGTCATCGAAAAACTCGACCATTTCACCCATTGTATGAACGTTATATTCAGTAATAGTTGCGCGGATCGCGTAGAAGAACCCATTCTCGTCGAATATTTTCAGGGTACGTCGAACATCCTCAAAACTACCTTTGCCGCTTCGCCTTGGGCGTTGGAGATCATGATAATATGGCAATCCATCAACAGATACAGTTGCCGTTTGCGTATTTTCAGCGATCCACTGAGCGTGTTCTGGCGGCATCACGCCATTAGTACACGTGGAGCATGATACCTGAAGCCCAATTTCATCCCCTTTATGGCGTGCATATTTGATGAGTTCTTTATACAGTTTCCATGCAACAGTTGGTTCACCCGCGCCATGAAAGCCTACAGAAAAAGTACTCATATTCTTACGAAGAGCATTCTCGGCCACCAGATCTATTCCTGCCCGTGCAGCCTCAACAGGGATCTGCACAGGCATGGGACTATCACCGCCACAAGCGTAGCAATATATACAACGCAGATTACAGGCATCAGTGAGGAAAAGCGTTACATGGGTGGGAGCAAACTCACCATATTCGTGTACTATCAACTGCATATCAGGTGGCCCATTGATAGCTCCGACTTCCTCCAAAGGTTTTAACACCTCTATCTCTTGAGGAGTTAGCTCAAAGGAGGAACCCGTTTGTAAATCTCTCAACAAAGCGGCAGTTGATCCGTTTATCCTGGCAACTATGCCTTTGAGGGGCGCATAAAGAATCAGCATATCCTCATGCGGAACAATAAATATCTCTGATGTGACATGGTATTCGGATGAATGAGCCATCAGTATCTCCCCTCAAAAACAAAATAGGCTTTTTTTGCCTGCTTTCCGGAATACACAAGTCCTTTACTATACATCAAGCTCACAAAATCCTGAACAGTCTTCGTTTTGCAGTATCCAGCGACCTCGGATGCGAGCTGTGAAATGTTCTTGCGTACATCCTTTATAAATTCTGAATGATCTACACATTGCCTCCATATCAGGTAACCAGAGGGATTCAAGTCATAGGCCAGGTATTTGCTATCCGTAGTTTGGCAGTATAGAATGGTGTGATTTTCCAGATCGCCAGGGATCTCATGGAACGCGGGATTGCGTATTGGAATATCATCCATGGCCGCGGGTGCTTTAGAACGATTACATGATATAAGTGACATACTCGCAGCACCCAGGACAACAGCGTTCCCACTCAACGCGATCAACTTCAGGAACTTCCGTCTGGATATCTCGGTAAGATAAGGATTGCCAGAATCCTCTATAGTCTTATCCATTTCGATTCCTCCATAATAATCCCTGTATGAATAGGTGCTTTTTGTGAATACCAGAAGCCTGAGGTAATTAGCAGGTTCAGGCAAAACAACTTCACCACACTTGAGCATATTATACCTTTTCCCTCCTTAGCATGTCAACAAAGAAATCTACCACAAAAGAAGAGCACCTGAATATGGGCTGACGGTTCGCTGTAAAAGGTGAGTTTTCTGTGGCAGGAAAAGCAAAAGGCTCTCAAACGATATGAGAGCCTTTTGTTCTCCACATTATCTGCCAGAAGCCTACTTCCTTATGATCATCTTCTTTGTGGCAGAGAAATCGCCGGCAGTTATGCTGTAGAAGTAGATTCCGCTGGATACTTCCTCACCAGCTTCGTTCTTCCCATCCCAGTATGCTGCCTTCGTCCGGGATACGTAGACTCCAGCGTCCGTATGTCCCAGATCCAGCGTTTTGATCAACTGACCGGAAAGGTTGAATATCCTGATAGACACGGATGCTTCACCTTTCAGATGGAATGGTATCCAGGTCTCCGGGTTGAACGGGTTGGGATAGTTCTGAAGCAGAGCGGACTTTTCAGGGATGATGTCCCCAAGCCGCAGTTGCACTTTCACAACAGCGTTTCTGATCCCGTCCAGGGTAATATCATGGACGAACGGGCCTGATACTACCTTGCCTCTGCTGTCGATCACTGCAACTTCCACCTTATCGCCGGCTTCTGCGACGGCTTTTCTGCTCAGGTCAGCCCATATAGCGGCGAAGTACCCACTGGTATCCACCTTCTCGATATCAGTAGCACCGGTGCGCAGGTTTTTGGCAGTCAGCATGTATCCGCCATCTTCCGCGCTCATGCCTTCACCGTCCAGCACCGATCCGCTGACCACAAAGGCCCATGCGGACGCCCTTAATGGCGGCGCCGCGTCGAACTCGTGAAGAGGTATATTACCCCATATCGTCCCCATGAATTCCACTTCCTTGGAATTCAGCAAGTTGACAATGTAACCTTCCCCTGCCTCGATAGGGAATCCATTGCCAGGTGAATCCATTGTGAAACCAGCGAAGCGTCCGTTATCTCCGTCGTATCGGATAACTACAGTGGCGCCCAGTTCCTCAGCCAGTGAACGAGCGTCATAAGGCTCTATGGGTTTCAGCGGCAGGGAGAGCATATTCAGACCAGCCTGCAAATTCATGGAATGCATTCCCACACTGCTGAAGCCTGTCACTTCAGTCATCTCGCCATTGCCTACAGCGTGGTAAACCATCTCGGTGGGGTTCTCGGGATCTGGCTCAAGCGTGATGATTACACGATCGGTGTTGATGTAGTTGGCAAACTTCCCTCTCGATTGTGTATAGACAGTTCCCTCTCCCGCTACGCTCGTGGGCTTCATGTCAGGAGATAAACTGATGTTATATTCCAGGTGAACCACAGATTCGGTGGTATTACCATAGGAGTCGGAGCCTTTCATGGTGAGACCGTAAACGCCGCCCACAGCCCGGACAGGAACGCCATTCTCATCGAAGCTCACCTTCAATTCCTGTCGTTCTCCCCATGCCATGCCCTTCGTTGTAGTCTCCTCACCTGTATCGAAGGTATAGATGTATTCAATGCTGGATATGGTTGGCATAGTGCTCACAAGGTACAAACCATCCGCTCGCTGCTCCGGCACGATGCCAGGGTCCTGCACACGTCTGTACCATCCCTCAGATGTGTGGTGTCCTGTGGGCGGCTTGGCGGTGATGACCTGCTTTGTGAATTCACCCCTGCCAGTGAGAGCATAGCCTATCTCCTCAGGATTCTCCGGGTTCGGCGCGAGGCCGCCTTCCACTGCCATCCAGGAATGGCAATTGGCGTATTTTCCGACGCCTGTGGCGGTGGAATAACCCACTGGATTGGCACCTGTAGGCGTGAAATCGGCCGCAAGCTGCAACGTCTGGTTCAGCATATACGACCCGTGGAACACAACGTTGCCGTCAGCATCCAGCATCTTTACGGAGCCGCGAGCAGGCCCTGTTGCTGAGATGGGGTTACCTGTATCATCGAATTCCACCTTCAGCTCCTGAAATTCCCCTTGAAGCCGGGCTTTGAGCAAGAGCTGATTGCCAGTAACGTCAAACGTATAGACAGCATCTCCCTCGAACTCAGCCAGCGTGGTTGCTACCAGGTAGAGACCATCATCCCGCTCCTCCGGGGTGAATTCATTCTGCCTGATTATGGCAAGCCAGGATTCGAGTGAGGCACTCCCGGTCTCTACCACCTCAACCGGCTCAACAGGCGGCCCTATGGGAGGAATAACGCCAAGTTGCTGCATCATGCCCAGTTGATCCGATGTGATCCAGGTCTCCGCAATCCTGCCGTCAGCGATTCGATGGATACTGATCCCTTTGAGGGAACCTTCTACACCAGTAGGCGGTATGCCGTTGAACTCACCGGTGTGTACGCCGGTAACTGTAAAGCGATTTACCACCCTATCTCCCTCAGCCACCTGATCTTCAACAGTGAATTGAAGATCAGAGAAGGCGGCACGATACGCAGCGACCAATTGCTTGAAGCCTTCGGAACCTTGGATGCCGGGACTGACTGGATCATGACGGACATAGTCGGCAGCATAGAGTTCGTCTGCCAGTTCCAGGTTTCCCTGGTTCCATATCTCTTCGTAAACACGTCGGGCTATGGCCTTATTTGCCTCCGGGTCACCAGGTGCAGCAGCTACATCCATAGGCTCACCCCAGGTGTAATCTTCGCGGTCCGACGGAATAACGCCGATCTGCTGCATCACACCCAGCATGTCAGCTATCGACCAGTCTCCCACCATCTTGCCGTCAGCAATCTGGGAGATGAAGATGCCAGTCGATACTATCTGCTTGCCGGTAGCGGGTATCAGACCCAGCAAAGCACCCTCGTGTGTGCCGCGAGCCGTGAAACGGGCAGCTACTCTATCTCCCTCAGCGATCATCTCTTCGAGAGTTATGTCAAAATCGGGGAACGCCGCAAGCGACCCGGTAATGTGCTGAACTACACCATCAATGCCGGTAAATTCGCCTTCGGGGAGATAGCCAACTACATCAGGAGACACGAAATCACCTACTAACTCCAGATTCTGCTGGGCCCAGATTTCCTCAATGTAACGACGCACAAGTTCCTTGTTCGCCTCTGTTTCAGAAGGTGGCGGGAATAGCCCCAACTGCGTCAGCGTAGTCAGGTGGTCCCAATAGACATTCATTTTTGTTGCCAAACCGTCTTCATCATAATGACCGATCCAAGCTCCCCTTACTTCCATAGAATTGCCTGTAGCAGGAACGCCAAAGTACGGTCCGTCGTTGGTTCCCACAAACACAATTTCAGCAAGTACCCATCCATCTCCCATATCAACTATACGAACAGTCTCTTCCTGAAGATCCGAATACGCCAGGAAGTATAGTTCCTGAGACGCAATAAACGCGCTGAGATCCATGGGAACACCGAACGGAGCGATCAGTATCTCTGCATCGGGATGGAATAGCTTTGCATAGCTGACCAGGTCGTGGGTGTTCCAGACGGCCATGGCATTTTCAGCAGCTTCCAGCGGTGACAACCCGGGTGCTTCCGAAGCCGGGAGTTGGAAGGAAGGAACCAGTTCGGGAAGTTCGGAGGCTGGCATCAGGCCAAGCTGTATTAGCATGCTGGCAGCATTATCATACGTGGTGGCCTGCTTTAACTTCTCCCCTTCAAACTCAAAAATGTCCATGTGCATGCCCAGGACAGTATTCCCCGTAGCCGGGATTCCCGACCACTCTCCCTGGTGCGTCCCAGTGGTCGTATGCTCGGTAACCATGATATTACCGGCAACCAGGAGGTGTTCAGAAGTAGTCTCGTAATCAGGGAACGCCTGGAAGAGGTTTCCGAAGAACGCCCCTATTTCCTCCTTCGTCGTCATAGGAGCCGGAAGGAGTACGTAATCATATATGGCGTCGTCCGTAAAGAATGACATGATCTGGTCTACATCATGAGCGCCTAAGGCCGCCATATGAGTCTGATGCAGAGCGATCAGTTCCTCTTCGGTCGGAGCTTCTGGTTCCAGCGCGCCTATCTGCGCCAATATGGTCAAGCTGTCGAAGTAACTGTACTGATATGTTAATATACCATCCTCATCAAATCGGTTAACCTGTCCCGCTCTCAGAGTAATGGGAAGCCCTGTGGCCGGAATGCCCAAATACGGGCCATCGTTCGTTCCCGTAAATACCATCTCAGTTAACACCCACCCATCTCCCAGATCAACAACATGGATATTCTCCTGCTCCCTATCCGGGAATCCCAGGAGGTAGAGTTCCTGAAACGCTATATAAGCATCACGATTCATGGGAATTCCCAATGAACTTACAAGAATGTCAGCATCTTGATGGATCATCTTTGACCAGTGAGATAGATCAGCGGAATTCCAGCGAGCTGTCAGCTCAGCATAGGCTTCCAAAGGAGCCAGTCCCGTCGGCTCCGGATCGGGAAGCGTGAAGGAAGGCACCAGAAGTGCCGGGTCAAGCTCAGAAGCGGGCATAACACCAAGCTGGACCATCATACTCACGGCATCCCAATAGAATGTTACTCGCTTTTCCTTATCCCCCTCGAACTCCATAACCTCGAGGACTGTCACCTGGATTTTACTACCCGTGGGGGCGATCCCCGCCCATTCTCCCAGATGCGTTCCGGTCATCGTGGTCTGAGCAACGGCAATGTTGCCGGAGATCAGGACACTATCCAGGTTACCATAGAGGTCAGGGAACCCCTGTATAAAAGCTTCGAAAAACGCTGCTGCTTCCTCTTTGCCACTTGCAGGAGGCGGAGAGGGCACAGCGTCAACCACAACGTCATCTGTAACATAGGTCTTCCACAACTCCATATCATGCACGTTAAACGCGTCATGAAGGTTCTGAATCGTCGCCATTATTACCTCAGGATCCGCAGGCTCTGTCGGCGGCGCTATAATCGGAACCGGTTCTGGTTCCTGGGCAGTTGCAATGCTAAAGAATGAGATTAGAATAACAAAGGTGAGAAAAAGACTGGCAGTTCGTTTACACATGATTGAATACTCCCCCTTTACCTTGAAATATTGTGAAGGTCACGCACGAGATCAATCAAGTTCCGCTAGTAAATGATTACGCAGAATCACCCCCTTTTGTTCTCCATTCCTGATCTAACATTGCCCAGATACTTAAGAGAGAAAAAGCCGCTCTATCTGTCACCAAAGGCGTTGAGCGTGACAAACGAAACTCGCCGCTACAGATGAATTCCCGATTCCGCGAGAATGACAAAAGAAAACAAAGCTTCGCGACCGGTAGGATAAGCGTCCCGCTTGTCCTGTCAGGCGAGACGCCTAACATACCAGAATATAATTTCCTGGACAATGAAAACTTAACGATTGAACCAGTAAGTATTGACCACAGAAGAACACAAAAATAGCAGTCAGCTTTCAGATCGGCTATCTTCAACTGCTGAAAGCTGAATGCTATGGGAAGATACTGGCAACGCGGGTGCGCAATCCACGCCTCCGCGTCGCCACGTTTCCATGTCTCAGACTACTTCCTTATGATCATCTTCCTGGTGGAAGAGAAGTCACCAGCGTTTATGCTGTAGAAGTAGATTCCGCTGGACACTTCCTCACCAGCTTCGTTCTTCCCATCCCAGTACGCTGCCTTTGTCCGGGATACGTAGACTCCAGCGTCTTTATGTCCCAGATCCAGCGTTTTGATCAACTGACCGGAAAGGCTGAATATCCTGATGGACACAGAGCCTTCACCTTTCAGATGGAACGGTATCCAGGTCTCCGGGTTGAACGGGTTGGGGTAGTTCTGAAGCAGAACGGACTTCTCAGGGATGATGTGGCCAAGCCGCAGTTGCACTTTCACCAGGGCATTTCTGATCCCGTCCAGAGTAACATCATGGACGAACGGGCCTGATACTACCTTGCCGCTGCTATCCACTACTGCGACTTCCACTTTATCGCCGGCTTCCACGACAGCTTTCCTGTTCAGGTCAGCCCACACAGCGGCGAAGTACCCGCCCTCACCGACTGTTTCATCAGCTACCGCGCCGGTGCGCAGGTTCTTCACCACCACAGTGTAGTCACTATCGCTGAGGCTCATATCCTCGCTGTCCAGCACTGTGCCATTGACGAGGAACGCCCACGCGCTAATGCTTTGAGCAGCAGGAGGAGCCGCTTCAGCAGGCGGTTCATTTGCCCATGCCGCTCCTGTGAATGCAACCACCTTGCTCTCAAGCATGTTGACGATGTAACCTCTGCCGCCTTCAAGAATGAACCCATCTCCAGGAGCATTCAGGGCAAAGCCATCAAACTTCTTGAGCACTTCGTCGTACCGGATCACCAGCGTAGCGCCGATCTCTTCGGCGAAGGATCGAGCGGTGTATGGCTCTACAGGCTCCAATGGCAATGAGATCATGTTCAGACCGGATGTCAGCGACATAAAGAACTCATTGCTGTAATCCTTTGCCGGCGGCTCCGGTTCGAGAAGGCCCAACTGCGCCATCACGGTCAAGTTGTCCCAATATCCATAGAAATTCGTTATCAGACCATCTTCGTCGATCCGGAAGAGTATCCCCGCTCTCAATTCAACAGGAAGACCAGTAGCCTCGACGCCAAGATACGGCCCACCATGCGTTCCTTTGAATACTCTCTCTGCCAGCGCCCAGCCGTCACCCATATCGACGGTGCGCACGGTCTCAGCAACAATATCTGGAAAGCCTACAAAGTCCATCATCTCCATCGATGCAATAAACGCATCACGGCTTATGGGCATGGGGAATGTGGGCATGGTAACTTCGGCATCCGGGCTTATCATCTCAGCGAGGCCAGCCGCATCATGGGCGCTGTACCGCGCAGCCAGTTCCTCAGAGATTTCCATAACGGTCATGTCAGTTGGGACAGGCTCCGGAAGCGTGAAGGAAGGAACCAGAGTGGTCGGATCAATAGGTTCGGGAGCAGGCAGGATGCCAAGCTGTACCAACTGGCTGGCCGTATCATCATAAGTTATGGTTTTCTTTGCCTCGTCTCCCTCGAACTCCCAGATATCCATGTGCATGGTCTGGAAGCTCTCGCCGGTAGGCGGAACCGTGCCCAGGGGTCCCAGATCTAACTCTCCCAGATGCGTTCCGGTCATGATATGCTCAACAACAGCGATATTGCCGGCAACCAGAGAAGGACGTATGAGGGTAACAGAGAGGTCCGGGAATGTCTGAAACACTTCGGCGAAGTATTCCTTTACCGCTTCCTTACCCTCGATAGGCGGAGGCGTGGGCACATAATCGAAAACCAGATCATCGGCAGAGAAAGATACCAGCAAATCCGGGTCCTGCGAGTTAATTGCCCCATCGCTGACCGCGAGCATGGCCAATATCACCTCCGGAAGCGCAGGTTCTGGTTCCGTCGGCGGGGTGATCTGCTGCACCAAGCCCAGGGCATCCCAGGCCCACCACATCTCCACTACCTTGCCATCAGCGATACGACTGATGGTGCTCCCTGTCCATGTCGCCTGCTTTCCTGATGGTGGAATACCTACAAGCTCGCCCTGGTGCGTGCCGGTACATGTCCAGCGGGTTACCACCTTGTCACCTTCAGCGATTATGTCATCAATGACGCAGTTGAAATCGGGGAAGGCAATGAGATAAGCGCCTATACCTTGCTTGTGGGCTTCGACCCCAACGAGGAGACCAAGGGTGGCTTCGTGGTTGACCATATCGGGGTTCATGAGTTCGTCCAGCACGTCCACATTCTGCTGGTTCCAGGCTTCCTCAACGTAACGCTCTAGCATTACTTTGTTTGCCTCCGGGTCGCCGGGGTCGCCAACCACTTCCGACGGTGGGCCCCAAACGTAAGTCTCACGCCCCATCGCGTCAGCAACACCCATCTGCTGCATAACTCCCAGCAGATCCACATAAGTCCATGTTTCCTGGATTTTGCCATCTACAACGAGCGCAAAGGAGATTCCTGTTGCTGACATCTTCTTATTGGTAGCTGGAATACCTTTGAAGGCATCTTCGTGTGTACCGATACCCGTTACGCGGCTTACGACCATATCCCCTTCTGCTACCTGGTCCTCAACAGTCCACAGCATGTCCGGGAAGGCAAGGCGATACGCGGAGACAAGCTGCTTGAACGCGGCCGGA
>Ga0114922_10004431_pt1 | contig 13022 bp, 10 predicted proteins | sample AartaG_FD_100975 | JGI IMG/M metagenome (GOLD analysis project Ga0114922, IMG submission 100975) | Deep subsurface microbial communities from Aarhus Bay to uncover new lineages of life (NeLLi) - Aarhus_00045 metaG | ecosystem: Environmental > Aquatic > Marine > Oceanic > Sediment | place... | reverse complement strand
TGTGTCCCCTGCGAACGAGGTTGTGGTTCCTTCGTCAGCATCCTTCCCCAACGCAGATTCTACCCCCACAGTTACGTATCCGTACACAATCGTTCTAGGACGAGGAACTCCTGAAGAGGAGATTCTGTATGTACAAAACAACGACATCGACCAGAACATCTTGACCCTAGGTGCTGCGCCAGCCAATACCCACGCGCGCCCTATCGCTTCTGACATCAAGGGCGAGCTACTACAGGACTACTTCCTTACCTCGTCGTTTGTAACTCTTGAAGACACCACCCAGTTCCCAGAAGCTGGTCTAATCAAGTTGGTTTCTACAGACATATTCACTGTCCTCAACGCTGGTACAGGACCTACAGACCGCACCATAGACTTCTCCGCCTCTACGTTTGAGGCCAATAGCCTGGCTGGTTACGAGATCGTCTTCGACACGACCACAACCACCGCAGCCCTTAGAGGGTTGACCCGGCAGGTTGTATCGAATACAGACGCACTGATTACCGTATCAGAGGACTTCTCAGTACCAGGTACCGAGCCACAGGCAACTGATACTTTCACCCTCCGTCCTATCGTTGCTTACACCGACAACGACACAGACACCGGCAATCTCACTTTGTCGCGTCCAATCGTGCAGCCTCTCACCATCCTGACTAACTCCTACGTAGACCTCATGACGACCCAGAGCACTGTTGCCTTGGCTCCTGTGAAGAACCCGGGTAAGGGTTGGGACGTTATTCAGTCTACTCCAGGGCTTGTAGAGCTTCTCATTCCAGAAGAGCTGTTGAGCGACAACGACCTTAGAAGTTCTTCGTACATTCACGACGATACGATTACTGCGCTTCCCAGCACTACAACCACTGCAGCCTCCGTCATCGGAGACACTGAGATCTTCGTAACTACTGCCGTCACCTTCCCGGTGGCTGGTATTGTTAGGATTGCCGCAACAGAGACAGTGGCCTACCACCTGCCTGTGGCAGAGGTTCTAGCAGACCCTCTTACTGGTCTAGACCCGCAGATTGGTGACACCATCCTGCCTCTAGTAGATTCCTCCGACTTCCCTGCTACAGGAACAGTTATCATAGGAGAGGGAACCCGTCACGAAGAGACCGTGGCATTTTCGGCTAACGACATAGTAGCCAACAAGCTTACAGTATCAGCGCTTACCCAGGACCACACAGCCGGTCAAGTAACTCGTTGCCTATCTGTCATGAAGATCAACTCAGAGCTAGTAGTGGCTCACGCACCCGGTGCCTTGGTTGATTTCTACCAGCTGTTCTATGCTCCTTCGTACATTCCTAAGGGAGACTACAACCAGAATCAGGATGTGTGGCCTGGTCCATACGTATACAAAATCGGAACACCCGCCCCTACCCCTACTGGCGGTTCAACTACCCCCTCGACCATCGTCCCCGGCACTAATAGACTGTCTATCGGTCAGGTCGCCGGAAGAACAGCTCTAGAGATAGAGGACGGCCTATCCATCCTACCTGGTCTTATTCCTCCCTTTGACTGTTTGATCGGCGCAGGAACTACTACCGTAGAAACCGTATCCGTTGTGGATATCAACATTCGCGGCAGAGCCCTTACGACTGTGGCCACCACTGCCGTAGCTATCGGTGACACTTCCATTGAGGTTGCAGGTTTGGGAACCCCCGGCTTGAACGGAGAAGAGTTCCCTGATGCAAACGGCTATCGTGTTGTGTTGAACGAGGAGCTTCTAGCAGCCAGTACAGCTGTTAGTTCCCCTGGCTCTCCTGGTGGAGTTACCTTCTTTGTTGTAGACAACTACATAAGCAGCGGTTTCCCTACTACGTATCCCTACCGCATGGTTATTAATCCAGGCACCGTTCAGGAAGAGATTCATACAGTTACTAACAGCGTAGGAAACATCGTTACCATTTCCGCTCCACTAGCTAATGCGCTAGCTACAGGCGACGAGGTAGCTTGGGATCCTAAGGAAGTTGTGTACGTGACAGGTACCTTGACAGGACCTAACCGCTTGACGCTATCCGAGCCCGCTGTTCAGACCCATGCCATCGCCTCCTCTGTGTCTCTACTCAAGGACGTTCTTACTGTGGAGTCCTTGTCCAAGGATCATGAAGGTCTTCAGACCTACGCCAACCGATCTACTAACGTAGGTGGAAGCGCCGCGTTCTACCACGAGGACGATGCAAATCCTACACTGGTGAATCCTATTCTTGGGGATATCGAGCTAGTAAGCGTACTAGGTATGGACACTTCAGGAGACCGAGTAATACTCAACTTCGGAAATGGCCAAATCGCCAGAGCCGATTCCCTAAATGGCGCAGCCCTGGCAACAGCTACATCCATCACCCTGAACGATGCCTCAGACTTCCCGTCCACCTACCCCTATACTATTAGGTTGGGTGGCGGCTTGCGAAACGAAGAACTTCTACAAGTGACCGGAAAGGCCGGAAATGTGCTGACCCTAGGGGGCGGTACCTATGGACTTTTGTTCGCTCATGTGGATGGAGAGGCGGTTTCTTGGGATCCTGGTGATCCTGAGACTATCGAGTATGATGAAATCGACGGTAATGAACTTCGCTTTGATAGTGGGATTATGCTACAATATACTCATTATCCAGTCGAGACTGTTCTGAACTCATCTGCCGATAGCGACCCGGATTCTGATGGATATGATTTCCCCTTGCGAATGCCAGATGATATTAGAGACCGACTACAGTATCTAATCGATATCATACGCGCTGCCGGGGTACAAGTTGCGATTATCGAGGAGAGGTAATAATGCCTAAAAAGCTGAATACAAGCTCTAACCAAAGAGTTGACCTAGACGACTTTCTAAGGGCGTCTAACGAATACACCGCTGAAACTATCGAGTTCCACCGCAATAGGTTGTGGCAGGCTGCTAAGGCTGTTGTAGCCTCTGGCTTTAGGATCGAGATAGCAGACCAAACCGCCAACCCGGGTGAGTTTACTGTCTACAATGGTGTAGCGTTGAACAAGGACGGAGCCGTCCTGAACAACGAGGCGCAGGAGAATGACTCCCGCACCTATACACTTTCTGGTACCAACCTGAGTTTCTACATTGAGATCGAGTTCGTGGAATCCACGTCCGATGTGGACACTCGTGCTTTTTGGGATCCAACCTTCTCAGGTAATACTCCTAACGGTAAAGAGTTCGACCTCAACGCAGCTACTAGAGTCACTCCAGACTGGCAGCTAGTAACTCCTGTATCTACAACCGGCTTTGATGTAGACACTAACATCAACACTGTCAAGATTCCTATTGCGCTATTTCAGACCAACGGTTCCAATGAGATCACAGGTGCAACCACCTCTGCTCCTTCTAGCAACCTGGCTGTAGACACTCTTGTAGCCTCTTCGTCCCTTGAGCTTATCGACACTACGATTTTTCCAGATACCGGAACGATTGTGTTTCCTAGCACTGCTGAGAGCATTGCCTACAACAACAATGACCGCGTAAACAACATCCTAACTCTGTCCGTACCTACCGGCAATGCCTACGACCTTGGCGTGATTGTCCAGCAGGACGGCGTTGTTCCTGACATGTTGGTAGAATCTACGGACCCAGCTCCTACCACTGGCAGTGACCGTAGACGCTCCTTCTTCAAGGGCGATGAGAATAGAGGCGCTGCACTGACTGCCTCTAAGGAGTCTGCTACCGCTAGAGACGATCTAGACCTTCAGTCTCTCAAGGATCAGATCGACTTCTACGCCGCCCAGCTTCGTGAAATGAAGTGGGGCAATCTTCGCTCAGACAAGAGCGGTATTACTGTTCCTCCTCTGTCTTTCACGGACACTAGGTACTACGACGCTGCTGGAAGCATTCAGGGAGCCAAGCAGTCTCTTATTACTATCGGAGACGGGTCCTACACTTACGGAGACCTAAACTCTACCTCTGACGACCTAGGAACTATTATTCAGCAGGCCCATGACGCCTTGGACGCCACAAACGGTGGCTCTATTTACGTCAAGGCAGGTGACTACGTATGGGACGCCGCAGTTACCGTGGACCGTCCATTTAGTCTAGAGTTCGATAAGGGCGTAAACTTCGTTGCAGGAACGTATACTACTTATGCCATCTTCCCTGGAATTAACAATGTCTCTATGGAGATCATAGGGATGCCAGCAGGTCCGACTACTAGTGACCTTTTGGGTATCGCAGACTTTACAGGCTATGCTGTTGACCTGACTCTCAAGGACTGTACGATAGGCTATTTGAGTCTTACTCTTGGCGGTGCCGATACTACGATTATTGCAGACAACTGCGATTTTCTAGATACTGGCTTGGACGCTGTACAAATGGGAGTTACTAGAAGAACTGAACTTTCCGTATTTAGAAATTGCCGATTCCTGTATGTTAACGAGTCAAGTGACAGTCCTCGTCAGCTGATTTCTAACTGCAGCGATACTACCTTTGAGGATTGTATCTTTGACCTCTCTAACGCCGCTGCTTTCAGCAAAGAGAAGTTCGTTAACCAGAACATGACTTCGATAGCTCCGGGTAGAATGACCTTTGATCGTTGCTCTTTCTTGTCTACCAATACTGGTAAGGCTGTAGAGCCTTTCCGTTTCGTCTCTTCTACTTTCTTCCCAGGCATTGATGGTATTGCCTTCAGAGATTGTATCTTTGACTTTGAGTTTGGCACCACTGCCAACGTCACCGATCGCACAGTTCTAAACTTCGACATCTCCTCAGGCGCGGGCACCGGTCCTATGAAGAACATTCTCATCGAGAACTGTGACTTCTCCGGTATCGACGAGAATAACACAATAGCAGGAACCTCAATAGTTGATCCTTACCGCGCCGTCTCCTTCGTCTCCCAGGCTCCCGTCTACAACGTTGTTGTAAACAACTGTAAGTTCGGAAAGGAAATCAACCCAGCAGGTGCGACCAGTACTCTCCCTAACCACTACACTGAGTTTGTGTATCTTGGGATCACCTCTACTGAGGGTAGTGGCGTTACTATTTCTAATAACTCCTTTTCTACCTTCTCAAGAGCTGTAAACGTTTCTGGTGATGGTGCTTTTTCTGTTGTAGGAAACTACTTCCGTCAGAAAGCCCAGACTGCTCCGTTTGGCGACACTATTCAAGCTATTTACGTAATCGGTGTGCAGGAGCAGGCCTTGATTTCGGGCAACCAAATCGACATGTTGACCTTCGAGACAGGCGCATCAGATGCCGTTATAGGTATCTTTGTAACTGAGGGCACCAATGTAACTATCGTAGATAACCGCATAAGGGTGTTCGACTTCTACACCGTCGTAGCTACTGCTACTGTATACGGTATTTGGGGATCTACCTCTGCTGACCCTACCCAGTTCATTGTTACTGGCAACCACGTCGAGGCGGTATCTGCTGCTAAGGCAATTCAGCCCATAGACATATCTACATCCTCGGGGACAACTTCTGCTATCGTTGTATCTGACAACATTGTTTCAGCACAAGCACTTTCTGTTTCTATATACAATAAGATGGTCGGTATAGAGATCGTCAGTGATACTATTGCAACTAGCCCTAGCCCTGTTTCTGTTAGCGGTAACTGCGTTAGGTTCGATAGCGGGGGCGTTGCTGTCACCCTACCGGTCTACGGTATATCTATCTTTGGAGACCACGTAACTGTTGTTGGAAACTCTATAACTATGGACGATGTAGGAGCTACAGAAGTTGTAGGCATTTACAGCAGCAGCTCCGAATATCTTACTATCTCAGGTAACCACGTCAGTATAGAGGACAGTGCTGCAGGTTTGAACGGTATCCGAGGAATCCAGCTCAATAACGATTGCTCTTACTCGAACATAAGCGGAAATACCATCTACGGCGAACAAGACATGCTGTGGTGTATTGAAGTTGACGTAGGCTCTATAAGCGAAGCACGCTCCATCACTGTGGCCAACAACGTTATGGACGGATCCTGCGACGAGACAGTTTCCAAGCACGGCGGTATTCATTTCGTTACTACAAACGTCACTGTAGGAGATTGCGGTGCCTGGAACATCACAGGAAACTCTTTCTATGAGCGCATAAGCAACGCAGGCGATGCAGACCGTAAGGCTATCTATGTAGAAGGAACCTTGCAGGTTCGTGCGGTTAATGTTATCGGAAACTCAAATGGAGATACGTTCACCGCCACAAATAGATCCTCTGACATTGAAGTAGATACTTGCAGCTATGTCAACGTTTCTAACAACATCTGCGAAAGAGTAGCCAGCAACTCAGGTTCTATCAGAATCACGCTGACAGCGTGCAATTCCATTACTCTTAACGGAAACAACGTGCCATACAGCGCTGCTATCGGCTTCGGGGCGTCCACTCTGTGGATCACAGGCGGAATAAGCGGTCTGTATAACAACAACCAGTCCGTTGGTGGTGGAATCTTGATTAATGGCGGTGCCGCAGACATGTTGTCCGGCGGAAGCAACCACTTCGCAGTCGGAGTACTCGCATAACAACTTTCGTAATAGGATATACCTATTATTCTAAACAATGAGGTAATAAATGATGAAGACAATCAAAGCAACGATCTTCACGTTAGTAGCACTGTTGGTCCCAACTCTTGCGTTCGCGCAGGAGGCAGCGGCACCAGCAGCAGAAGCCGAGGCTGATATCAGTGAACTTGTCAATATGATGATCACTGCAGCCAAGGGCGGTGAGTGGAGCCTGTTTGTGGCTGCCCTCATCATGGTTCTCGTGTTCTTGATCACTAAGATCAAGTTCCTCGACAACCTTCTCCCAGCCAAGGCCAAGCCTTGGATTGCCGCTGTCGCAGGTGTTCTTGCTGCAGTAGCAACTACCGTAATCACAACTGGAGACTGGCTACAAGCCATCCTTTCCGGTCTTGTGACTGGTACTGCCGCAACCGGCCTGTGGGAGCTTGTAGGTAAGCGTTTCCTTAAAAAGAAGCCAGCTACTGAAGAGGGTGCGTAATCAGTTAAGAAAGGGACCTGAGGGGAGTCCTGATCTTTCTATTTTAGGAGAATACAATGGCAACCACCCCAACTTTTGTTACCAGAACCGACGATTCCTCTGGTGATCAGTTTCTTACATTTGATGCTCCCAGTGGCGACAAGGCCCAGGGCGTAGTAATCATCGACCAGAACGGCGACCAAGCCGGTATTACTGGCACACCTATTGTGGTGTCTGTCTCGGGATCCGTGACGGTTACAGGCACAGTTACGGCCAATCTAGGAACCCAGGCTGCGCCTCTTACTATTGATAGTACCACGCCTATTGACGTAAATATCACAACCAACCCTGTTCCAGTGACTTTCTCCGCAGGTACTCTAGTGATGTACGCAACTGGAGCTTCCGCTGAGGCCAGCGCTGTGTTGGCATCCGGTGCTGCGTCCATGCACGAGCTTAGAGTAGTCTTGGATCCTACAGCGGTCACTCTTCGCTACATGATGCTCTTCAATGCTACATCCCTCCCTGTAAATGGAACCGCCCCTGCTTGGCGCGGTCTTGTTCCTTCCTCTGGTGAGATGAGCGAGAGCTGGCCTGATGGTCTAGCTTTTGCTACAGGCATTGTAGTGGCTCTCAGCGAGACTTCAGACACTCTCACTATTGCTCCTGCAGAGGCTTACTTCCACTCCCAAAGGATCTAACTTTATGGGCTTCTTTGCATATGCAGAGCCGTCTGAGTTCTCCTACCCGCGCATGCGTCTTCATACTGAGGATGCGGCTACGCTAACTCATTGGCCTCTACAAGGTGATAGAGACGATAGTGTTGGTTCCAACGACTGGGTAGTGGGACCGACCTTTGTTAAATACCAACGTGTAAACGGTCTGGATTCTACATCAGATCTTCTTACGTTTTCGACCAGGGACGCCAGCTTCTGGTCGGCTCCTTCTAATACTCCTGATATTAAGAACCTTCCCGCCATTACTGTAGCTTGTTGGGTTTCTCTACCCGCAGACCCTCCAGGTAATATACCTTTTATAGGTATTCGCGGTCCTGGCAGTGGTTCCTCCTACAACTTCCCTTGGGAGATAGGTTACGATTCTGGCGTAGGTGTTCGGTTCTTTTGGCAGAGCGGTTCTAAGGCCTACGAAGGAACTATAGGTGTACCGTTTCCTGATGGTTTTGGAAAGTGGTATCACGTTATAGGAACCCGTAGCCTAGACGGCACCATAGCCAGGCTGTATATCAACGGACTGCTGGCAGAAGAGGCTACCGGCCAATCTCCTTGGACTGGCGGCACCGCCCAGAATACTGTGCACTTTTTCCATAACGACTTCGGCACTAATATGGCTGGGCAGATGTTTAGTGCTATCATAAAGAACAACTATACAGACTCCGCTATGGCAGTAGCTCTGTACAACGACGCTATAGAGCAGGTAACGGGATAATGGGATACGCTTCATACGAGCCTGACTCTACAGGCTCTGCACCTGGCAGGTTTACGCAGCATGCCGTCGATGGTGACACGCTACATCATTGGACGTTCGACGGAGATGACACCGACCAAGTAGGTATTCTTGACCAGGACGGTACAAGCTTGCTGTGTTACTGCCCTGTGTTCGGGCAGTTAGAAGGAGACACCAGACAGGCTCTTGCAAGCCAAGAGACTGTTCTCTATGAAGTTGGCTCCGCCGCGTCCCTCAAGACTCTAACAGAGATGACCGTGGCTTGCTGGGTCTGTATGACAGAAACACCTGCTCAGGTAATGTCTATTGTCGGCTTTAGGGTACCTGGCGCTGGCAGCGGAGACCCAAACACCTTCAACTTTGCTTGGAATATAGATTATGATAACCTTGGCGAGCTTAGGTTTGCTTGGCAAAGCGGTAACAAGCTAACTTGGATAGCGACAGCAGGTTTAGCTGCCTTAGATCTGAATAGGTGGTACCATATTAGTGCCACCAGGAACGCCGCACAAGACACTGCTAGGATTTACATAAACGGCGTCAAAAGAGGCGAAGTTACAGGAGCTAGCCCTTTTGATGGCGGTGGCTCCGTAAGCACTTTGAACTTTATGCAAAACGGAAGTTCTATAGGAGCTATAGGAACCGTGGCTACCATTATAGTCAAAGACGTAGAAATCAACGACGCACAGGCGGCAGCCCTTTACCAAAGTACTTTAGTATGACTATTTCTTCCCCACTAAAACTAGATACCACGTACAACCCTGCTGGGTTGTGGAACTTTGACGGAGACCTCCTAGATGAGGGCTTTGCCGGGGACGACCTTACAGTTGCGCGCGGAGACACTACTTACGCCTTGGGTCACGCCTACGGCACGAAGGGGTTCTTCTTTAGAGACAGCAACGTAGGCATAGACGGTGCTGCCAATGCTGCCTTGCAGACTATTGGCGATGTCACCGTTCAGGCGGTTATCCGCTGGTCTGAAATGGGTGCTGGCTCTTTCGGGTCTGAGATCCTCACCTGCAAGGGAGCTAGTAGCGGCCCAGAGGCCAATAATGTGGCCTGGGGATTGATGATTCAGAATATTTCTGCCAACCTAACTCCAGAGTTTATTTGGCAGCATGGCGCTGGTACAACTGTCCGTGTTCAGGCTCCTTCCACTTTCACCTTGACTCCTAGTCGCTGGTACCATATGGTGGGTAGACGTACCGACGTGGGTGGAGGACAGAGCCTTGGAGAGTTGTTTGTGAATGGAACATTGATAGCCTCTGCCACATATACCAACGCTACAGGCGCTACCACTAGCTACGTAACCCTAGGCCTAGACGCTGTAAGCAATGTGGACCTCAAGAAGAGCACGATTAGTTCCGCTAAGGTTGTGAACCGTGCCCTCACAGACGCAGAGCTGTCTCTGGAGTTCACAAGAGTTAGAGAGGCTATAAGATGAGTTCTCAGATAAGCGGATTGGGAAATGTTCGCCAACCTAGCGTGTTAGACCTTACTTACAATCCTTCTGGGTTGTGGGTGTTTGATGGAGACCTCATTGATCTAAGTCCTACGGGTGAAGATCTCTCCGTGGACAACGGTACCATACAATACTCTCTAAGCCATGAGCACGGCAGGCAGTGTGTGCGCTTAAAGGACAACCAGGTTAGACTTAGAGGAAGTAACCCTGCCCCTTCCGAGCTTGTAATAGATGGTGACATTACTGTTCAAATAGTCTTTATGATGGACACTACTGTAGGAACAGACTCGTTTGGGACGCACTTGATAGGCTGCATTAGTCCTGGTGGAAGCGGTGCGGAAGTGAACAACGACGTGTGGTCTTTGGAGCTGAGTGATGTATCCACTGCGATGACTCCTAAGTGGTCCTGGGAGTACGGGGCAGGAAATCGCCAAACTTCGCAGCCTACAGATTTTAAGTTTGCACTAGGGCAGTGGTACCACATGGTGTGTGTGCGAGAGTCTGAGGGCGGAGGTACCTCTGCGGCACGGACCTACGTGAACGGGCAGCTTATTCTTGAGACTACAGGGCTTACTGACGCCACTGGTGGTGGTTCTTCTAGAATAGTAATTGGCCGCGATGAGAACGACGCGGGACAAGGGTGGCTTGGAGGCATGCTCTCTAGTGCTAAGGTTGTTGACCGTGCTCTTACTGATAGAGAAATCAAGTATGAGTGGTTGCGTGTCAGTGGAGAGTTCTTAGGAGACAGACTATGAGTGTCTTTCCAAGAATACCAGCAAAGCTAAACCAGCAGTTTGACTGCCAGGCTCTTTACAACTTCGAGGGCAACTTTGACGATACTAGCGGCCTATCTCCTGCAGCAGATTTAACAGAGATCGGTGCGGGGCCAGCGTTTTCGTTTGCTAGGGATCATGCAGGTAAACAGTGCCTTATTAGTCGTGATTTCAATAAGGGTTTGCACAGTGCTGTAGGCATTTCTCGTCTCCAGATCACTGGAGATGTTACCGTACAGGCGGTTGTTTACTTCTCACAGTTCGGAGTGGACTTATTCGGTTCCCAGCTCTTTTACTTTTCTGGACAGCAACCAGACGCTTTCGCCTCGGAGAATGCGCTTTGGGGGGTAGGTATTCGTGCCGATGCTGACCGAATGGTTCCTAATACCTTCTGGGAATCTCCTCCAAACACATTCTTAGGAACCCGTGACGTAGACTTCACTGTAGATACCGGACGTTGGTACCATATCGTCGGTGTGCGTGATGGCGTAGATGCTTCTCTGTATGTGAACGGTGCTCTCATTTCTGGACCCAGTACTGTTGCTACTGCTCCTACCGGAGGTACTAGTAGCCGCGTTCGTGTTGGAGAAGGAAATGACGGCGTCCAGGGTCTTCTAAATGGTACTATGATAAGCTCTCTAAAGGTCAGTGACCGTGTTCTTACAGCGCGAGAGATACAGCAGGAGTTCAACCGAGTGCGGAGCGCAACATGAGCCTTCTAATCCTATTTGATTCTGGTGGAGAAACAACCGCTGCAGACATCAACGTGACGGACATCAACATCCTCACGAGGAGACTGGTACGCGTTGTGTTCGACGACGAGGTAGTTGTAAACGACAACTACTACGATATAAGCAACTACGACATCAACGTGGTTTCGGGATCCGGCGATGTACGAGTGACTGGAGTCCTTCCTATCAACACTCCTACTTCGCTAGACCTCATCCTGATTACTGACCCGATGCTCTCAGATACCCGCTACGAAGTTAGTGTTACTTCTCTTCAAAATAGAGCTGGACTTGACTTCGGTGTGTTGGGTGAGTATGTTGCGCGAGTGACCAAGGGAGACTCTCTTCTTAGGTCTATACCTATGCACTATGACAAGCGATCTACAAGCAACCTTCACCAGATTCTCCTGGCTATGGGCCAAGCAGACGATCTAATTGGCGGTTCACGTAACGAGGATATCTAATGGGATATTTTGGAGCAGAACCAGAGCCGGTTGTTGATGTCCTTCAGCATATACCGCTGACGGGCTTGGAGCCAAACGCAGTCCTGGCTGTCAACTGCAATGGCGACATGATCGACCTTGCGGGCGATGCTGTGTTCGACCAGAACCCTTCCTTCGTCGGCTACCTCGCCAACGGTTCATATGATGGACTTCGTGACGTGTTGGACTTGGGTCAGTGGATCGGAACAACTACAGCTGCAGCACACCGTGTCCCTACAGCGAGCGCCATTACCTACGGTCTCTTCCTCTTCACTGAATATACCCAGACGGCCAACCCGTTCCCACTCTACTCAGGAATAGGTACTACCTCATCTACGCGAAACTATGGTTTCAAAATAGATCCAGGCAACGGTGGTCCATACGAACCTATTCCTGGTGGTCCGGCCTTCCCCGATCCTACTATCGGGATCTACAATAAGTGGGTACACATAATGATTACTGAGCCAGCAGGTCGAGCAACCGCCAAGCTCTACGTGAACGGTGTATTCAGATCTTCAGTCACGTCAGGCCAGCCTGGTGTGATGTCGGCCTCCGACGAGTTTTGGCTCGGCTCTGCTAAGAACCAAACAAACACTTTCTTGAACGGATATTGTGAGAGTGTCTTTGTTGCAGACGCAGAGTATACCGAGGCGCAAATACGTCAGTTAGCGGAAAACGCCTTTGGGCACGTCTTGCCATAAGAGCTTTATAATGCCATACTTCTCTCTACAACCAGACCCTCCTCCAGTAGTCAACCAAATATCTTTGGATGGCAGCGAGGACTCCGCAATTATGATTGCCACCGGTAACGGCAACCTGACGGACTTGGTTGGGGACGCGGTATTCGATACAGCTGTCCCTACCTACGAGACGCTCAATTCTTATGACGGCCAGCGCGACACGCTCATAATCACTCCCGGTGTAACTATTAGGACAACTCCAAGCGCCTCTGTTGACCACCAAATCCCTACAGCCAGCCCCGTGACATACGGCGGCATGTTTTGGCTAGACTACACCCAGCAGAGCAGCCCTTATATTATGTGCTCCTCGTCCGATACGGGCTTCTCTCCCATCAACTACGGCATTGCTATATCCTCCAATCTGTTCCATCGCGTACAGGGTGGTCCTTCCTACAATGTAACTCCTCCTAGAGAAGTATGGTTCCACATGTGTATCGTAGAGAACCCGGGCCGCACCACATCTAAGCTG
>Ga0114922_10004430_pt1 | contig 13023 bp, 16 predicted proteins | sample AartaG_FD_100975 | JGI IMG/M metagenome (GOLD analysis project Ga0114922, IMG submission 100975) | Deep subsurface microbial communities from Aarhus Bay to uncover new lineages of life (NeLLi) - Aarhus_00045 metaG | ecosystem: Environmental > Aquatic > Marine > Oceanic > Sediment | place... | reverse complement strand
TTGATAATTTAGCAATATTTAGGTATAATATCTGAGACAAAATAATTGCGGGAATAGCTCAGGCGGTAGAGCGTTGGCTTCCCAAGCCAAAGGTCGCGGGTTCGAACCCCGTTTCCCGCTCCAGTTTTTTTATTACTACTACCAACCATATTTACCCACCAAGGGGACAAAAACACAACCACCATAATTTGTTATTTTCAATTTACCTTTTTCTTTAATTCCAAGCAGGAGATCCTGGGAAAAAGAATTGCCCACGGGGATTACTATCCTCCCCTTTTCATCTAATTGTTCTATTAAACTTTTCGGTATTTCCGGAGACCCTGCAGTGACTATAATGCCATCATAAGGAGAATATTCTTCTAAACCCTTGCTCCCGTCTCCTACGACTACTTTAACGTTTTTTATTTCTAATTCTTTAAATATTTTTTCTGCTCTATCTGCCAGGGACCTAAAGCGTTCTATAGTATAAACCATTTTGGCTAATTTAGACAAAATTGCTGCCTGATAACCTGAACCGGTTCCCACTTCCAAAACAGTTTCCGAACCCTTAAGAGAAAGGCATTGGGTCATTAAGGCAACCATAAAAGGTTGAGAGATGGTCTGCCCCATACCTATGGACAAAGGGCAATCCAGATAGGCATTATCTTTTCTCCTTCTAAAACAAATTTTTCCCGGGGAATACTGCTCATAGCTGAAAGAATCCTTTTGTCTCTAATGCCTCTTCCCTTTATCTGGTGTCTTATCATCTCTTCTCGTGCTTTTTCGAAATTCATAAAAATCACTTCATCTTTTCTTATTAGTATCCGCTGTTTAACTGCCAAAAAAACGTTCTATAACGTTATTACCTCTTATCGCTTCTACTATAACAAAAACGAGCATAGCTATCAGGAATCCGAGCAGCATACGAAAAAAAAAGATTGCTCCCCTGGCTTTCGGGTTATCAGTATTGTACAGCCTTACTATAAATCTGGAAAGCACTATAATTATAAAAACCAAGATTAAAATTAAATATATCTGTTCATTCATCTCTTTAATTTCTCCGAACTATAATTTTTCTATTTAAAATTCCATTTTTTTGCCCAATCTTTGACTTTAGGCATCATCTGGTAATTTGTTAAATCCAAAGAAAGCGGAGTTATAGAAACTTTATTATTGTAAATTGCTTCAAAATCAGTATCGGGTTCTATATTTCCTTCAGGGAGCTCTCCTCCCAGCCAATAATGGGTAGTCCCCTGAGGGTCATGTATTATCTTTACTTCATCCTGATATACTCTTTTACCGTGTCTGGTTATCTCTACCCCTTTAATTTCTTCATAATCGATATTGGGAAAATTAATATTTAAGACCAAATTTGAGGGCAAATTATTTTTCATCAGATTAGGAGCTATTTTTTTAGTAAATAAAGCTGCCGATTCAAATTTAAAATCTTCAAAGCCGGCTATGGAAACAGCTAAAGAAGGAATATTCCTCATCGCTCCCTCCACTGCTGCCGAAACTGTTCCCGAATAGAAAATATCATCACCCAGATTCGGTCCTCGGTTAATCCCTGATACAATCAGATCAGGCTTTTCGTCTTTCATAATTTCCAATAAGCCAATAATAATGCAATCCGCCGGCGTGCCGTCTAAGGAAAATCCCCAAAAGTCACCGTTTAACTTTACTTTTCTAACTCTCAGAGGTTTACGCAGAGTCAAAGCATGGCCTATAGTACTTCTTTCCCTATCTGGAGCGATTACCGTAACCTCTGCAATATTATCTAACTGCTTTTTTAAAATTTGAATCCCTTCCGAATATATTCCATCATCATTAGTTAAAAGTATTTTCATAATTTATTTATTCTTATTTCTCCTTTTCAATATTTCGTCAGCTACTATAATCCCTGAAGTAGAAGCCTGAATAAGCCCCCGGGTTATACCGGCGCCATCACCGGCAGCAAACAGATTGACAACTTTTGTTTCCAAACAATCGGAAAGTTCCAAACGTGATGAATAAAATTTTACTTCTACTCCATACAATAGGGTATGTTTAGAATAGACCCCGGGTGCAATTTTATCCATAGCTTTTAGCATTTCCAGGATGCCATAAAGTATTCTATAGGGCAGGACAAAGCTGAGGTCCCCGGGAGTAGCTTCTTTTAAAGTGGGAGTAACTATAGAGTGTGTAAGTCTATCATGTGTAGATCTCCTGCCCAACTCCAAATCCCCCAATCTTTGCACAATAACCCCTCCGCTTAAAATATTAGCCAGATGGGCGATGTATTTCCCATAGGAAATCGGTTCTTTAAAAGGTTCGGTAAAATTGGTACTTACCAATATGGCAAAATTAGTATTATCAGTACTGTGTTCCTGATAGCTATGTCCATTTACCGAAGCAATACCGTCATTAAATTCAGTAACCACTTCACCATAAGGACACATACAGAAAGTACGGACTTTATCGTCAAACTTCTGAGTATAATAGACTAATTTTGATTCATATACCGCATCAGTTAAGCGTTTCATAGCAATAGCCGGAACTTCAACTCTTACTCCGACATCTACCGGATTATTAGCTATTTTTATGCCCATTTCTTCTGCCTGCTCTTTAAGCCACTCAGAACCAGCTCTCCCCGGCATAGCTACTATATATTCCCCTTTTATTATTTCGCCTTTTTCCGTCTCAATTCCTATTGCTCTTCCTTTGTCCACCAATATTTTTTTGACCTTAGTATCGGTCTTGATATCAATTTTACCTCTTAAATAATCCTGCATCTTCTTCAATATCTCTACACATTTTTCTGTCCCTAAATGCCTGATCCTGGTAGGTATTAATTTCAATTTTTCCAGAGAAGCTTCCTTTTTAATAATATCTATCTCCTCTTCGTCTGTACCATAAACAGTTTTATCTGCTCCAAATTCAAGGTAAATACCATCAGCATATTTAATTAATTCAGCTACCTTATCTTTATTAATATAATTATCTAACTGTCCTCCAATTTCGGTAGATAAATTCAATTTACCATCACTAAAAGCACCTGCTCCTCCCCATCCGGAAATTATTTCACAAGGAGAACAATGAAAACATCCACCGTGTTTACTTCTCATCGGGCACTCTCTTTTTTCAATCTCTTTCCCTTTTTCTAATATCGATATTGAAACATTATTTTTCCTGGTCAGCTCAAGAGCGGTAAAAATCCCTGCTGGACCTGCACCAATAATGATAACATCATACACTTTCTTCTTCATATCATCTCACCTTTAAATTATTTTTACCATACGTATTAATTTTATAGTATTTCCATAGATAAGACAAATAAAAAATAACAATTTTAAAAAAAATCCCACCCTCTTCCTGATGTGGCGAGATTTTTATTTCTAAATTATATTTCCGGTCTCTACTTCTAATGTATTTGCGCGATATAACTCCTACTTCCCCCTGTGTCTTATCCCAATCCTTGACGAACTGCATCATATAGAATTATCCCAGCCGCTACTGACGCATTTAAGGATTCAGTGGATCCTAAGATAGGAATTTTTATCTTTTTATAAGCCGCCTTCCTCCATATATCATTTGGTCCTCTATTTTCATTTCCGATTACCAAAGCGAAAGGATCTTTGAGGTTAGCGGAATAGTAATATTCTTCACTATCTAAATCTGCTACCATAATATTTATAGAGTTATAGTTTAACCATTTGACTGTCTTATTATCATCAAGACCATTTACAATAGGCACCTGAAACAGGGAACCCATTGTAGACCTAACAATTTTTGGGTTATATAAATCTACGGTTCCTTCAGTTAATAATACCACAGTAGCACCTGCTGCAGCGCTGGTTCTTATGATCGTCCCAAGATTTCCAGGATCCTGTATGCCATTCAAAACAACTACCAAAGGATTTGCACCAAGAATTATATCTGCCAATGATATTTCTATTTTTTCAGCTACAGCTATTATTCCTTGAGAGCTAACTGTATTTGAAACCTTCGTAAATAGATTATTGGACAGCCTTAAAACCTGACAATCTTGATTAATTTTTGGCACATTTTTTACTATTTCATTAATAATAAGGTATTTTATTTTTATTCCCCCACTATTAGCTTCCTCAACAAGTCTGGTACCTTCCATGAGAAATAATCCACTGTTTTCACGAGCTTTTTTTTAACTTAAAGCTCTTACCAACTTATATATTGAATTTTCCCTGGAAGTAATATCTTTATACTGCTTCATGTATGATACTCCTCTATAGATTAAAATTAAGGGGGTTCGACCTGCAAAGATTTGACTTCAAGTGTCAAAATAACTGTCCCCCTGACACTGACATCTTTTAACATTTATGCCCTACCCATACATTTGGCTCAATATATTCACCTAAATCATTTTATAAATCAATATTTACAGGATTTAAAGCACCTTGAATAATATATTTGTTACTTTCACCGAAATGTAAACTCGTCCACCTTTGCCAATATTTTTTTACCGATGAATCTTCACTCAAAAACACCGGCAAGGGTTCACTGTGAAGTCTGTTGATTACATCTATCAACTTTTTATTGTCAGATAATTTTTCTATTATCATTTAGTTATCTCCTTAAATAATTAGAAATAAAAGGGTCTATAATTAGAAAAAGTTGCCTACTTATTGACCTAATACAACGGTTGTCCCCTTAACATTTGTTTTTTCTGCGAAGGTGTTTCTCAAAAAATTCAATCTGATCGCTTACGCTTTCTTCGAAGTTATCCCCGATATAGATATCGAAGTGGCCGATGGGATAGTGTTTTACTTCTGCATATTTCTCCAATTCCTTTGCGGTTTCGGCGCTTATTGGAGCTAAGCTGTCATTATCGCATATCTGAATCATTGTTGGGCATTGCACGTTCTGTAGGTGTTCGACCGGTTTGAATCCGTGTGACCGCAGAATAACACGAGCACAGATTTCGTTAATAAAATTCTCCGATGCAAGTTTACTGTAACCTTCATAAGCATCCGAAATGGGGAAAAAAGCAATACTTCCGGGTTTCCCTACGATAGGTATTTTATGGGGCGAAAGACCTAAGCGAAACCTCATCATATCACGTTGTCCGTGAACAAACAGACGGAGAAAGTGCCCAATGCCTAATTTTTTTAAAAACATCTCTCCTGAGGCATGAGGATCCAGTCCTGGACATTGTGCACATACACAGACAATATTTTTATCTTTTGCTGCGATTACAATACCATATCCACCACTTGCAGAGGTACCCCACAGAGCAATTCTTGCCGGATCAATCTCCTTGAGACCCCGAGCATACTCGATCGCTGCTGTATAATCTTCCAGTTGGTAGGGAATCAAAATTAGCTGTCGCGGCTCCCCCTCACTTTCACCAAAATGCCGGTAATCGAATACAAGCACAGCAAATCCGGCTTCCTGATATCGAAGAGCATAAGATTCCAGGATCATATCCTTAGTTCCCCCAAAACCATGTCCCATAATTATACAGGGAACAGGAACCGATAGATCCTCAGGCAGATACAGCCAGGCGCTTATTGACGTTCCTTTAACTTGAAAAGTCACATTTTTTCTTAACTGTGGTGGTTTTGCGCCCATCTTCCTGGCCACTTGTTTCGATTTTTCCAGGGCTTGCTCTGGTACCGTAAAGCCAGGTGCAAAAGTCACAATTAATAAGTAAAGAGCAAGTATCCCAATAATAATGCCAATGACTTGAAGAATAATCATCTCTTCTCCCCCTTCATGGTTTATACAAATACAATATCAGAAAATAAAAACAAAATAAAGAATCCTTCTTCTTCTTACACGGTCGGCGAAACAATCCCGCTCTTATAGTTTATCGATCCTCTCTCTCTAAGATTTCCAGGGGTACCCATCCGTATTCGTTCTTATTTACATTTCTTCCCCACACCCAGCCATTCAATTCCTTCTCGGCTTCAATTGAATCATCTTTGTCAACGTTCAGCTCAGTAGCTATATACTCCTCTTTGAGCTTCCCGTGTCTTTCGCCTTGTTTTTCAATAATCTGATATGGTACCCAGCACTTCTCTTCTGGTGTTTCGCACCAAACCCAACCTTTCCAAATTTCTTTCTCTTTGTATTCTTCACCTATTGTGACTGTTTCACCCTTCTTAAGAACAATCGGAGCAGAATAATCAGTTTTTCTTGATTGAAGAACTCTGTATCGATAAGGTCTATTCATTTCTTAATCTCCTGCCAAGAGGACACCTTTCCTATTTATTCTATTTGGCTGTCCGTTTTTCTTTATAGCAAAAGCAAGTATAGCTCCTAAAGCAATCGATAAAAATGCAGCCGATAAAACCCTATACTCCAGAGGTAATAAAAATGTTATCGTATGTGCCGGTATCCAAAAAATTGGAATCGTCCTCATTAATACAAATGATATAAAACCATCCCAATCAATCCTCTCTACTACATCGCTAAGCGTTACTTTCCCTTTTTTATTTTCATACTTCAAATCAATAAATGTATCAGTTATTCGATGAAAAGTCATCATAGTTGGTGTAAATGATAAGTTCATTATAAAACTAACGAAAAACGCAAAAGCGAACTTCGAATTTCCACCTGGCAAAAATCCATTTACTAACGCGCCTGCTATTCCTGCAGCAAATAAATTAAATATTAATACAATAACCATTCCTAATAATCCCCATACAAAAGCTCTATATAGCAATCCTTTTGGAATACTCCAATCACTTGTCACAATTCTTATAGCCAAAAGCTCTCCCATTGTAGCAAGTATGAAAAATTTGGTAAATCCTCCCATATAAGCATGTTCGGTTGTAAACTTCACAAACATTTTATGAGTTACCGGAGTTATCAGTATTGCAACAAAAGCTGCCAGACTGAACAACCAAACAACATCTCCTTTTTTCAATTAAATCACTCCTTAATACATATTTGGTATAAATAGACAGACAGCTGTTTATCAATTTCCTTCTTGGGCATTTCTTTAAAAAATAGGACGTGTCCCCTACTTATTTAAGGGTGGTAAGAAGCAGCTTTTAAGTAGATATCTGGTCGGGGCGAGAGGACTTGAACCTCCGACCCCCTGAACCCCATTCAGGTGCGCTTCCAAACTGCGCTACGCCCCGACTTTTACATTATACTAAATGATTTTATTTATAGCAATAAGGTTTTGTTATTTTCTATTGGATTATTGGATTGGTTTACGAGGGGGAGGAGATTACTATGGAAATTATAGTTTGATGAATCTTTTGCCTTCGATCTCTTTTATTAGATCTTCCAACTCGAGGTTTAGTAAGATTTCGCTGACTTTACCGGCGGATAGTTTGCTTGCTTCAATAATTTCATTTATTTGGGCAGGTTCTTTGGTAATTAACTGGTAAATTATCTTTTCTTCTTTGTTTAGAGAAGTATTTTCTTTAACCATCTCTTTTTCAGCTGTTTTTTGGGGAAGAGCTATGTGTATTTCTTCCAAGATATCCTGATAATTGTTTACTAATTTTGCTCCCTGTTTTATTAAATTGTGTGAACCATTGGATAACGAAGAGTTTATATTACCCGGAATTGCAAATACTTCCCTGCCCTGTTCGAGGGCAAAATCAGCAGTAATTAGAGCACCGCTTTTTTCAGCTGCCTCTACTACTACCGTTCCTAAGCTTAATCCGCTGATAATGCGATTTCTGCGGGGGAAGTTCTGTCTTTCCGGTAGAGTAGAAAGAGGAAATTCGCTTATTACTGCTCCTGATTCTTGTATCTCTTGGGCTAACCTTCTATTCTCAGGAGGATATATATAGTCAATACCGCAACCCAATACTGCAATGGTCCGACCGTTTACTGAAAGTGCGCCTTTGTGGGCGGCTGTATCTATTCCCCGGGCCATTCCGCTGATTATGGTCAATCCGGCTAAAGCTAAATCTTTGCTTAATTTTTCGGCTACCATCTTTCCGTAGTAGGTGGCTTTTCTTGAGCCCACGATGGAGATAGAATTTTTATCTGCTTCAACGATGGTGCCTTTAAAATATAAAACCGGAGGAGGATAATGAATGGTTTTTAGGTTTTCGGGATATAGGTCATCCTCTATGGTTAATACATCGACTTTATATTTATTTATTAAATCTAATTCTTGTTCGGGATTGATATTGTTTTTTTCTTCGAAAATCCTGGAGGATATTTTGGGGTTTAAATTTAGTATTTTGGATATTTCTCCTGATTTTGCCAGCCAAGCATTATCGACTGAACCAAAGTATTCAAGTAATTTATAAAATCTTTTTGGGCCTATGTCCGTTATTTTATTCCAGGCCAGCCAGTATTTTAATGAATTTTTTTTCACACTAACATTCCTCCTCGATTTCTTACCGGTTCGATAAATCGAACCCCAACATTTTAGCAGACAGGCGAGACGCCTGTCCTACGTTGGATTTTTTCTCCTTCTCTTTTTCTTTTTCGTTTTCTTTGCTATATACCGTATATTAAATAATATATACTTCGGGTCGGATGAATCCGACCCCTCCTACTCGATATACGAAATACGATATACGATATACTAATAAGGTCCTTTGCTGACTAATAGATTGACATTTTTGCTTTTTGAATTTATATTTCCCGGTTCAGGGTTTTGGGTTATTACTACGTCCTTGGGGACGGTAAAATGATTGGTATAGGTAATTCTGCCTAAAGTCAGGCCAAATTCTTCGATAATGATAGTGGCTTCTTTCAGCTCTTTATTTTTGAGGTCGGGAATGTTTAAGGCCATAACCTTACTTCCTTTACTTACCACCACATAAACTTCTCTGTTCATTTTTACTTTCGCCCCGCTGGCCGGATCCTGGGTGATAATTTTATTCCGTGAGATTCTTTCGTCAAATTCTTCACCGGAGACATATATCTTTAGCCCGGTATCATACAATTTTTCCTGAGCAATATATAATTCATCACCGATTACCGAGGGGACTACGGTATCGGAAACATCGAACATGTTTTGGAATACCAGAAAGCCACAGACTGCACCGGAAATTACTACGAAAATTATGAAAGCCGTGGTGAGAAATGATTTAAAAATGAAACGAAAGATTTTTCCTATCCAATCCATTTATAACCCTACCCTTTTCTTATCATTTTTGCCATAAAGAATCCATCCAGATCTAAATCTAAATTAGAAAGCCCGGGGAGTATCTGAATAAATTTCTTTTGGTTGTGTTGACCTGACTCATAGACCGGTAATTTTCGTTCTTTTATAAATTTACTTAAATCTTCTAACTCGAAGTTAGGATGTTCCTCTAAAAATTTGCTTACTATTTCCTCGTTCTCTTCCGGCTCGGTACTGCAGGTAGAATATACTAATTTTCCCCCGATCTTCAGGTAGCAAGAAGCAGTGTTCAATATCTTCCCTTGCAGTTCGGTCAACCGTTCAAATCTTTTTGCATCATATGCTTGCCATCTCAAATCAGGTTTTCTCCTTAAGACCCCCAGTCCGGAACAGGGAACATCTATTAAAATTTTATCTGCCGTCTTCAGATATTTTTCAGCTAACATAGCACCATTATTTTGCCGGGTCCTTACTATATCGATTCCTAATCTTCGGCAGTTATTTTTTACCGTTAATAATCTTAACTTATTGCTGTCCATTGCCAGGAGACTGCCTTTGTTGGCCATTAACTGGGCAAGATGAGTGGTCTTCCCTCCCGGTGCACTGCAGACATCGATTACCGATTTATCGGGTGAAGGGTCGAGCAGATGAGAGACCAGTATGGATGTTTCATCCTGAATCTGAAATAGTCCCTCTCGGTAAGCGGGAAATTTGGTAACATTGGGAAGTCCTTTAACGTGCAGTGCTTCTTCGGTAAATAGACCTTCTCTTACCGAAATATTCTCTTTTTCTAAAATCTCCTTTAAATCAGAGCGGGATATTTTTAGAGTATTAGTTCTAATCACTAAAGGTGGTATCTTGTTGTTAGCCTGGCATATTTTAACCGTATCGGTAAAGCCAAATCTTTTTAACCAGCGCTCGACTATATAAAGGGGGTGTGAATAGATGGTGGAAATATAGAGAGCCTTCTCTTTTCCTTTATTCGGCCAGCGAATATTCTCTCTGTTTCTAATAATATTTCTTAAAACACCATTTACAAATTTAGCTATCCCGGGATTCCCGTATTTTTTTGCTAACTGGACAGATTCATTACACACCGCATAATCAGGAACTTTGTCTAAAAATAGCAGCTGATAAACACCCATTCTTAATATATTTCTAATCAATACTGCCGTTTCCGATAGAGGTTTAGTAGAAAATTGAGATAGAGCCCAGTCTAATTTATTCCGGTTTCTTACTACTCCGTAGGTTATCTCGGTGATAAAGGCAGCGTCTCTGGTGGAAATTTTATTTTTGTCTAATGATTTATTTAATAAAATATTAATATAGCCCTGTTTGGAATCAATTTTAACCAAAATAGTTAGTATGGTTTCTCTTATGGGATCAACTTTTGTTTTTTTCATAGACCTAATTTATTTTATATTCCCTTCTATCTTCTATTTCTCAGCACTATAAGCCGTAACAGCTGAAAGACTGCCACAGAGGTAGCAGCCACATATGTTAATGCCGCGGCGTTTAAAACCTTTTTAACCGAATTAATTTCTCCTGTATCCAAAACAATATTTGCCTTAACTAACAGGTTTACCGCTCTCCTGCTGGCATCAAATTCGACCGGTAAAGTAACTAACTGAAACAGAACAGCTAAGGAAAAGGCCATAATGCCGATATCCATCAGAGCGGGAAAACTGAAGATAAAGCCGATTAAAAACAGAGGGACCGCCACATGTGAGCCGATATTGGTGACCGGCACCAGATTACTGCGAAGAGAAAGCGGAAAATAGTTTTTTGCATCCTGAAGGGCATGGCCGATTTCATGGGCTACAATCCCCTGGGCAGCTATTGATTTACCGTTATAAATTTCTCTGGACAGTCCCAGCTTTTTCTGCCTGGGGTCATAGTGGTCAGAAAGGCGACCTTCTATCGGTTCTATCTTAATATTGCTTAAATTATTTTGCAATAACAGTTCTTCGGCTGTCTCCTTCCCGCTTAACCCGTTTTTGGCTAATATTTTTGAATATTTTGAATAAGTTGTTTTTACCTTGTATTGAGCATAGAAGGTTAAAATTATGGCCGGTATTAAAATAATTATTGTGCTGTCGAAAAAAAACATAAAAACCTCCTGTTGTTTACTGTTAATAGACAGGCGAGACGCCTGTCCTACGTGTGTTTATATATTACTCACCCAATACTTCTCCTACTTTAATTTTATAGCCATTAACAAACTGGTTCGCGGTTAATTCTTTTGAGCCGGCAGGAATCAGCCTTAATATTTTTATAATTCCCTTATCTCCGTTAGAGATTAAAATAGCATCTTTTTCAATTTTAACTACCCTTCCGGGTTTGGGGGAGCCTGTGTCCGCTTCATCCTGATAATCATCCAAAAATCTTGCCCGGGTAATTTTCAGTTTTCTGCCTTTGTAATAGGTAAAGGCACCGGGGTAGGGAATAGTTCCTCTGATTAGATTATAAACCTTTTCTCCTCTATCACTCCAGTCTATTTTCCCATCCTCTTTATTCATCTTGCGGGCAAAAGTTGCCAGTTTATTATCCTGGAGAATTTTTTCTATCTTCCCGCTTTTTATTTTTTCTAAAAGTTTGAGGAGGGACCTGGTGCTTAAGTCAGATAACCTGTAGTAAAGTTCCCCGCAGGTCTCATCCGGTAAAATGTCTATCTTCTCCTGAAAGATGATTTCGCCGGCATCTACTTTCTCCTTCATAAACATAAAAGTTATCCCGGTCTCCTTTTCACCGTTTATAATAGCCCGGTTAATGGGAGCGGCACCCCGATATTTAGGCAGGTGTGAGCCGTGGATATTTATACAGCCTATTTTGGGAATATTTAAGATATGGCTGGAAAGAATTTGGCCATAAGCGACTACTAGGATAATATCCGGGTTGAATTCCTTTATTCTCTTTATAGACTCCTCATCATTGATGTTCTCCGGCTGAAATACTTCCAGCCCCTTATCGAGGGCTATTTTTTTTATAGGAGTGGGCGATGTTTTCCTGCCGCGCCCCTGGGGACGGTCCGGCTGGGTAACTACTGCTATTTTGTTTTCTCTGCTGTCAGCCAGTTTCTCCAAAACCGGCCCGCCAAAATCCGCCGTTCCCATAAAAATAATCTTAATTATGATTGCCACCTCTTCTTTGTATTTATTGTTATTCAAAATTCCTCTTCACGCCATGAGGCATATGCAATACGCCCCTACTACTAACGACTATTTTTCTAAACGCTCTACGCTATTTTCATTGTTTTTTCTTTTTTAATTTATTTAACAATATCTGTCTTTCCATTCTTCCTATTCTGTCAATAAATAAAATCCCGTCTAAATGATCGATTTCATGCTGCAGCGCACGGGCGATTAAATCTTCTTTGGTAATTTCAATCGGGTCTCCGTTCTCGTTAAGTGCTTTTACCGTTACTTTTGACGAACGCTTGACCTGGCTATAGATACCGGGAACACTTAAACATCCCTCTTCTTCTACAACTTCTCCCTCGCTTTTAATAATCATGGGATTTATCAATACTATTAATCCATCTTCCTCTCCGTCAACAAGAATTATTCTCTTTGATACCCCCACTTGCGGGGCAGCAAGGCCTACTCCGGAATCAACATACATAGTTTCAGCCATATTTTTTATAAGATTCAATATTTCCGGGGTAACTTCCTCAACCGGTAGTGCTTTTTCCCTTAAAACGGGTTCGCCATATTCTTTAATTTCTAATATTGCCATCTGTACCTCCCGTTGCTTTTAGAGTGATTACACCAATTATAGGAAGATTACGCCTATTTAATCTGTGTAATCATCTTATATTTATATCATCCTTACCGGATCGACATCAATAGTCAATCTGTTTTTTTGGTCAAAATGCTTTGATAACATTTTATCATATTTTTTCTTAAATGCCTTGTTAAATCTTTCCAATTCTTTTACTTTTATCAAAAATTGTACCTTGAAGTTGTTTCTTGATTTCCATAATA
>Ga0114922_10004429_pt1 | contig 13023 bp, 12 predicted proteins | sample AartaG_FD_100975 | JGI IMG/M metagenome (GOLD analysis project Ga0114922, IMG submission 100975) | Deep subsurface microbial communities from Aarhus Bay to uncover new lineages of life (NeLLi) - Aarhus_00045 metaG | ecosystem: Environmental > Aquatic > Marine > Oceanic > Sediment | place... | reverse complement strand
TGCGGCAGCCCATGGAGGATGGATGGGTCACTATTGCCCGTGCCGCTCTTTCGATTACATATCCGGCTGTCTTCATGCTGATCGCTGCCATGAATCCATGCCCATGCGGGTATTTCTCCAGTCCTTCGCATGAATGTTCGTGTACGGTTCCTCAAATACAGCGATATCGATCCAGAATTTCAGGTCCCCTTCTCGATCGGATCGACATTCATATCGAGGTGCCGGCAGTTAAATACCAGGAACTGGCAGGCAAGGCAACAGGCGAATCCTCGGAAGGGATCCGAAGCCGTATAAAAAGAGCAAGAGCGGTTCAACTGAAGCGATTCAGTGGGAGGAAGGGTATCTACTGTAACGCGGTTATGGGTTCAAAAGATATTCAACGTTATTGTTCCATTACCGAAGACGGCGATGCACTTCTTAATACGGCAATTACACGTCTGGGACTCTCGGCCCGAGCCTATGACCGTATTTTAAAAGTTGCCCGAACGATTGCGGATTTAGAAGGAGCGGAGTTCATCCGACCTGAGTTTTTAAGTGAAGCCATTCAATACCGTAGTTTGGATCGGGATTTCGCCAGGATGGTGTGATTTTTTATAATATTATGAGGATGCGAAATGGAAGAGGAAATTGTAAAGGTTAGAGAGGTCGATGGTATTACAGTGATCCGAGTCATTGAAAAGAAGTTATATCAGAATGTGGTTGGTCATTTTCAGGAAAAGATAGTTTCGTTGGTAGATAGTGGGAAAAGGCATCTCATCGTTGATCTGTCAGCAGTGGATGTCATGAACAGCTCGGGGCTGGGAGTGTTGATCCTCACATGGGACCGATTGAGTAAAGAAGGTGGAGATCTGATTATCGTGGGATTGGGATCGCTGTTGAAAGAACTTTTTCAACGAATGAGGTTGGATTTAATATTTACCCTTGCAGAGACAGAACAGGAAGCGTTTGATCTAATTCGCGGGGACAAAAAAATCCCTGCAGATTAATCCCGCCTATAAAGAACCGTGATAGACACGGTGGGTGCCCTCCTGACCGCTTTTTACGTCCACTCGTTGGAGGCTTGTAATACACGCCAGAGTTAGGCTCCCTTTTCTTTAATGATGGCTCTTTATAGTTACGTCAGATTAATATGCAGGGAAAAATTTGTCCTGCTTTTAAATTTGGAGAATTTAAGTATAAATGTCAAGGAAAAAAATAAATTTTTTTAATAAGGTGAGATCTGCCCTGTTTTTTGCCCTTGTTATCATTCCGGGCATTGATCTTTCCGCCCAAAATCGCGGCAGGGTTCGTGATTTCGGTATTGAGGTTGGAATTCTACCTACGGGACGATGGAACGGAATTACAGATGTCCAGGGTGTCCACGTTGGGCACACCACGCTTATTGAGGGAGATTCGATTCGTACGGGTGTGACAGCCATACTTCCCCATGAAGGTAACGTATTTCAAGAAAAGGTGCCGGGTGCCGTCTATGTGGGGAATGGTTTCGGTAAACTTGCGGGTAGTACACAAGTCGAAGAACTTGGAGAGATCGAGACGCCGATCATTCTGACTAACACGCTAAGCGTCTCAACGGCTTTATCGGCAGTTGTGAAGTACACATTGCGTCTTGACGGAAACGAACGTGTGGGATCTGTGAATGGCGTTGTCGGTGAGACCAATGACGGCGGATTCAATGATATTCGAGGATTTCATGTTCAAGAAGAAGATGTCTTTCAAGCGATCGAAAAAGCTGTAACCGGTCCGGTCGAGGAGGGATGTGTTGGGGCAGGAACCGGGACGTCCTGTTTCGGGTTTAAAGGAGGCATTGGGACGTCTTCCCGAAAACTGCCATCAAATCTGGGAGGATGGACAGTCGGTGTGCTGGTTCAGACCAATTTTGGTGGGATTCTTGATATCAACGGAGCGCCTGTCGGTCGTGAATTGAATAAGTATTATCTCAGGGGACGCGTTCCATCTCAGGAATCGGGTTCGTGTATGATCGTCGTGGCAACAGATGCCCCATTGCTATCCCGAAATTTAAGGCGGTTGGCGGCCAGAGCGATTTTAGGGCTCGCTCGGTGCGGAGGTTTTTGCAGCAACGGTAGCGGTGACTATGTGATCGCGTTTTCCACTCATCCCGAATGTCGGATTCCTTATCGGTCTAGAGAATCCGTGCGATCCATTAAAGAAGTGATAAACGGTCGGATGTCACCCCTATTCCTCGCCGTCTTGGAGGCCACGCAAGAGGCCGTTTATAATTCCATGTTCCAGGCTACAACTATGGTTGGAAAAAACGGCCGACGCATAGAGGCCATTCCCATCCAACAGGTGATAGAAATATGTAAAAAATACAATGTTTTGAATTTAAGTAAAAAAATACCTGAGGCTAAGTGAAGTGTACTAAAGTGCCTAAAGTGTCTAAAGTGTCTAAAATGCCTAAAGTTAAATAAAGTCATGGACAATATAGAGTTCTCAAAGAATCTTGAGAAACGAACGCGAAAATTTGCAGTCAGGATAATTTCTCTATCGGCAAAGGATTGTAACTTTAGGCACTTTTAACTTTAAGTACTTTAGTTCACTCTATTATACATTCATGGAAGACTTCCAGGGGATATTCATATTAAGAATTATATTTTATTTGTCATTTTAATGTTTTATATTTAACTTTTACGAAATACATTGTGAGGTGATATCATCATGAAAAGAAAAACAGTAAAAAGAGGAGGGATCAGGGCATACCGTACTCTGACATCTTTACCTTTTACCTTCATGCTACTTTCCCTGGCGATTATGAGCGGTCCTCTTTTGGCCGACCATGTGGATTTGATCATTATTGATGGACCTATCACACCGGTGACCGCCAAGTATATCGGAGATGCCCTGGGAAGGGCCGAACGCGATGGTGCCGAATGTCTGATTATTCAAATGGACACACCCGGCGGTTTAATGCAGTCCACATTGTCTATCGACAAAGACCTTCTGGCAGACAAGGTTCCTGTCGTTGTCTATGTTGCACCCAGAGGTGGCCGAGCCGCCTCGGCAGGTGTTTTTATCTCCTACGCTGCTCATTTTGTAGCCATGGCACCGAGTACCAATATCGGGTCTGCCCATCCGGTCAGTATGGCGGGAAAGGATACTTCTAAAGTGATGCTGGAGAAAGTGACCAATGATGCCGTGGCCCATATCAAGGGTTTGGCAGAAAATCGTGGTCGGAATAAGGTCTGGGCCGAGGCGGCGGTTCGTGAGAGCGTGAACATTACAGAGAAAGAGGCCCTCGAGATGGGTGTCATTAATTTCATCGCCAGCGATTTAGAAGAGCTCCTGGATCAGTTGGATGGAGAAGAAGTCCGATTGAAGGATGATGATGTCGTTCTGAGAACAGACAGGGCAGAGGTCAGACGTTATCCCATGAATTGGCGATATAAGATTTTAGATAAGATATCTGATCCCAATATCGCATATCTCCTCATGTTGGCCGGTATCATGGGCATCTTCTTCGAGCTCAGGAGTCCCGGAGCGATTTTTCCAGGTGCCATCGGTGGAATTTCCTTGATTCTGGCCTTTTTCGCATTACAGGTGTTACCCATCAATGCGGCCGGGATTCTTTTGATATTACTGTCCATCGTATTCTTTATTCTTGAGATCCATGTTATCAGTTTCGGTCTGTTGACCATAGGAGGGATCGTATCCATGACTTTAGGGTCACTCATGCTTTTTCGATCGGCGGAGCTAAGGGTTTCTCTGGGGGTCATCATCCCGGCAGTACTCACGGTTGCGGCGTTTTTCATTTTTGCTGTTGGACTTGGTGTTCGGGCTCAAATGAAGAAGGCAACCACAGGGAAGAAAGGCCTCGTGGGTGAGGAGGGTATCGCTTTGGGGAATTTGAACCTTGAAGGACAGGTATCGGTACACGGCGAGGTGTGGAAAGCGGTGAGTTCGGAGAAAATCAAGAAGGGAGACAAGGTCGAGGTCACCTCAGTAGAGGGGCTGACGCTTCGGGTAAAAAAAGCGACGAACTAGGTTTAACGAATTCGTTTGTAAAATTTTGTTAATAAGCGGTAAAATAGTTATCATAAAAAAACAAGGAGGATGTTATGACAACTTTCTTTCCAATTATCGTCATTGTAATTTTTATTCTGGCGAGTGCAATTCGAATTTTGAAAGAGTATGAAAGGGGGGTAATCTTCCGTTTGGGACGTATGATCGGGTTTAAAGGCCCTGGCTTGATCATCCTTATTCCCATCATCGATCGTATGATCAAGGTGAGCCTCCGGACCGTGGCCATGGATGTCCCACCCCAGGATGTCATCACCAAGGATAACGTTTCCGTAAAAGTCAATGCGGTCATATACTTCCGGGTGATGGATGCCGGCAAGGCCATTTGTGAGGTTCAGGATTACCTATATGCCACTTCTCAGCTTGCCCAGACAACACTGCGATCGATTTTAGGTCAGTTCGAATTGGACGAACTTCTCTCCACCCGGGATAAGATCAACGAAGAACTTCAGGTTATTTTAGACAAACATACCGATCCTTGGGGAATTAAAATTTCCCTGGTGGAGGTGAAGCACATCGATCTTCCGGAAGAGATGAAAAGAGTTATTGCCAGACAGGCTGAAGCGGAAAGAGAAAGAAGGGCGAAAATTATCCACGCAGAAGGAGAATTACAGGCATCCGAACAATTGGCTCAAGCTGCTCATACCCTCGGAAAAGAACCGACAGCCATTCAGCTTCGTTTCCTGCAAACCTTAGTTGAAGTAGCAGCGGAAAACAATTCCACCATGCTGTTTCCTGTCCCAATCGACCTATTCGAACCATTCCTTAAGTTGGCCCGGAAGGAATAATGAGAGGACTGTATGGAGAAATGGAAGCGAGTGAGATCCGCTACGGAGTGGGGTTTTTTCTTTGGCATTCTTAGCTGGCTTTTGGCTACGGGGATTACAAATAAGATTCCCACTATTGGGATTTGGGGAATTATCATTTCCCGAACCCTTGTGGGATTCATCATCGCTTATGTGAAATGGGAATTTCCCAGGTGGGCGAGAGGTATGATAATCGGTGGTGTTGTGAATTTTTTCCTCAGTATTCTTGTATATATACCTCTGGGTGATACAGTGCAGCAGATATGCTTCGGATGGGAGCGCGGATTCTGGTTGATGTTGATCACCGGAATGGTATTCGGCATACTCACCGAGGTGGCGTTAGTGCACCGAGGTATACGATTAGGAACAGTAAAAACAGAACATTGGTGGGAATGGTTCTTGTAACAAAATTGGGGTATGAAGAGTCGCGAGGGTACAGGGCCGACGGAATGGCTCTCGGATGGGGAATAATCATACACATCCTGTCAAGATTCGCTCAATAAAGTGAATTTTCTATCGTTTATTTAATGAATATAGACCAATATGCAACGATAAGAGCGAAAAGGAGGTGAGGAGAATGGCGAGACCATTCAATGTGACGCGACGCCAGTTTCTCCGGAAATCCTCGGTCATAGCCGCCTGTACCACGTTTATTCCGATGTCCGGATTTTCCAAATCCAGGGGAAGGCTTTCCTCCAAGGAAGCCCGGTACTATACAAAATTACCGGATAAGAAAGTACAGTGTAAACTATGCCCTCACCGATGTATTGTGAGGCCTGGAAAACGGGGAAACTGTGAGACTCGGGAGAATCGGGATGGGATTTATTACTCACTGGTGTATGGTCGGATTGCCACGCATCATAAGGACCCGATTGAAAAGAAACCATTTTACCATTTTTCTCGTTTTTATCCAAAGTATAAATTGAAGAATCTGCCACCGACGCCTGTAGCGACTCTCGAGAAACTTCGGAACGTAGCTTTAGATGGAGGACTTCACTATGTTTATCTGGGTAATGTCCCCGGGCACTCGGGTGAGAATACTTCCTGTCCCCATTGCCGAAATTTGATTATAGGGCGGTCAGGCTACGAAATCTTTGAGAACCAAATTGTGAATGGTAAGTGCCATTTTTGTGGACAAGAAATTTCGGGTGTTTGGGAGGTGTGACTGTTTGCAATGTGTTTTAAAATCAGGAGGATTATTAAGGAGTATCTTTCAGTAGATTCTTTGTAGCAAATTCACGTCTTAGGGGAGGAAAAATTATGAAACGGGTTTTATTCATTTTATTTTTTTCTATCGTTTTGGTAAACACATATCTATTTAGCATTAATCAAGGGGCTGAGAAAAGTATAGTTCGGACCAGACCCTGGGCGGGCCGATATTTTTCCGGGTCCAGGCGTGAAATGAAAGATACCATAGGTAAATTTCTGGATAATGCAGAACGAATCGATATTCGTGGAGAGATTACGGGATTATGGGTTCCCCATGCCGATTACATGTTTAGCGGGCAGATAGCAGCCAATGCGTATCGTTTGGTCCAGGGATTGGAATTCGATGTGATTGTGATTGTAGGGCCAAGCCACTATGTCAACCTTAGGGGAGCTTCCATAGGGGATTGGGAAGGATATAGGACCCCCCTTGGTAACGTCCCCATTGATACGCAGCTTGTTCGGAAGATTCGTTCTGAGACTTCCCTGGTTACTTTCATCCCAGATGCACACCTTAATGAACATTCCGTAGAGATGCAGGTCCCGTTCCTTCAAACCGTTCTGCCTGGCGTTCCCATTGTACCCATCGTCATGGGAAGCGAACTTTCTTTTGGGGATATGGGAAAAATTGCGAAATCGATTGCCAAATCGGTTCGGGGCAAGAAGGTCCTTCTCGTGGCCAGTTCAGATATGTCCCACTTTCCAAGCTATAAAGACGCTTATGATGTGGATTTAAGGATTTTGGACGCCATAGGGACTTTTAATTCCAAGGAAGTCATGCGATTGAATCATTCTCTATTGCGTAGGAATATAAGTAACCTGGATTGTACCCTCTGCGGTCCCGGTGCTCTTATGACGGTCATGCTAGCCTCGAAGGAACTCAGGACCAGAGAAGTCCGAATTCTACCCTATGCAAATTCGGGCGATATTTCCGGTGAAAGACATCGTGTTATTGGGTATGGTGCGGCTGTGTTTTATAAGAATCCAACAGAGACGAGCCAGGGAGGTAACGAAATGATAGATGAAATTGATTTTTCTGATAAAGAAGTTAAAAAACTATTCGAGATAGCAAGAGAGAGTATCATTAATGCCCTGAAGAGAAAGCAACCCCCGGTGTTTTCTATCGAGGAACCGAACCTTCTGTTAAAACGAGGTGTCTTTGTAACCCTGGAGAATCGGGGGCGTTTGAGAGGTTGTATAGGTCATTTTGATCCCGATTATCCTCTTTACACGATTGTTTCGAATATTGCCGTAGCAGCCGCCACACAGGATTATCGATTTGCTTACAATCCCGTTACTCTTATAGAAATGGACCAGATCGATATCAAGATATCCGTTCTTTCCACTTTGAGAAAGATAGACTCCATCGATGAGATCGAAGTGGGAAAACATGGTATTTGGATCCGTCAGGGTGCCAGAGGCGGGACATACCTTCCTGAAGTGGCAACAGAACAGGGATGGAATAAGATCGAGCTTTTAGAGCACTGTTGCGTCGAGAAAGCCGAGCTATCTAAGGACGCCTGGAAAAAAGGTGCAGATATCTATATCTATTCTTCCCAGATTCTGAGTGAAAAGAAATAATGTGAATGGGCAGGACATTTCACAGAGCTCTATTGTAGCTTTGTAACCTCAAAAAAGTCTTGGAATTTATTCTGATCTATGTTATATTACACGTAACCTATTTGACACTGAAAAGAGATGGAGGGCAGAATGAATATGGATATCAAAGAATACAATGATGTCGTTTCATTGGGCATCCGGGGAAATATGATGGGTGGACCTGAGACGATTTCTATTCATGATAAGGTGAAAGAACTCATCGATCAGAGTAAAAAGAAGGTCATCATCGATCTTTCCCATGTGAAATGGATGAACAGTTCCGGTCTTGGAACAATGATGGGATGTCTCACCTCACTGAAGAATGTAGATGGGGATCTCAAACTCTGCGGTGTTACTGAGAAGGTAAAAAGTCTCTTCATGATTACAAAATTGATTACGCTTTTTGAGACATATGATAGCCTTGAAGAAGCTGTCAAGGCATTTGGACAAGGTTAATTACGGAGTTTTCATTGAACTTATTTCGTGGTTGAGCATAAAGTCGTATTGTCATTTTAAAGGGCGGATTTTTTATTCCGCCTTTTTTTTGTTGGGTTTTAATCCGATTTCCTTTCTCCAGTTTTAAATGGTTTGACAATAATCAAAGTTTTTTTTACCTTTTAACTCATGAATTATACGAATAATATGTCATTAAAGAAAATGATCCGACCTGTTGCGAAGGAACTTGAATTATTTGAAAAAGAATATCTTTATCAACTCAGTTCGGATACGGATTTTCTAAGGCCTCTTTTAAAATATGTCCAGGGTGGGAAGGGGAAACGGCTGCGGCCGGTTTTATTCTTTCTTTCCCAGGGACTCATTGCTCAACCAAATCCGGAAAGTATCAAGATAGCAGTACTCTTGGAACTGCTCCATACAGCCACATTGATCCACGATGATGTGGTGGATGATTCGGCGGAAAGGCGAGGTAAGAAGACGCTCAATATGGTTTGGGGGAATCACATTTCTATACTATTTGGAGATTATCTTTTAGCCAAAGTTTTAATACTGGGTGTTCAGTCCGACTGGCGCGAGGCCTTGGGGATTATCGCGAAAGTGAGTATGAATATGGGAAAGGGGGAGTTGAGGCAGACGATACAGGGGATTGAGAAGAAATTCTCGGTGGATGAATATTTCCGAATAATCAGGGAGAAGACGGCGTGTCTCTTCATGGCGGCCTGCGAATTGGCTGCGGTGGTTGTAAAGACAACTGAGAAGGAAAGAGCCCGACTGTGTCAGTTGGGTGAGAATTTTGGGATGGCATTTCAAATCCGGGATGACGTTCTCGATTTTTCAGGACACTCCGATGAAATGGGGAAACCTATGGGGCAGGACATGTCCAATGGAAAAGTAACCCTACCCCTCATCATGGCCTTTGAGGATGCAGCAGAAGGGGATAGGAGACGGGTCATGCAAAAGTTTATTAGGAGTACGGAAGACGATAGAGAGTGGATCCAGGAATTCGTTAAGAAAAAAGGAGGAATTGGAAAAGCTCAAGAAAAAGCACGGAATTTTATAGAACATGCTCGGGAGGCCTTGATGACTTTCGAACCATCGATTTACCGAGAATCCTTAGAGGAACTGATGACATTTGATCTCGAGAGGATGGGATGAAGGTATTATTAATTATATTCCTCAAAATTCTCTGTTTCGGGATCATTTCATGCCAAGGGCCAGGAGGAAATGAACCAATCGATCGAATGCATTTTCTCATGGATACACTGGTTCGGATTTCGATTTATGATCAGACCTTGCCCAGAAAAACGGTCGAGACAGCGATTGACCGGGCATTCAAGATGATGAAGGAGATCGAGGAAAGAACATCGGTCTATGTGGATACCAGCGAAATCACGCGTTTGGTCGAGGCATCAGGCATTAGAGCCGTCGGTGTCTCATCCGAAACATTGACGCTTTTAAAAAAGTCTGTGGAAGTTTCTGATATGACTCATGGGGCCTTTGATATCACTGTGGGTGTGATTAAGTCCCTGTGGGGTTTTGATACTGAGCATCCGACGGTCCCAGATAGTTCAATGATACAATCTCTTCTTTCTAAAGTCAATTATAAAGATATACATTTTCAAGAAAAAAGTGTTTTATTGAGGAACAGGGGCATGTGTGTCGATCTGGGTGGGATCGCTAAAGGACTCATCATCGATCGAGGTGTCGATGTTCTGAGGGAAGCAGGGATTCAATCGGGTATTATTGAAGCTGGTGGAGATCTTCGAATATTCGGGAACCATCCCGTACGAGAGAAATGGAATATCGCTATTCGACATCCGAGGAGTGATGAGGGGGCGTTCTTCGGTGTACTGGCCACAGATGAGACCGGTATCGCCACTACCGGGGATTATGAACGATATTTCTATAACGATGGAAAACGATATCATCACATTCTTGATCCGCAAACGGGATACCCAGCAGAAGGATGCATCAGCGTAACGGTTGTGGCCGAGAGCGCACTCCTGGCCGATGCATATGCCACGGCCGTGTTTGTCCTGGGGATTGATGAGGGAATGGCCTTGATCGATCGTTTGCCCTCGGTGGATGGTATCATTATTTATGAAGAAGAGGATCGAATTCAATACAAAATCAGTGAACGTCTCCAACAGATGATCGAGTTCAGATAGGGAAGGAGATAGATAAATGCCAAGAACGCTGGTGACCGGTGGAGCAGGTTTCCTCGGATCGCATCTATGTGAATATTTGCTGAATAAGGGACATGATGTTATTGCTATGGATAATTTAATCACGGGGACTGTTGAAAATATTGCCCATTTGCAGTGTGATCAATTTTCTTTTATCAAACACGATGTCACCAACTATATTTATATTGATGGCCAGATAGATTATATTCTCCATTTTGCTTCACCGGCAAGCCCGAGGGACTATCTGGAACTCCCCATCCAGACATTGAAGGTGGGTTCATTGGGTACCCACAAAGCCCTGGGATTGGCTCTGGAGAAAAAAGCGACATTTCTTTTAGCATCCACATCGGAGGTCTATGGGGATCCTAAGATTCATCCTCAGCCGGAATCCTACTGGGGAAATGTGAATCCAGTAGGTCCTCGGGGTGTGTATGATGAGGCAAAAAGGTTTGCCGAAGCTCTGACCATGGCTTATAACAGATACCATGATGTGGATACACGAATCGTGCGAATATTTAATACATATGGCCCCCGTATGCGTCCCGAAGACGGCAGAGCCATTCCAACCTTCATACCTCAAGCATTGAGGGGTGAGCCAATAACCGTTTTTGGTGACGGAAAACAGACACGTAGCTTTTGCTATGTATCCGATCTGATCGAAGGGATCTTCCGATTGCTGATGTCTGATATTCATGAACCCGTGAATATCGGCAACCCGGATGAGCAGACCATCATGGATTTGACGAAAATCATTCTTCGACTTTCCAACAGTCAGAGTAAAATCGTCCATCGTCCTTTACCCATGGACGATCCAAAAATCCGTCAGCCGTCCATCGGTACGGCGAAAAAAATGCTTGGCTGGCTACCACAGGTCAAATTGGAGGAGGGTTTACGAATCACCGTCGATTGGTTCCGGGAGAAGTTGAGGGATAGTTTCTAATATACTAAATATTATGGATTATGGGGAAACCAACTCATTTAAAACGTATTCTTATCATTCGGCTAAGTGCTATGGGGGATGTGCTGCTCACGACACCCTTGCTCAGAATGGTGAAAAATCATTTTCCTGGAATTCAGATTGATTTTTTAGTGAAAAAGAGATATGAGCCATTGCTATGTAGTAATCCGCATCTCAATCGGTTATTGACATTTTCTTCAGAAAAGGGTTTCTCTGAGGTCCGACGGCTTATTCACCAGGTAAGAATGACGAAGTATGATTGCATCTTCGATCTTCAGATGAATCTAAGGAGTCTATTTTTTCGCTTATTCTCCAGAGGAGAGATGAAGATTCGATACAGGCTGGGACGTTGGGATCGTTTCCTCCTGGTTCATTGGAGGAAACATTTGAATAAAGATTTTAAACCTGTTCCTTTGAGGTACCTGGAATCGATTTCCCCATGGGGTGTTGAGGACGATGAAAAGGGATTGGAATTGACGATTGATGAGGAGGCAAAACGTTCCGTAGCCTCGAATTTACGGAATAGGGATATTGGAGACGTGGAAGATTATGTTGTTTTAGCTCCGGGTGCAGGTCATTGGACGAAGCGATGGCCGGCGGAGAATTTTGCTCAGGTAGGCAGTCATTTTTGTAAAAAGGGAAAGCCGGTTATTCTCGTTGGAGGCATTGAGGATAAAAGAGTTTGCAGGACGGTGGAAAAAAACATGGATTTAGCACCCAGGAATCTTGCCGGAGAACTTTCACTCCGGGAAACCGCCGCTTTTCTGGATAATGCCGCTCTTCTGATATCGAATGACACGGGTATCATGCATATGGGTGCCGCATTGGGAAAACGAGTCGTTGCTATTTTTGGTCCAACGACTCGTCACCTTGGATTTATGCCTTTTAGGACATCTTCCATCGTTGTCGAGAGACCACTCTTCTGTCGTCCCTGTTCGTTTCATGGTTCCGAATCCTGTCCCCAGGACCATTTTCAATGTATGAAGCAAATCCACAGTAGTGATGTCATCCGATCGGCCGAGACGTTGCTGGAAGAGGGATGAAAATGGACACTTTAGGATATTATCTTTACAATATTTTGGGTGTTTCCCTTCTCAGATTGGGCATTATAATCGGCGGACTCATGAATTCTAAAATCCGGCAGGGTATTCGTGGTCGCAAACACCTTTTCACTGAACTGGAACAGGCCATGAACCTTCTGCCAAAGGAAGGGCCGAGGTTTTGGTTTCACAGCAGTTCCATGGGTGAATTTGAACAGGCCAAGCCTCTCATTGCAAAGATAAAAGAGAGATTCCCTCAGGGAAGCGTGATTGTCAGTTTTTTTTCGCCTTCGGTGCTCGATCATGTTCGAGAGTGTCCAGGTGGTGATTATTTGTGTTATATCCCATTTGATTCAAAGAAGAAGGCCCATCGATTCATCTCTATCATCAGGCCTGATGTGGCCATCATGGTGCGTCATGATCTCTGGCCCAATCACCTGTGTGAATTGAAAAAACAGGGAATTCCATCTGTATTGGTCAATTGTTCAGTACGGCCCCCCTCTGATTATCGTTTTCCTTTGATCATACTATTGAATCGTTTCCTCTATCGTTATTTTGATTTGATATTAACAGTTTCGCCAGAGTCCAAGATACTCTGTGAAACCCATGGGTTGGCCAGAGGATCTGTGGATGTTGTAGGTGATACCCGTTATGATCAGGTGATCCGAAGAGCAAATGAGGCAGAGCAAATTGTTGCTCCCCTGAGAGAGCTGAAAGGCAAGAGAATGGGTTTCGTT
>Ga0114922_10004428_pt1 | contig 13024 bp, 17 predicted proteins | sample AartaG_FD_100975 | JGI IMG/M metagenome (GOLD analysis project Ga0114922, IMG submission 100975) | Deep subsurface microbial communities from Aarhus Bay to uncover new lineages of life (NeLLi) - Aarhus_00045 metaG | ecosystem: Environmental > Aquatic > Marine > Oceanic > Sediment | place... | reverse complement strand
TAGAAGCATCTAATGCTATTGTTAATTTCCATCTTGGTTTATCTCGTGTTATTTCTGCTTTTGCTACATTTACTCCAAGTTCTTTTATTAATAATAAAACACAGAATGGTTATTTAACTTATCTTCCCACCAAAAATGATAATCTCGCCCCTATGTCGATCAACAGCTCCCTGCAACTCCGAGAACGAGCCATGGTAGGTGACCTGGGAGCGTGCCTGTTGGGAAATGCCCGTTGCGCAGCCAAACATGAGCAAAACGAGGCAGATGCCAAGAAGTCGAAGCGTCCATCTCACTGCCATGTACCTCCTTTCGTTTTCTGAACACGGATCGTCCTGAGCAAGCGCTTCATGGTCATAAATGAGACCTTGAAAAATATCGTCCTTTGCCGCACTTCCCTGGATAGAGAACTAAGGATACTGAATACAAAGCGGCTTGTCTACAAGAACCAGCGCACGGCCCGAGGCCTAAACGCGAGATTTAGCGAAAGACCTTTTTCCCCGTTGATTGCAAAATCGTTCTAAAGGCCTTGGAGAAAGAAGCTCTTGCGCGCAAGCGGGCCGAGGAAGCACTGTTGAAGGCCAAGGCTGATGCTGAAAAGGAGTTACTATTCTATTTTCCCAAAGGCATTCTGAAATCATACTAAGCAATATGTCCGAAGGGATTTTGGAGCTTACCCTTGAGGGAGAAATAGTTTATGCCAATACTATGGCCATTTTTTTAAGCGGCATTTCTGAAGAAAAGCTGTTAGTTTCAGATTTCACCGGGCTTTTTCACGAGACTGATCGCAAGAGGATTAAAAACCTGCTGAAGGTAATCGATGACGTACCACAAACAATTGTAGCGTGATGGAGAACAAGATCCTCGTTGTAGACGATGAAGAGGCGATACGTGAACTGTTGGAAAGGGCTTTCACGAAGGCCGGGTATACAGTTTGTTGTGCAGGTAGCGGGGAAGGAGCCCTGGAGGTGTTGAAGCAAGAAGACATCCAAGTCATGTTTTTAGATCTCAAACTGCCTGAGCTGAATGGCGTGGAGCTATGCAGTCAAATTAGAAAAGACAAACCAAATTCAAAACAAAAAGGTGGCCCACTTGGAGAGAGCCACCTTGTGAAACCGTGGAAGCTACTAAATGGCGTCTTTTAAGGCTTTGCCCGGCTTGAATCTTACAGTATTGGAGGCCTTTATCTTGATTGTTTGGCCCGTCTGAGGGTTTCTGCCCTTGCGCGCTTTACGACGCACTTTCGAGAATGTGCCAAAACCAACCAGTGTGATTTTGCCATCTTTCTTTTTCAGGGCTTTCTTGACACCGTCAACAAACGAGCCCAAGGCCTTGTTAGCCGCAGCCTTTGAGATACCCGCATCCTTTGCCATTTTTCCAACTATTTCTGCTTTTGTCATGCGCATTCCTCCTTTGGTTTGGGTGAATAAGGAGCTTTATTGAAGTCCACACTACATCGACCTTTTGTCGCCCATTTTCACGGATTCAAAAAACCGACCGCCCTAACTAGTGCCCATCTATAAATGACTCTCTGAGTGCTGGGCACTAACGTCAGTTTCCAATTCAGAAATGAGTACTTTTTCGCAAGGTCAAGGAAATCAAAGGATTGCGCGGAGGCGTACATTGGTACGTCACACAAGCAATCCCGCAGATTGACGCCGATTCAGCCGTCGTAGCTATGAAGGCTACTATGGCGAAGTCGGCGATTGCGGAAAAGGGCCATTTCTGAATGGAAACTAACCAGGATCACGCACCTACATAAATCCCTCTACCTGCCTTCTTGATTTTACCCTGTTTGGACGACCTGAAAAGGATATTCCTGATCTTCTTATCCTCAAAGCCGGTCTTTTTTAACAGCGTGGGAGCATCAACACCTTTCTTGGACCTTTTAATAATCTTGAGTACCTGGTCGGTGGCTGTCAGTGTTGCAGTTTTCTTCTTCGCGGCATCTTTCTTCTTCGCGACTGCTTTCCTTGTGGTTTTGGCCTCGGCTTTCGGTTTGCGTTTCGTAGCGGCTTGAGACTTTTCAAGCTTGGCCACCGCCTTCGTCAGTCTTTCTGTCTTCTTTGTGAGTGACTTCAGAGATTTCGATACTGCCTGCAGATCCTTCTTCAACTTTTTCATAACCGCTTCCCTCCGCGTTTGGTTTTTTGCTTATATATATATTCGACCCTCTCCTTCAACCCCTTACCGCACTTGAAGAAGAGTGGTTTTTTTGGTGGTTTTGGATTTTGAGAGGCAGGTTTCCTTTGCCAGAGCCTCTATCAGATCCACTTTGTTCATATGGGTCCTTATAGAATAAGAGTTAATTGAGTAGTATAAAAGATTGTTTGGATAATGTCAATGGATATTATGCAGTTATCGGAATCATGAACAACGGGCAATAGGCTTAATCCTTAAACGTGTGCCAGGTTTCTACCTGGCACACGTTTTTTACTCTCATTTTTTTGTCTTACTTGAAGACCAAATCCTTTTCAATAACCCTTCCGGCAGCAATGCTGACCTGGCTGTCGGAGCGATTGGCAATCACCACCTTGCCTTTGACTATAACCCCTTTTCCAAATACCACATCCCCGTAAACTTCAAGGGACACACAGTCAAGCAAAGATGGAGCCCCGTGTGGAAAGCGCGCCTTGAACTGGTCGATTTTTTTGTAGTACGTGCTGTCAAGTCTTATTACCAGTGTGTCCAGCCGTCTCCCGGGGTTTTGGATCACATAGTAGTCCTCTATGAGCACATAGCAGTCGGACCAGAGGGCAAGAAGGTCCTGGCATTTTTTTACAGGGGTAAACCGCGTTCTTGGCACGCGAATAGCCGTGGCCCCGTCAAATATCGAAATGGCCGATCCCATCGCAGTCTCTAACTGATAGACATGTGGCGTTGAGTCATCCTTGGGATCAACCGTCTTTGGGTTTCTGATCATGGGCAGGTGGATCACATTGTGATGGGTCTCAAGCGACGCTTTCAATGCCAAGAGGTTTACCCAGATAGTGTTAGTATTAAAATATCTGTAGACATTGATGTCCTGGAATTCTTCCGTCTCATTTTCGGGGCACTGAGCTATTTCCCGCAGTGTTAATCGACCATTTTTTAGGCGCGCCAGATGCCCTCCTTTGCTGTCTGCCTCGGTTCGATCCGCCACCTCCATCATGAATGGAAAATTGTTCTGAGCAAAATACCCCAGGATGGTCTCGTCCACGACTGCACCCAGGTTATCCGAGTTTGAGATAAATGCATAAAGAATGCCCGCATCCAGCAGCTTTTGAAGCATGCCCGATGTCACCAAGGCTGTGTAAATGTCACCATGACCGGGCGGATTCCATTCCATCTCGGGGTCGGAAGGCCAGATGGCAGGGGCGAACCCATCCTGAAACACCTTCGGGAACTTGTGCTGCAGGAAAGTCAATGGGATCTCTGTGGCAAGATCTCTATAGGAAGAAAGGGCCTCCTGCGTATTGGCCTCTGTGTTGAAGCTATTCATTAACACAATGGGGAGGTTGACCCCGCGCTTGCGCCTATGGGTAAGAATCTGCCTGGCAATAATATCCAGAAAGGTAAGGCCGTCCTTGACCTCTAGGAGCAACTTGGTTCGGGACAGGCCCATGCTGGTCCCAAGCCCACCGTTTAGCTTAATGACCACCAGTTTTCTCAGGGCTGATCGGCCTGCTTCCGTGAGCCCGGAAAGCTTTTCTGCGTCAGCGACCTGACCCTCTTGGACCGGATCGATGTCCGCCCTTGTGATTAGGCCGGTTTCACCTCGCACCAACAGGGAATAATAATGCCTGAAAGTATCAATAACCACGGGAGACAGGCCATTTTTTTTCATCTTCTCAGCAAAGGGCTGAAATTGTTTGGCCATTTTTGTTTCCAACGGATTATGCTCGTTCATGGTGGTTGGCTCCGTATCTCAGGGAACAACGGTTGGCGTGTGGATGCCCAGGATCTGGGTCATGATGGGCCCTAAAGCGACTAAGTATATGATGACGGTTATGATGATGGCCAACACAGCCTGGGAGGCTCTGATAGAAAAGGCACGACTAAGACCGATGGCAATCAGATAGAACCGATAAAACTGCACGAAAAGGCCTACCAAGGGAATCCAGGAAAACAGGGCCGTAGCTGCTGCATACGCATTTACACGGAAGGCCACCTCATAAGTCCCCGATGCTTTGAAAAGCCTTGTGATGATGAAAAAGAGGATGCCTGCTGTGACAAAGGGCATCAAGATCCCGTTGATTACATGAAAGGCTATAATGTATTGATTCCTAACAAATAGGCCGACAATTAGGGTATGGATAAGGACACAGCAGATGAGGAAGACGAACGGATTTCGCAATCCCCCGTCGGTTTTCATCCTCTCATAGAAAAACCCGGGAGAAAACAAAACGGCCTTTGCCGTGCGAAAAAAACTGATCAGGAAATTGTCGGGTGCAAAGTCAGTCAGGACATCCTGCTCCGGAGATATCATGCGGTCTGCCTCATTATGCGAGTTGAAAGTCAGTGATGTATGGGTTGTGTCCTTTTTCAAGGGCAATGGTGGAAGTCGGGCTCCCTCCATAGTCGTGGCCGGGCCAGATAATCGTCTCATCAGGAAGACAAAGTATTCTGTCTTTAATAGACCTGAGCAAGGTTTCCATAGAGCCCCCCGGCAGGTCGGTTCTCCCAACTGCACCCACAAAGAGCGTGTCTCCAGTGAAAAGGTTGTTTTCCACATAAAGGCAGATCCCGCCGGGAGAATGGCCCGGGGTATGGAGCACGGTCAACCCTTTGTCTCCGAAAGGGATGATATCCCCGTCCTTTAAGAGGACATCCGCTGAAGGAGATGGTGTAAAGCCCATCTGCATGGCCATGGACTGTCCCTCGGGTGTGTTGAAGAAACGGTCGTCCAGGGCGTGCATATATATCTTTGCCCCGGTCTGCTCCGCGATCTTCTGGTTTCCGCAGGTATGATCAGGATGGCCGTGCGTGTTTACCACGGATTCAATGGTAAGGCCTAAGGACCGGACAGTTTCAAGGATGCGTTCTTCCTCTCCTGCCGGATCGATCACCAGCCCCTTGTGCGTATCTTCGCATCCCAGGATATAGCAAAACACGTCCATTGGGCCGACCCTCATTTGCTTGATAATCATCTTGTTATTCCTCATCAACCGGCACGATCCAGCCAAAGGGATCTTCGCCTCTGGCGTATTGGATATCTGTTATCGTCTCATAGAACCTTTGGGCCATGGGACCGACCCTGCCGTCTCCGACGGTCAACACTTGATCCTGCCAGGCCAGATGACTCACTGGGGAAACGACCGCAGCCGTACCAGACCCAAAGATCTCTTGAAGAGAGCCATTCTTATGGAATGCCATCACCTCGTCAATAGTGATACGGCGCTCGGCTGCCGGGATGTTCCAGTGTCTGGCAAGGGTGAGGATCGAATCGCGCGTAATACCATGCAATATGCTCCCCCCCAGAGGTGGTGTAATAAGCTCTCCGTTGATAACGAACAGGATATTCATGGTGCCCACTTCTTCTATGTAGCGTTGCTCAACGGCATCTAGCCAGAGCACCTGGGTGTAGCCCGCCTTCGTTGCCACCTTGGCTGCATACAGGCTGGCTGCATAGTTGGCCGGCGTCTTGGCTTCGCCTAAGCCGCCGCGCACAGCCCGGACGTATTTGTCCGTAACCCATATCTTCACCGGATTGAACCCCTCTGGATAATAGGCACCAACCGGCGACAAAATAATGAAGAGGCGATAGGTGTTGGAAGGGCGCACACCCAGAAAAGAGTCCATGGCGACAATGGTAGGGCGAACATACAAAGAGGTTTCAGGTGCCCTCGGAACCCATTCTTTATCAATTGAGACGAGCTTCTTCAGGGCGTGCAGGACAAAGACTTCATCAATTTCCGGGATGCACACAAGCCTTGCGGACCGATTAAGTCGGGCCATGTTTTGGTCTGGGCGGAACAGTTGAATCTTTCCGTTGTCGGCCCGGTATACCTTCAGCCCTTCAAAGACGGCCTGGCCATAGTGGAGAACCATGGTAGCTGGATCCATCACGATCGGAGCATAAGGTTCTATACGGGCATTATGCCAGCCCTGCTCCGGGTTATAGTCCATGTTGAACATGTGATCGCTGAATACCTGCCCGAAACCCAATTTCGAATCATCCGGAAGCTCCTTACGCGTCTTAACCTTGGTGATCTTGAGGTCCATCTTAGCATTCCTTCCATAATGAAAGTCCTGTTGTGTCGTCGTATTCTCTTTCCAGAGGCTTACCCAAAAGCTCCTGGATATAGATTTCTCCTGCATAGGCCACGGTTTCTGAAAAAATGTGCCCCCCTATGGTCCGGCCATTCATATCGGCAAACACAGCATGGGCATGCACGGCAACCTTGCCGTCTTTGAGTGACACGTTGCCCGTGCAATGGACGATTTCGAGCGGCTCCTCTTTTTTGAAAGTGACGTACACCTGCTGATTCTGGTCGTAGGATCCCAACGTGACCGACATAACAGCTCCTATCACGGAGAAAACCCCGGTTTGAATCGAGTTTTGCACACAGAAGTCTTCTATGGTCTTAACAAAATCCCTGCCGTATGGCAGCCTTCCCAGCATGCAACGGCCTGTTTCAAACGTTGAACAACTTATCCGGTCCACGTAAGTATCCTTTCCTGTACACAATTTCAGCCACCATTCAGACTAAGAAACGACCCAAAACAAATAGCACATTCGGCTAGTAAATCAAGCCAGATATCTTCATCCATTATTATTGACTCCGCAAAGCCGTGATGTTAAGAGTTGCGTTGTATATGGATGCTGAAGCGATAAGAAAAGTTTTGGAATCAGTCTCTTGTGGCCGCCTGCCCGTAGATCAGGCCCTTGAACAACTGAAGCGCCTCCCTTTTGAAGACCTCTCTTATGCGTGCGTGGATCACCATCGATCCCTGAGGAAAGGCTTCCCGGAAGTGATTTTTGGGGAGGGCAAATCAATAGAGCAGATCTTAGGCGTCATAGAGGCGATGGTCGATCAGAAAGACACGGTTATGATCACCCGGGTGTCTGCGGAAAAGGGAAAAGCTATAGTGGCAAAATATCCCAAAGCCATGTATCATCCAGGGGCCCGCATGCTGGTTCTTGCGTCTAAACCGATAGAGCCCGCGGGTAAGGGGCTGATTATGGTGATTGCCGCTGGCACTTCAGACATCCCGGTGGCACAGGAGGCCCTCATTACGGCAAAGACCATGGGCCATCGGGTGGAAAGGCTTTACGACGTGGGTGTGTCTGGTATCCATCGACTTATGCAGCATGAAAAATTCTGGACCGAGGCCTCGGTCTTTATAGTGGTAGCTGGTATGGAAGGAGCGCTTCCGAGTGTCGTGGGCGGTCTTGTTGACAAGCCGGTCATTGCTGTCCCCACCAGTATCGGCTACGGGGCAAGCTTTGGCGGGATCACAGCTCTTCTGGGAATGCTCAACAGTTGCGCATCCAATGTATGCGTCGTGAACATCGACAATGGCTTCGGGGCAGGCTATGCGGCAGCCATGATTAACAGTTTGGCAAATTCATAAGGAGCCATTTTACGGCAGCCATGAGGTCATCTGCCACATGGTCTGCCTCTATGCCAGCATCTCGGCAAAGGCGCTCGGCCTCTTCACCGTGGCCGGTTTTTACGAGTATGACCCTTCCGCAGCCCGCCCGTCGTGCACACCAGATATCCTTCAAGCTATCTCCGATCATGCAGGTCTTGGAAAGGTCCAACCCGTAATCAGCCTGTGCCCGGTAGATCAGCCCAGGTTCCGGTTTGCGGCAATTGCAGCCATCTTCAGGAACATGAGGACAATAATAAATAGCCTCTATGCTGCCGCCGTGGTCAATCACGACGGCTGTCATCTTTTTATGGATTTCTTGGAGCCCTGCCGCGGTAACTATTCTTCGATTGATTACAGATTGATTGGTGATCAGAATGATGTGATAGCCATTGAGGGTTAAGAGCTTGAGGGCGTCGAGGCTCCCGGGCAAGAATTCGAACTCAGACCATTTCTTAACATAACCAGGGCGATCCTTGTTTATCACGCCGTCTCTGTCCATAAAAACAATCTTCAAATTTCCGCGCCTTTCGTGAATAAATACTTGACACCGTTTTAGATTTGAGGCATAAGAGGAATAATCTGATCAAGTTATAAAATCGGTCCGTGATTTTATAACGCGGCTGTGCCGCCTAAAAAAGGAAATTCCTGGACTCTCAAGTTGATGTTACGCAAAAACTCTACCTTATCGGCTTGAAAGGGGTGTGCCTTATGGCCCTGACCAAAGACAAGATTATCAATGAAGTTTACACAAAGCTTGGTCTAAGAAAAAACGACGCCCGGCAGGTAGTAGAACAACTCTTAGAGATCATGAAACGGACCCTGCAAAGCGGCGAAGACCTCCTGATCAGTGGTTTCGGGAAATTCGTGCTTAAAGAAAAGGAGGCCCGACGGGGTCGCAACCCCCAGACACGCCGTGACTTACAGTTACGCGCCAGAAGGGTTGTCGTTTTTAAGACCTCCGGTATATTGAGAAAAAAGATCAATTCCCCGTAGTGGAGCTACTGCTCGGTTTGTGTAATTCTGCGAAATAGGATCTCATTACCAACCCCCCCTAACGAGCCACGACAATAGCATCCGGGTATCCAGCAGCCTCTATTATCTTTTCATACTTCCTGGCCTGATCAAGTGTTTTATACCTCGAAACTCGGACCCGATAGAAGGTGCCTTTCGCACTTTCGTATACCATGATGTGGGCGTTTTTGTACGTCCGTTCCAGCTTGTTCCTGAGCCTAATGGCGTTTTCTTTTTCCTTGAAAGCGCCCACCTGGATAGTAAAGTCCCCAACATAGTAGTTTCCGGGCACAAGGGTGCATTGAACCTTTCCGCCAACCACGCTCTCTTTCACTGACCCCAATGCGACGATCTCTACGGGTGCTGTTCCCTGCCCTACCAATCCTATTTGTTGAGCGGCTTCATAGGACAGGTCAATGATCCGACCGCGCACAAAAGGCCCCCGATCGTTTATCCGCACATCAGCCGTTTTACCGTTGTTTAGGTTATAGACGCTGACATAGGTGTCCAAGGGTAGGGTCTTGTGGGCTGCTGTCATGGCGTACATATCATAGGCCTCACCACTCGCTGTCTTCCTGCCATGAAACTCCTTGCCATACCACGAGGCCATCCCACGCTCCCGAAAACTGCGCGCATGTTTCAAGGGTTGATACCAGCGTTTGCCAATCTTATACGGTTTGGCATGGCCGGGAAGGGGCGCGGGCCTTTTTTCCGGTGCCGCACAGCTTAGCAGAAAGAGAGAGAGCCCGATACAAATTGCAAAGTGCAAATTGCAGAGCCTAGGATACTTGATCATTCTCATCAATGTCCGTGGTCCGTTGTGGACGGACGACGATCAACTGACATCACCCAATGTTCTATGCAGGAACGTTTTCTTCTATGAATCGAACAATATCACTTGTCGGTGTACCAGGGCCAAACACGGCTCGAATGCCGGCACCTTTCAGGTGCGGGATATCTTCATAGTCCAGAGTCGTCCGCGATACATGGTGGGCTGCACCCCCCGTGTATATGGATAACTTCCGGGGAACCCCAAATCTTTCGCATGGTCACACGCAGCGAGCTTTCAGCTCACAAAGGTAAGTTGTCGTGTTTTTTCTTCGGCATGCGCTCTTGATTGTTTTTCAAGAATTCAAAGGCCCTGATCAGCTTGGGTCGCGTTTGCTCCGGGATGATAATTTCGTCAATGTACCCTCTTTCGGCAGCGCGATAGGGGCTCGCAAAGGTATTTCGGTACTCCTCGATCATTTCGGCCTCTTTTTTTGCGGGGTCCTCAGCAGCGCCAATCTCCTTCTTGAAGACAATATTCACAGCCCCATCCGGTCCCATGACTGCGACCTCTGCTGTTGGGTAGGCATAATTGACGTCCCCCCACAGGTGCTTGCTTGACATCACAATATAAGCACCGCCATATGCCTTGCGGGTGATAACCGTAATCTTGGGCACCACGGCCTCGCAGTACGCGTAGATGAGCTTGGCCCCGTGTTTGATGATACCCCCGTATTCCTGGGCTGTGCCCGGGAGAAATCCGGGGACATCACAAAAAGTGATCAGGGGAATATTGAAACAATCACAGAACCGAACAAATCGGGCCCCTTTGATAGAGGCACTGATGTCCAAACATCCCGCCAGGAAAGATGGTTGATTGGCCACCACGCCGACCACATGACCATTTAGGCGCGCAAAGCCGATAATGATGTTCAGGGCATACTTGGCGTGCACTTCAAAGAATTGGTGGTCGTCCACGACCGAGTCAATAATCCTGTGCATGTCATAAGGTTGCCTGGGACTCTCAGGGACAACCTCCCGAAGTCCCATATCGGTTCGGTTCGGATCATCAGTGGGCTCAACATAAGGGGGCCTCTCACAATAGTTTTGGGGCAGAAAGCCTAGAAGCTCCCTTATCATCGCCAGGACTTCTTTGTCATCTTTTCCGGAAAAATGGGCAACCCCGCTGGTGGCATTGTGGGTAAGGGCACCACCCAGCTTTTCAGGGGTGACCTCTTCATGGGTTACAGACTTAATGACCTGGGGACCTGTGATAAACATGTAGCTGGTCTTTTCTACCATAAAGATGAAATCGGTCAGTGCCGGAGAATAGACCGCCCCACCTGCACACGGCCCCATAATGGTTGAAATCTGTGGGATCACCCCGCTGCTCAGGACATTTCGCATGAATATGTTGCCGTACCCGGCCAGACTAGAGACCCCTTCCTGAATCCTGGCACCTCCCGAATCGTTCAGGCCGATGAGCGGGGCACGATTCTTGCGGGCAAGGTCCATCACCTTGCAAATCTTATCGCTCACGGCCAGGCTCAACGACCCCCCTAATATGGTAAAGTCCTGGGCAAAGACACAGACCGGCCGGCCATTGATGCGGCCGTAACCTGTTACGACACCGTCTCCCGGGAACCTTTTCTTCTCCATCCCAAAATCTGTGGATTGGTGGAGAACGAACTTGTCGATCTCTTCAAAGGTGTCTTGGTCCAGTAGCTCATGAATTCGCTCTCGCGCCGTCCATTTCCCCTTCTTGTGCTGCACCTCAATCCGATCCTGGCCGCCGCCCAGTTCGGCCTCAGCGCTCTTTTCAACCAGGGTTTGAATCTTGTCTTCATTTGCCATGAGATTTCTCCAGGATCACTTTATTTTTCTTCTATCACCATCAGGGTCTCATCTGTTGAAACATTATCCCCTACTTTGACTGTGATCGTCTTGACTGTTCCGCTTACGGGTGAAGGGATCTCGTTTTCCATTTTCATGGCTTCCATCTTAATAACCGGTATACCGGCCACCACTTGATCTCCAGTGGTCACCATGATGTCGAGTATCAGACCGGGCATGGGTGCGGTCACTTCCCCTCCTGATGGGGCCAATCGGACGGGAACCTGGGGAGGCTCCGGGGCAGCCGGTGTCGCCTTTTGAGTAACGGGCTGAGCAGGCATCGATACGGGAGGAGGTTTTGATACTGCATCTGCAGCCTTCTTCACTTCGATCTCGTAAGGCTTGCCATCCACCTTCACCAGGGCTCGCTTGCCGTCAAACTTTTCAACATCTACCTTGTAGGCCTTATCTCCGACTGAAAGTTCAAATGTTTTCATGCTCACTACGGTTCCCCATTTTTCTCCATCTTCATCAGGTCTTCAAATCTCACCCCAAAAATTATAGAAAAAGGGTACCCAGCAGCCTCTGAATACCCTCACACTTTTGTATTCCCCTACTTACCATAATCGCCGGGGCTTTCAAGTCCAAAGTCCAATCCTGAAATCGGTACTTCGGCCAGTAGCGAAAAAGGTGAACGGTTACCGAAAAAGCATGTCCGCTCCCCATGGAGTCGGACTGGACAAAGCTCAGGCGATGCCGATGGACAGAGCATGCTTTTTTGCCTTTACAATAGGTTTTTGGCGTGGTAAAGTTTAATATTCAATATTTTCGGGAGTTCGATTTTTGAGCGGCGTAGCCGCGTCACATAAAATCGCGTAGCGATCATATCGACCTGTACTTGTTTAGCAGGTTTTACAATGAAAAAGAAGGACATCGAGTACTTCACAAAGCTTCTGACCGAACGTGTGGACAATCTACTGGCTGAGGCCAACGAGACAGTATCCGGCATGACAGGTGAGATTGCGCTTTTTCCTGACCCCACAGATCGGGCCTCCCTTGAGGCCGACCGCAACTTTCTGCTCCGGATACGAGACAGGGAGCGGAAATTGATCGTGAAGATCTGGGAAGCCCTTGAGCGAATCGATAAGGGTACATATGGGATTTGTGAGACCTGCGGCTCTGAGATCTCAATTAAACGCCTGAAGGCACGGCCAGTAACCACACAATGTATTGATTGCAAGACCAAGGAAGAGGCCAAGGAAGATGCCCTTGGGGTTTGAATCCTCTTGAGTATCTTACATGCAAATACCTCCCTAAAGCCCGCCTATGTTGATCTCCATATCCACTCTACGGCCTCTGATGGTTCTCTTTCGCCCGCAGAGATCATCGAAACCGCCAAAAAGGTAGGCCTTCGCGCCATAGCGATCACAGATCACGATACCATTGAGGGCTCGGTTGAGGCCTTGCGGCACGAGCATTCCTCCGGCGTTGAGATACTACCCGGGATTGAGATCAGTGCTAGCTTTGACTCTGGTACGATGCATATACTGGGTTACCTGATTCGTTTGGATGACGTCTCTTTGAGACAGACCCTCAAGGTTGTGCAAGAGGCCCGGGCCAACAGAAACCTCGAGATCATAAAAAGGCTTCAAGATGTAGGAGTTGATATAAGCTATGATGAGGTCTTAAAGGCTTCAGGTGGGGGCCAGATTGGAAGGCCCCACATCGCCCAGGTGCTGGTTCACAAGAAGGCTGTTCAAACCATTGACGAGGCCTTTAAGAAGCTCTTAAGAAAAGGTCGTCCTATCTATGTCGAAAGATACCGACTTCTGCCTGT
>Ga0114922_10004427_pt1 | contig 13024 bp, 6 predicted proteins | sample AartaG_FD_100975 | JGI IMG/M metagenome (GOLD analysis project Ga0114922, IMG submission 100975) | Deep subsurface microbial communities from Aarhus Bay to uncover new lineages of life (NeLLi) - Aarhus_00045 metaG | ecosystem: Environmental > Aquatic > Marine > Oceanic > Sediment | place: Aarhus... | reverse complement strand
TCGCTGAACATGCCCTGTAGGGGCGTTTGACTGTAGCCCAGCACGAAGTGCTGGGATAGGTCGCCAAGAGCACAACCGAGTCCCGTAGGGACGAATGAGACCTCAATCGTCCCTACGGGACTCTGTTTTCTCGGTTTCGCACGAACCCCAGCACTGCGTGCTGGGCTAAGCTCACTTCGTCCCTACGGGACTCTGTTTTCTCGGTTTCGCACGAACCCCAGCACTGCGTGCTGGGCTAAGCTCACTTCGTCCCTACGGGACGGCACGACAGCGCCCGCCGATTCTGTCACGGACCCGGCTCCAACGGAACCTGCGGCACCGGCTTTCAACCGGTGAATTACACGCACGTATTGAAAAAAGTCGTTGCTCGGCTCAACAGCCCCGACACCTCATTTTGTGGCACCGTCATTCTGTGGCACCGCCATTCTGTGGCACCGGCTTCCAGCCGGTGGAATCCACAGGCAAGATGCGTGTGCCACAGCCTGCCAATGTCGGGTCCGCGATAGGCGCGCGCATTCGAGATCACGTAACCGGCGGTGGCCAAGAGCCTATCCCAAAACCCCTGTGGAACCGGCTCAGCCGGTCTAACGCGGCTTTCCAGCCGGTCAAATGACAGGTTGGAAAACCTATCCCACAGGTTAGAAAACCTGTCCCACATTTTTGGGATAGGCACTAAGTGGCACCGATCTTGCTAACTAAGTGGCACCGATCTTGCCACACCTTATGTTAAGGATGGGCTGCAACAGGTGGTTTCCGAACCGCCGCTGTGGGCGCCTGGCCGTCAACGGGGGACGGTTCGTGCAAGCGTGCGTCGGGGAGCGTGTTCCCCGGCGGCGTCGCGGTGATACAATCCTCCGTGTGGGCGGGTGTTGGGCTGAATCCGGGCTGCGGGTTATACAGATATGACGGCAAACATCAAAGAGATTGCCGGTTGGCAGGAGCGGTACGCAGACAAGATTGAGACGGCCAAGCAGGCGGTGCGCCGGGTCCGGCACGGGCACCGTGTTTTCATCGGATCCGGAGCGGCGGAGCCTCAGTGCCTGGTGGCGGCCCTTGCGGCAAGAGAAAACCTCGACGACACCGAAATCGTTCACATCATGACGCTGGGCGTGGCCCCGTACACTGAGCCCAAATTCGACACGCGTTTTAGACACAACGCGTTCTTTATCGGCGCCAACACGCGCGACGCGGTGGCATATGGACGGGCCGACTACACGCCGATCTTCCTTTCGGAGATTCCGCGTCTGTTTTGTACGGGTCGAATAGTAATCGACGTTGCCTTGATCCAGGTCAGCTCGCCGGACGAGCACGGATACTGCAGCTACTCCCTCTCGACGGACATCGTCAAGACGGCGGCGGAAAACGCCCGGGTCGTAATCGCCGAGGTGAATTCCAACGCTCCGCGCGTTCTGGGAGATTGCTTCATCCACGTGCGCGACATCGAGGCGCTTGTACCGTGTGACAATCCGATCCTCGAAGCACCACAGGGCTCACCGGACGAACTCTCTCGCAACATCGCCCGCCATATCGCCGACCTGGTGGAGGACGGATCGACCCTGCAACTGGGAATCGGCACCATCCCCGATGCCTTCCTCCACTTTATGCAGGATCGACGCGACCTGGGCGTTCACACCGAGATGTTCTCCGACGGCATTATCCCTCTGGTCGAAAAGGGCGTCATTACCAACGCACGCAAGACCATCCATCGCGGCAAGATCATCGCCAGCTTCGTGCTCGGCTCGCGAAGACTGTACGACTTCATCGACAACAACCCCCTGGTCGAGTTTCATCCGACGGAGTACACCAACGATCCGTTCATCATCGCGCAAAACGACAAGATGGTCTCGATCAATTCGGCCCTGGAGGTGGACCTGACGGGGCAGGTGTGCGCCGATTCGCTGGGGATGATGTTCTACAGCGGCATCGGCGGGCAGGTGGATTTCGTCCGCGGCGCATCGCGATCGAAGGGCGGCAAGCCCATCATTGCCCTGCCCTCAACCGCCCACGGTGAAACCGTCTCGCGCATCGTGCCGGGGCTGAAACCCGGCGCCGGCGTGGTCACCAGTCGCGGCGACGTCCATTACATCATCACGGAATACGGGGTCGCCTACCTCCACGGCAAGACCATCCGCGAGCGAGCGATGGCCCTGATCCAGATCTCGCACCCGAAGTTCCGCCCCTGGCTGTTGGCGGAAGCCAAGACGCGGCACCTGGTCTATAAGGACCAGATCGAAATGCCGGTCATGACGCCGGTCTATCCGATGGAACTGGAACGATGGCTCAAACTCAAGGACAGCGTGCGGGTGTTCTTAAGACCCATTCGACTCACCGACGAATCACTCATGCGCGACATGTTCTATTCCTTATCCGAAGACGCCGTCTATCATCGATTCTTCCAGCACGTGCGCTCCATGCCGCACGCGAGGCTGCAGGAGTTCCTGCGCGTCGATTACCAGTCCGACATGGTTCTCGTCGTGACCACCGGCAAGGCAAGCAACGATTCGATCATCGCCGTGGGGCGCTACAACCTTGACAAACAAACCAACCTCGCCGAGGTGGCGTTCCTCGTTCGCGACGACCGCCAGGGCAAGGGCGTGAGCACCGAGTTGCTCAAGACTCTGATCGAAGTGGCGCGGTCGCACGGCATCCACGGTTTTACAGCCGAAGTGATGTCGGACAACCAGCCGATGCTGCGCGTCTTCCACAACTCAGGGCTGTCGATCGAAAGCCAACTCGACGGGGGGGTCTATTCGCTGACGATGCTGTTCAACGGCCAACAGCCCGGCGCGGCAGAGTGCGCGTGATGCTGCGTGCAGCGCATCCTCAGCCGCTCGGCTGATCTGCTTCAATCCAAGGCATTCCAACAAAGGATGTGCGGCGCAGGCATCTTGCCTGTGGATTCCACCGGCCAAAGCCTGACCATTACCCACAGAGAAACATTAAGGGCGTGTGCACGGAGGCCCCAAATGTTGTGGCACCAGCGACCCCGCCGGTGGCTGGGGCGCGGGTGCCACACTTTTTCAAAGTATGAGAACCTGACCTGGCTGTGTCATGAACAGGAGCCGATCGAACGCAGGCTCTCTCTATACGTCCGCTCAGTGGCACTCGGCGGCGTCGCACATGCCTGGGCATTCAACGACGCAGACCTTGTATGTCCCGCTCGCGAGGTTACGCCACCTGGCCTTGCCCTTGCCGCAAGGACCGATGACGACCCGCTTTGAAGCTCCTTCCATCAAGGATGCGGTGAGCCAGCGGCCTTGCTCCAGCTTCGTTTTGAACCTGGCCGTGAGCGTGCCAGCCTCGTTGCACCGGACCCTCATCCGGCGGATTGATTGGCAGAGCCGCGAGAACTCGTACGCGCCAATGTCGACGATCGGCGGGGTACCCCAGCCGGTGTCGGGCGTATTCGGGTCGTCATATTGACGCGGCTGGCCGTCCAGGTCGTAGGGCGTTGGCTCTTCCATGTTTCCGTCGCCGTCCAGATCAAAGATATCCGGAAGAACGGAATCATTACTGCCGGCATCGATGCAGGGGGAACCGGGTAGGAGCCGCAGGTTGTCGTCCTCCGTCCCGGCGATCCGATCCGGCCCTTTGCGGTCCACAAACAAAGGGTCGTCACCGATGTTCCCGCTACCGTTCAGATGACGACGGTTTAGCTGCTGAACGCAACTGTAGGAGACTCTCGGGCAGTCCCTATCCCCATCTATCTGAGCACGCCCGGATCTGCGCCCCACCCCCCGGTTGCCCCATACGATGCAACTGGCTACGGTAGAGCCAAGTCCAAATTCACCCCTGATCGATATCCCCCCCGCACCCCTGGCGGAGACATTCCGGCTGAACGTGCTGTTGCTCACCAGAACGGACCTACCCGATAGTCCACCGCCGAGGCCGCCGGTGCGATTCCCGCTGAACACGCATTGGGTGACTGTCAAGGAACTCCGGGACCGATAACTGCAAGAAACCGCGCCTCCGCCTTTCAACGCCCAGTTCCCAAAGAACTTGCAGTTGATCATCGTGTCACCGATGCCGTCTGTGCCGTCAACGTAGACAGCTCCGCCCTCTTCTGCTGCTGTGTTTTCGATGAACGTACAGTCTCGAAGCGACAAGGCAGAGATGTGCCCACCTGACCCATGGTGTATCCCTCCACCACTTCCCTCAGTGCTGTTCTCACGAAAAACACAGCCGACCAGCGCTATGTCGCCGGCGTCGCTCGAAATGGCGCCACCGCAGCAGCCCCCTGAGCGGTTCCGGCTGAATACGCAGTTTTCGAGCCTTGCGCTGCCTTCCCGGATGTAAATGGCGCCGGCTCTTCTTTCCGCCAGGTTCACGCGGAAAGTGACTTGCCTCAGCCTGGGGCTGGCCTCCTTGATGTACATCCCGCCACCGACAGTGCTCTCACCGGTCGCATTGCCCCCGACAACGGTCAGTCCGTCCAGAATTGCGGACGGGCCAACGCTGACAGCCGTGACTACGTGATAGCTGTTCTCATCGTTGTTTTTGAAGCCAGCGCCGTCGTCTCCGTTCAGGTCTCCGCTAATGATCGTCTCATAGAAGTCTGGGTTGCGCTGGCCCCGTTGAGTTTCGCTGCCGTTAAATCCACCGTAAACGGCAAGACCGTTCTTCAATTGGAATGTGGCGTTTCGGTCGCCGCTGGGACCGGCTGGCTTGTACACGCCCTGGGCGACCCAGATCTGGTGTCCTTTACCCTCGACGGCCAGGGCATCCTGCAAACGGTTGAACGCGGTTTGCCAACTCTTGCCGTCCCCCCCAGGCGGAGCGTCGTCGTCAACGAACCACGTTTTGCATTTGCTAGGGTTGGCACTGCAGTCAGGCTCACACTCGTCGGGAATCCCATTCACGTTAAGGTCTTCACTCACGCCTTCGAAAATGTCGCAACTGTCGGCCACGCGGTTTCGGTTGCAGTCGGGCTCACACTCGTCGGGAATGCCGTTGTCGGTGCAGTCCTCGGATTGCTCGAACTCAATGTCGCACTCATCTGGAATACCGTTCGTGTTGCAGTCCTTGCTTTTTCCCAGGGCGATGTCACAACTATCGGCAGAGTGATTCTCGTTGCAATCGCGTTCGCAGATGTCCGGCAGGCCGTTGCCCGTGCAATCTTCGAGCAATCCGCGCCGGATTTCCTCGCGGTCGTCGATCCCGTTGCCGTTGCAGTCGTACGCCGGGATGCGAAGAAAATAGACATCCTGCTCCTCGTTGAACGTGGCCGCGTAAGAGACGTTCGCCCCGAATTCGTCGGAGATCATATCGTAATAATCTCCGAGCTTGCTTTGACGTTTCGGCATCCCCAGGCCAGGATTGAACGGCGGACTGACCGGGATGTGCTTCGACCAGGTGAGACCAGCGTCTAGAGAATATGCGTAGTACAGCCCGGTATAAGGGAACGATTTGCTCGAGGTGTTGTTCCAGATCACGTCGATTCGCCCGTCGGGAGCGACAGCCATCGTGCCGAACCACTGCCAGGCGAAATGAGCGGGCAGGTCGTCGTTGATCCGAATCGGCTCGCTCCAGGAACCTCCACCATTGGTGCTTCGTGCGAACATGACATCCAGCGGGTCCATCCCGTCTGGTTCCACCGAGGCAAGCAGATAAACATTGCTCCGTGTCGGGCCGTCGGAGTGATCGACCGCGACCCAGGCTTGGCCGTCTAGCCCGTCGCCATTAACCGTCCATTTACTCAAGTGTCCGCCCAGCTTCACCTCATCGGCGAGATCGATTCCGACCGGGGTATTGGCGTCTCGTGCGGAAGTGGACTTGTTCACCACAATCGGGGTATGGTCACGCTTACCCGTGCCATAGACTTCCCCGTCGGGCCCGACCGCGAGAGTACCCCACATCGCACCGGGTCCCCCGACAGGCCGCTCAAACGACTCGCCCCCGTCAACGGACCGGGTGAAAATCCCGCGGTACATCGCGTAGATGTGCCCCCTTCCGATGCCGTCGGTGCGGTCTACGGTCATCCATGGTTTGTCGCCCCCGTAGGCGGAAACGGGATCTAACCAGGACACGCCGCCGTCATGCGATCGGAAGAGGGCGCATCTGAGACCTTCGTTGAGGCTGTAGTAATAGAATGTCCCGTCGGGCCCAGAGTCCAGAACCGGATCGCTGCGAAACACCCCCGGCTCCAGCACGCCGGGGAAGGTCCAGGTTTGTCCGCCGTCGTGGCTGTAGGCCCACCCGGCCTGGCGAAAGTCGGACTCCACGCTGTCGAACTGGCGCCAGCCGATGACGATCTTGTTCGGATCGGTCGGGTCGATGGCGATGGACGGTTCGTTGGCTGCGTCGCCGGGGATGTTCTGCCCGTTCTCGTCAACGTTGACCTGAATGCTCTCGTATATCCCCCGCACCCACGGCCCGTGGTCCAGGATAACCCCCGGCGGGGGTACCGCCGGCCTGGGCAGCAGCGGATAGACAGGCCCCGTCTCGTGCGGCGGCGGGTCAGATTCACCCCCGCCCGGTGGCCCGATCATAGAATGGGCCGGACCAGCCCAATCCCGATCGGCCATCCCCACAGCCCCGCCGTCCGACGGGGCGGACGTATCCTTCGTATTCGTCACATCAGGCCGCGAGTTGGCCAGGTACGCCCAACCCGGGGTCACCGCCACAACAACTGCCATTCCACCCAACAACCGGGCGATCAATCCACGTTTCATGACTGAAGTCTCCTTTCGTTTGTCTGCGACCCGCCGCCGTCGCCTCGATCATGCGGGCCGTCAGAACCACACTCGCGGGACCGCAGAACAGGCGGACTCGCGGAAGCACATCGTGTCTGTCACACCACAGTTAAGTCCCGCGAGCGGGGTAAATCTTACGCGCAGTTGGCGTTTTTTTGTTTTTTTTTGCTCTGGTGTAAGTGGCGATGTAGAAATTCAGCAGCAAGTGTACGCAAGGATTACTCGACCGCTTTCACGCCGATCGGGCGTAACGACGCACCACCGTGTCCGCCGCTTTCAGACCGTCAACGGCGGCGCTGACGATGCCCCCGGCGTAACCGGCTCCCTCCCCAAGTGGGTAAAGGTTCGCGGTCGTGACTGACTGGCGTGTGGCGCGGTCACGCGTGATACGCACCGCAGCGTTTGCGCGCGTTTCAGGCGCCGCGATCACGGCTTCGGCGCCGGCGTAGCCGGGCATTCTACGATCGAGAATCGACAGCCCCGCCTCCAACGACGCTGCCACATCAGCCGGCACGATCGCGCGCAGATGATACCAGACCGCACCCAGTGGGTAGCTGCATTCACACTGGCCGTCTGATGTTCGCCGGGCTAGGAAGTCGGATGCCCGCTGAACCGGCACACGGTACGTCCGCCCGGTCGCCGAGTAGGCAAGACGTTCCCAGAATTCCTGATAGTCCAACCCCGTCAAAGCGGTCGATGCCGGACCGGACCTGGCGCCTGCAGAATCGAGCAATTCATCGCCGGACCGGAACCAGTCCTTTAAGGCTGACCGTTTCAGCACACGTTCCGCGTTGGCCCGCCAGCTTTTGTCCGTCAGCGTGGCGGGATCGACGGTGATCACCAGCCCGCTATTGGCGAACTCCCCCCCCCGCGATGCCCGGCTGGCGCCGTTGGTGGCGACAAGCTCCGGTGATTCATGGGTCGGCAGGATCATCCCGCCGGGGCACATGCAAAAGCTGAACAGGTCGCCGGCGCGACCGGCGGCCCCCTTGGCGACGACCTGATACTCGGCCGGTCCAAGCCCAACGTGCCCGGCCAGCGAGCCGTACTGCCAACGATCGACCATCTCCTGCGGATGCTCGATGCGGACGCCGATCTGGAACGGCTTGGGGTCCACCCGCACACCCCGACACGCCAGCGTGCGAATGGTGTCGCGCGCCGAGTGGCCGATCGCCAGCAAGACGGGGCCGACGTTCATCCGTTCCCCGTTGACGGACAATGCCGCCAGCCGCCCGTTCTCGATATGGAAGTCATCCACGCGCGCGTCGAAGCGAACCTCGCCGCCGAGCGATTCGATCTTCCGGCGGATGCTGCGGCAGATGGCGGGCAGCCGGTCGCTGCCGATGTGAGGCCGAGCGTTGATCAGGATGTCCGGGTCTGCGCCGTGCTGGTAGAGTTTTTCAAGCACGGTCGCCGCCAGCGGGTCATTGACGCGGGTGTACAGCTTGCCGTCGCTGTAAGCCCCCGCACCACCCTCGCCGAAGAGCAGGTTCGACTCAGGCGTGAAGATGCGCCGGCGGTAGTACGTCAAGAAGACATCCCGATGACGGCGACGAATATCCCGTCCCCGTTCGAGCACCAATGGCTTGTAGCCGAGCTCCGCCAGACGCAGCGCCGCGAACATCCCAGCCGGGCCGAAGCCGATCACGATCGGCCTTGCGGGCAGAAGCTCACTGCCTTCCTGCGGCGATGGTCGTTCTACCGGCTCGATCCACGCGACCTCGTTGCGGCGCAGGCGGCGCAGGCGTTTGCGCTCGAGGGCCGGCGGCTCATTCAGGGCAAGTTCAATATGATACCGAAAGTGGATGTCGTCCTTGTCACGGGCGTCGATGGAACGGCGAACGACGGCGTACGCCCGAATGGCCCGGCGCGGCACGCGCAGGCGTTTGGCCGCAGCGTCCGGCAGCTCGTCCAACGGCGCGTCGAGGTCCAACCGAATGTTGCGCAGCAGAATCGGCATCCGACAGACACTCTAAACGATCGCCCGTGATTCTTGAACGTCGCGGGACAACCGGGTGGCCGGGTGGCCCACCTCGAAACGAGGTGGGCCACCCCGCCAAAAGCACACGTCACGCGGGCGGAAAACATTTTTTTATTTTTTTTTGGTTTTTTTCCCGCCACTTGCGACGTTTCGGGGTCTTATAGTCTGGAGATGTGTCGCGGCGACCATCTCGACGCAGTCCCCGGGAGCGGCCTGTTCGTCATGCCCGGGCGCCAATCACTAACACAGGAGGATTGAGCCGTGATGAGAAAGTTTGGGTTGAGCGGGTCTTCACCCGTAGTTTTGATGTTGATGGGGGCCTTGGGGTGCTTTCATCTGGGTCCACAACAGGTCCAGGCCCAGGGACGACCAGACATCGTGTGGATGGCCGGCGGGCATGGGGGGTACGTGTTGTCGGTCGCCTTTTCGCCCGATGGTCAGATGGTGGCTTCTGGCGGGGCGGGCGAGACGATCAAGCTGTGGCGGGTGTTGGACGGGTCGCTGATCCGCACGCTGACCGGACACACGAGTGACGTGAACTCCGTCGCCTTTTCGCCGAATGGTGAAATGCTGGCTTCGGCAAGTAAGGACGAGACGGTCAAGTTGTGGCGGGTGTCGGACGGGTCGCTGATCCGCACCCTGACCGGACACACGGACGGGGTGAGGTCCGTTGCGTTTTCTCCGGACGGTCAGATCCTGGCGTCGGGGGGATATTTTGACGACACGACGATCAAGTTGTGGCGGGTGTCGGATGGGTCGCTGATCCGCACGCTGATCGGACACGAGGGTCCGGTGTACTCCCTCGTCTTTTCCCCGGATGGTAAAATGCTGGCTTCGGGTAGCAGCACGGGCTTTCCGTACCATTGGGGTGTCATCAAGCTGTGGCGGGTTTCGGACGGGTCAGTGATCCACACGCTGACTGGACACGCGACGGAGGTGATGTCCGTCGCGTTTTCGCCGGATGGTCAGGTGCTGGCTTCGGGTAGCGGGGCGATCAAGTTGTGGCGGGTGTCTGATGGGTCGCTGATCCGCACGCTGATCGGACACGAGGGTCCGGTGATGTCCGTCGCGTTTTCGCCGGACGGTAAGCTGCTGGCGTCGTGCAGTGAGGACGACACGATCGTATTGTGGAAGGTGCGGAACGGGTCGCTGATCCGCAGGCTGAGCGGACACGCCCGTGACGTGTTTTCCATCGCCTATTCCCCGGATGGCGAAATGCTGGTTTCGGGCAGTTACGACACCACGGTCAAGCTGTGGCGGGTCCCGCGTGGACGGCTGATCCGCACGCTGACCGAACATAGGGATTCGGTGACCTCCGTCGCCTTTTCGCCTGATGGTGAAATGCTGGCTTCGGCCAGTTGCGACGAAATGATCAAGTTGTGGCGCGTGTCGGACGGGTCGCTGATCCGCACGCTGACCGGACACACGGCTTTCGTGCGTTCCGTCGCCTTTTCGCCGGATGGTAAGCTGCTCGCTTCGGGCAGTGAGGATTACACCATCAAGCTATGGCGGGGGTCGAACGGGTCGTTGCTCCGCACGCTGTACGGACACACAGGGGAAGTGTTCTCCGTCACCTTTTCGCCGGATAGTGAAATCCTGGCTTCGGGCAGCATCGACAACTATATCAAGCTCTGGCGTGTATCGGACGGGTCGCTGATCCGCACGCTGAGCGGGCACGAGGGTTGGGTTTACTCCGTCGGCTTTTCGCCGGATGGTGAAATCCTGGCTTCGGGGAGCACGGATCGAACGATCAATCTGTGGCGTGTGTCGGACGGGTCACTGATTCGCACGCTGACCGGGCACACGCGGGATGTGTACTCCGTCGCGTTTTCGCCGGATGGTGAGTTCCTGGCTTCGGGTAGTTGCGACGAAACGATCAAGTTGTGGCGGGTGTCGGACGGGTCGCTGATTCGCACGCTGACCGGGCACACGCGGGATGTGTACTCCGTCGCGTTTTCGCCGAATGGTGAAACGCTGGGTTCGGCCAGTCGGGACCGCACGATCAAATTGTGGGAGGTATCCGATGGGTCGCTCCTGCAGACCTATGATCAGGAGACGGGCGCAGGCGTTTTATCCATCCAGTTCTCGCCCGACGGCCGGCTGTTTGGCTATGGGCGCGAGGACGCGACGGTCGTGATGGCCCGCAACCCGTTCGCCCCGAACCTATGCCAATACAAGCTCAAGAAGGATTCCAAGAGCAAGGGCGGCTGCGAGACCTGCCCCGTCGAGGGCGACATCATCGCATCGCAGCAGAGCTGCGAAAAGAAGAAAGACTGCGACAAGAAGCTCAAGGGCAAGATCCCCTGCCCCGGCGGCGGACGCGGGTTCTGCAAGAAGATCAAAGGCAAGCGGGAAAGCTGCGGTTAGTGGGGTAGGGCAGGACGAGCGCAGCGAGACCTGCCGGGGGGTGGCCCACCTTCTTTGGGGTTTGTCGATTTAGTTGGCATAGGTTTTGCTATACGATATGGGCGGTCATCGAATTAATCGGGACGCAGGGCGGCGAGACTGATGAGCTATTGAGCGAAGGCGGCGATAGACCGGGACCAGATTGCTCTGATCCCCACGACATTGTCGGACCGGATTCCCGAGGACCATTAAGTCCGGCTGTTTTGGGAATTGCTCAGCACTTATGACTGGCGGGTGTGGGAGGCTCGCTATTGCGGCTGCCACGGCCAACCGGCGATCCATCCCCGGGTCGTGGCTGGAGTGCTGTTGTACGGCTTGACTCAGGGCATTCGTTCATCGCATCGGTTGGAGTGGGCTTGCGGGCACGCGGTGGACTTCATGTGGCTGGCGGAAAGCCGGGTGATTGATCACAGCACGCTGTGTGCCTTTCGCAAGACTTTTCGCCACGAACTCAAGGATATCTTTCGTCATCTAGTGTAGTGATTCACACAGTTCGTATCTTATCCGAGCCGCGACCGTGAGGGAGCGCAACGCCCTATACTATTATCCCCGATATTCTTGTTGTCTTGCGCGCATTATTGGCTGCGGCGAAGCCGCCCTATGTAGCTGGTAAGGAGCCGTAACAGAATAACATGATCATTCGATTCACGATTGTGCTGCAAAAGGCGGCTTTTCCGCAAGAAAGGCCGTCAAGTTATTTTGTTACGGTTCCTTACGAGGTCTGGAGAACGTACGAACCGAGTGGCGGTGAGTATGCACTGCCTACAATCTGCGTATTCTGGTGAAATGGGTGCGTCGGCAGCACGACCGATGGGCGCGCTTACGGCCCGCGGCATGCTAATCCTGCAGGGGGCAGGTTTGCGCCTGGTCACCCGGAGCACTGCCGGGCGAGCCCGACGCTAAGGCGGCCTGGCGAGCCGCCGGCTTCGCACCCGTACGACGCCAGGTTCGAAATTCGCCCGGGCTTGGCCCGGTCTCCGCCGGTGATCGACCATCGGCGTCCGGGAACTAAATCGACAAACCCCTGAAGACATGGGCCAGTTAAGACAAAGGTGCTTGGTTGATGTACAAGGGTCTTTCCGCCGGCAAGGCTTCTTGGGCCTGTTTAACACTTACGGGTGATTGCCACCGGCGGAAAGACCTCCCGCGGGAGAACGATATCAAAACTCTGCCAGAAAGCGTTTAACTGGCTTCGACCCACGGGAGGCACCCTATTTTAGCTGGAGGACGTCTATGAGTCACGCAATCGCAAACCCATCGCCGCCTTTGAGTACGACGGCACCCTGTGGTACCGGGATCGTCGTCGGTATCGATCCTGGTCTCGACAAGCATGGCGTCGTGGCTTTGTTAGCCGGATCATGTCATCGTCTCGAGCGACGCATGATTGATAATACCATTGCCGGGATGGAGATGCTTGTCGAGCTGCTGAAAGAATGGCGTCAGCAAAGCGGCGGGCATCTGGCCGTCGCCATTGAGGAAGCCACCGCCTATGGCGAGGCCCTGGAATGCTTCCTCAGTGGGGCGGGTTTTCAGCCGGTGGTGGTCTGTGCTTTGAAGGTTGCCCGGTTCAAAGAGGTGATCGGTGTGGATGCCAACGACCTGGTTGACGCCGAGGCCGTCGCCCGTTTCGTCATGGTCCAACCGGATCTGGCTCGGGCACCCGCCCGGGAGGCGATCCAGGCCGATGCGCACGGCTCGGGCCATTACCGTCTTCGGCAACTATCACGGCGTCACCAACGATGGATGAAGGAACACACCGCGGTGTGCAACGAACTCCACGCCGTGTTGCGTATGGCTTGGTTGCCCGATTATCAGCGGTTTTTCGAGTCTGTAGCAACATTACCGGGTTCATGGGTACCCGTTCCTCTCATTGTGTAGCGACTGCGCTGTTTGTGTTCGCCCGTGGGCTTGTGCGTCGCGCAGCATGTCCACGGCAATCCGTCGG
>Ga0114922_10004425_pt1 | contig 13025 bp, 15 predicted proteins | sample AartaG_FD_100975 | JGI IMG/M metagenome (GOLD analysis project Ga0114922, IMG submission 100975) | Deep subsurface microbial communities from Aarhus Bay to uncover new lineages of life (NeLLi) - Aarhus_00045 metaG | ecosystem: Environmental > Aquatic > Marine > Oceanic > Sediment | place... | reverse complement strand
TATTCTCAGGGGCAGGGCCTTTTGGCCCTGCCCTGAGTTTTTTATACATCTTTTACAGTATACTTCTTTTACAGTGTACGACGTCTTCTCAGCCAGCCGACAAGACCTGCACCAATACCTCCGAGCAAAAGAGCGCCGGGGGCAGGGATGATGAGACTGAAATTATCGATTCCTGCATCTACATTGCCTGTGCCGGATATCCGCACTTCAGCCGAATACACATCTGACATTGTTGTCTGAAACAAAGGGGACGGAACGCCAAAGACATCGGTATCACTTAGCCATCCTGCGGCTCGTGCCTGAGTGTCTGTCCAACTTGGATTAAGGCTAAAAGAGAACGTTTGCCAATTAGTTTGATACGTAGAAGTCAGGGGATACAGCCAGCCGTTATGCGCTGCGTCCTGATAGCGGAAGCGTACCCAGGCTCCGTCAAAGTTTCCACTTATGAATTTGGTATCAACTGAAACGCCTATTACTCCTTTTGCCGAAAAGTCGCCCGTAAAAACGGTTGAGGTGGTCTGCGCCCCTATGTCAAGTGTGCCAGTGACCAACCCTGTACCCGAACTATATAAGTAGCCGCCTGGATTACCACCAGAGTTAACAACCGCAACGTTCGACACCGTTGTGTTAACAGTCCATCCGGCCAGAGAACCACTATCCCAGGTTTCGGTATAAGATGCGGAAGCCTGCGTGGCCGCCATCAAACTCAAAGCAACAACACAAATTGTTGTTAACTTTTTCATAATACTCTTTTCTTTTAATACTCTTTCCTTTCGTACTGTATTCTCAGGGGCAGGGCCTTTTGGCCCTGCCCTGAGTTTTTTATACATCTTTTACAGTATACTTCTTTTACAGTGTACGACGTCTTCTCAGCCAGCCGACAAGACCCACGCCGATACTACCTAACAAAATCGCGCCGGGAGCCGGTATGGCAATGATGCTGCCCGATGAAAACGGGTCTCCCAGACTGGGGCCGCCTACGCCTATACTACCGAAAGCTGACGGTGGAAGCCCGAAAATTATGTTCTGGTAGTCCTGGATGATGAACGCCCAGGTTTCGCCGGGCTCGAAGACAAGGTCAGGGTTTATACTCTCGGAGACCAGTGGTCTGTTCAGCCCTATATTGTCAATCTTGAAGGCCAAACATCCATTGACAAAGCCGTCTTGGTTCGTCAGGATAGTGTCCGGGTCACCTACGTACCAAACGTTGGACCAAGACAAGCCGGTCATGTTTGTGATGGACACCAGTGCATTTGGCATAGGAAGATCCACGTTTCCTTGTTCGAAACACGACGTCTCCTCTGTGAATTTCCAGGTGGATGTTATCCATTCATTATTTGGGAACGGAGTTTGGGTCCCCATCTGATTACCCAGCTCGTGGAGCCCGTACTCGGGGATGACCAGGGGGTCTTGAGGCCCATCCACATACGTGACCTGAGTCGGTATTGCTTGCGTCGTGCCACTGATGGTCAGAATCAGTGTTGTTATTACAAAAATTGTAATGAACCTTTTTTGCATATTATTCATCTCCTCTCTCGGATATCTCTATCCGTGCTTTGCCTCCTTTCAAAAAGACTAAATTTCAGTTCATTTCTGCACTTTACGGCAGAGTTTTTACCCTGCCATTAGTGCTCTGTCAAAGCTCAAAAGATGGTTTGTCATTCCCGTGAAAGCGGGAATCCAGACTTATTGATAGTACTGGATTCCGCATCAAGTGCGGAATGACAGCCCTCAAAGCACGCTTGACAAAGCATTAAGTTGCTTTTTGTACTTCTTTTACAGTGTACGACGTCTTCGCAGCCAGCCGACAAGGCCCACGCCAATACTGCCCAACAAAATAGCACCCGGAGCAGGTATCCATCCTGGAGGGGGTTCGGGCTCTGGCTCCTCCTCCTCCGGTAAGGTAAGGAGGATGTTATCCAATGCTGCATAGTTGTTGTCGTCTAATGAATCGAACCAGTAAAGGCTGCGGATACCCGTACCGGAAAGGGTTACCGGCCCCGCAAGCTGTCCGCTGCCTGTGTCCGCTTGGTAGAACGAGGTGATAACTGCACCAACACTATCCCTGGCCTCTACAGTAATGTCTCCGAGGTTGCCGCCGTAAATGAACTGCGCGGAATAGACGTCGAAGTCAAAGGACAATTCAGCCCAGTTTGTAGTATCATCGATGTCGAATACATTTCCACCGGCTCCCGCGGTTATGAACTCAGTATCGCCAGCGATGTTTATTTCTCCGACAAAGCTGATAGTGCCATCTGCTACCGTCCACGGCATAGCCTGCGATCCGTCGACTAAATAAGTAGTGGGCGCAGCGAAAGACGTCGTTGCGAGTGTCAGGCTTATTCCTACTGCTATACAAATTATTATTAATTTCTTTTCCATCTGTTAATCTCCTCCTCTCGAGGATGTAAAACGTGTTTTTTTAAGTTATGTTTATCTTAATTTTACTTTTGCTTACATATACGCATTTTTACGATTCGTTTTACTACTACTCCTTTAGTACTTTTCTGTAAAAATGGAAAACTTAACTAATAAGAATCCCATCAACCTCCAACTCAAAGGGCTTTTGCGCGCACCAAGCTCTCCGAATAAGGGAGGTTGCTAAGTTTCAGGCCGAGTTAGGCGGTCCTCGGGGTAGTTGTTGGAAAGTGAATGCCGGTGAAAAACAAATATACTGCTCGGCTCTCGGAGCCGGGCAGATAGTTGCAGGGTTCAGTAAGGATGAAAAATGCGTTATTGCGAATTGAGGAGATCCGGCGTTGCTCTTGGTTCGTGCAAAGACAAAATACTCACGCGATGCATTGAGATTGCTTCGCTGCGCTCGCAATGAGGTAAGAAACGTTGGTAATGGCAATGAAATTGTGCCGGCCGGTATTCCGGCTAAATGGCGAAGCAGGCCGATGTATTGCGTGCCTTCAATGTCACTGCGCAGACGGCAAGATTCTTCGAGCTGATGTAAGGTAGCAGCATTAAAATAAGATTTTCGTTGAATATTTTTTTTGCTGATATGTGCTGCTAATTGTGGGATGGCATGAAATCCGGCTTGTCCTGCCCATAACAGGCCGACAAGCACTGCCAGCCAGACCTTGCGGTCCTTAACCAATGAAACGCAAAGGAATCCCGTTAGGACCATGAAAAGCGCAGCAGGTACGGGTGGCAAACTCTTTGCGCCAAAAGGTGGCGAGTCTGTAAAGTCAGCGGGTGGCTTTAGAATTTCTTTGCCAATAGCTGCCAGGTGGGAGTTGGAAGGTACGGTAATTTGGCTTGTTTCAGGTATGTAGAGGACAGGTGCATCTGAAGCTAGTGAGACAGCAGCAGCAACGAAGTGCTTATTACAATCGCTCATTGTTGGTGCTGCGCTTATAGCCGTGGCCACAACGAGCGACAGCAATATAACCAGCAATTTATTATTTTTTCCTGATACCACTCCTACCACTCCTCACTCCTCACTCCTTCACCTCCTTGCAGGCTGCCTCACTCTCGAACAAGTAAAATGGCGCGCCATTATACTAATAACGAACCTAAGGCTTAATCCTCCTCCATTGAGGAACATCCTTATATTACGTTATTTTATCAAGTTCCAAATCCTATGTCCAGAAAAAAATGTGAGAAACGGAAGGTTTTGCAAAAAATTTTCATTTTCGAGAATATGGTCTTTCTATAGCTACATCACCTTTCATCGCCGAGATAATTGTGAAAACTACGGAATTCTCGTAGAAGAGACGAAGCAAGTAGTTGGAATGATACTTTTGGGTTAGTCCTAAAGTGGTATGGGTTGAGATTTGTTACGCTTCGGGCGATACCCATATTGGTTTGAACAGGGATGGTGTGATTGATTTTTTAGCGTCGTTCGCTTCTTTTCACAGTGTTCTTTTTCTTCTCAGCCAGCCGACAAGGCAGAGACCAATACCGCCTAATACGATAGCACCGGGAACAGGTATCGGTTCATAAGTAACTGTAAGGGTGGATGATTCTAAGGTTACTGCCCACATGTCCATGTCATAAGGGTTCGTTGAATCAATATCCACCCATATATCAATATCCCCATCCATCAAGTCGGCAAATAAATCAGAGGTAAGGGGCAAGGTGGTTGTAGACCATTTGTCATCCACACCTTTAAGGGTTCCTATATTGGTGCCGCTGGGGCCACCGCCTATGATAATATCTACTTCAGAATCAAAAGGATAATCCACATCCCATGCCCTAATATCCAATGTTGCGGAAATTATCGAGGCGGGCGCCGGTCCGGGCGGGCTAAAGGTGTGTGTCCAGCCCCAGTCTTCATTCCACCAGCGGTAATAGATTGCATCAGGGTGAGGTTCGATTTGACCGAGAGAACTACCTGGAGGTAGAAAATAGGTGTTAGACTGGCCATCGCTGGAATCAACCATATCCGCAACTGTTATACTTGCATTTGCCGGGCTGTTGACGGCCAGCATCAACGCTGCAAAAGCGCAGATTGCAATTAACTTTCTCATAGTCTCATAATCCTGTTCTTTCAAAGTGTGTGTATCCTAAGTTGTTTTAAAAAGTCCTGCTTTTTCTCAGCCAGCCGACAATTCCTGCACCGATAGAACTCAGCAGGATAGCACCCGGGGCGGGGATGGCATTAAACTGCAAGTCGTCTATTGCAAAGAAGTCCCCGCTGATTTCAAGACGCGAAATATCATAGGTGCCTCTGCTTATCACCGCATAGACATTACTTCCCGTAGTTACTGTGTGTGATTCGAGGAGACTGCCGCCACTATCATAAACGCTTAAAGTCTCGAGGCCTCCTGAGCTGTTCGCAATGCCGATTCCGACCATGCTGGCGGGCAGAGCCAGATCAATCTGAATCGTGCCATCCCATCCCACAGATGACGGACCACCAAGGACATTATAGGTAGGGCCGGTTCCAATGTAATTTGGCGGGCTTTGAGTACCGCTGTATCGTGCGAAAAGTTGGCCTGCGCCTGTCAGTTCCGTAATGGAGGCAACGCCCACTGAGACATAATCGTTCCACAAAACTTGAGTCCCGGTCGCCTTGTCATCAAAATCTACCAACGTCCCAAAGGTAGGCGAAAGAGTGGGACTGGGTATGCCGTAACTTATAGACCCATTAGCAACTGGGGTACCGACGGCGAACATCAGTCCTGCCGTTACACAAATTGTAATTAACTTTTTTTTCATTTCTTTTCATCTCCCCAATCTGGTATCCTTATTTTTGCTTCACCTCACAGGGCACGCTGCCCTGAGTTTATACTTATACTGTCCCTTACAGACGTCTTCCCAGTCGGCCTGCAAGGCCTACACCGATACTGCCAAAACCTCTCCGGGTACGGCAAGAGTTGATAGAACTCCTGCATCTCCTTATAGGCTGCTTTGAACAAATAAACCAATGGTGCACCGTTATACTAATAATCCAAGGGTTAATTTCCCTCCCATTGAGGAACATCCTTATTGTTTATTATTCTATCAAATTCCGAACCGAATGTCCAGAAAAAAATGGGAAAAGCAGAAAGTTTTGCAAGATAATTTGCATTTTTGGGGTTATAGTCTTTGTGTGGTCATACCACCTTTCATCGCCGAGATAATCGTGAAAACTACAGAATTCTCGTAGAGACGAAGCAAGTAGTTGGAATGATACTTTTGGGTTAGTCCTAAAGTGGTATATAAGGCCTCAAGTCTAATTGTTGAAAGGTTTTTTATTCGGAACAGGTTGCTGTTGGTACCGATTTTATTTCATGGGTCGGCTAATACCTGCTACCGCGTGATGCCAACGGCTTTCGCCTGAAACTCCGGTGCAGGGCAATTATCACTTTGCCAGGCCAGTTGAAATACACGGCGTCAAATTAACCCGGAGCCATGTTATTCGGATGTAATTTTGTAAGCTTGAACTCGCCGACTGCTTGTTAAGTGGTGAGTAGTGAGTAGTGAGTAGTCAATTAACCATTTGACCACTCACCAATTAACCATTTAACTTAGTGGATTTTTATTTTGATGTTGTCATCGGTTATGGATATTGTATTACCCGAAGGCTAAACGCAGAAAGGATAATTTAAATGTGGTATGCTATTTCTTTTGCCAGCATTGTAATCGTAGGTCTGTTAGCTTTTTTGATAGGGAAAAAATTGTCCGCGGCGCCCAGGACTGAATCAAAAACAACTACGTTTCTGATTAAATCCATCCAGGCGATAGCGGAATTAGCGGTCCTGGAATACACAACCGAAGGTGTCACGGAGATAAAAGAAAAAAAGACCAGCCTTATTACCTTCAAGAAGATTTTTTCTCTTTCTTATCCCGAATACACCACAGATATATCTATTATGGATGAACCCGCTTCCCAAACAGCTTCCGAAGACCAGGTTTCCAACTCCGACAAATAATAAAATACGGCCGGCAAGGAATGGCTGTTCTTAGAAAAAACATAAGCATCGTCAATGTCATTGCGAGCAAAAAAAGCCTTTAGCCTTGAGCGGAGTCGAAGGGGAAGCAATCTCACAACCTTCCCAGGACACTATTATTGTCCAGGAATTCTTTCCATATAGCTTAGTTTTCCTTTTTTTATTTTTATTTTAATTTGTTTCTCATTCTTTTAATATACACTTATGCTGGAAAAAGGGCTTGTTCAGATCTATACCGGAGACGGCAAGGGCAAAACCACTGCCGCATTTGGCTTGGCTCTGCGTGCGGCCGGCCAGGGAAACAAGGTCCTGATATATCAGTTTTTGAAACCGCCGTCTCTTGATATTGGTGAGCGGTTCGCACTGCAATTGGGCGCTGTCAGAATCAGGACCGAAGTGCTTGATATGCCCTGGAATATGTCCAAATCTTTTGAGGACGAAAAAGCTGTCGCCCGGATGCAGGCTGCAATCAGCAAGGCCCTTGAAAGAATCACACAGATGGCGGAGAAAAGGTTTTACGATGTGCTGATACTTGATGAGATTGTGTTTTGCCTTTCAAAAGGCCTGGCCAAATTGGAAGATATCAAAAATATAATCGACAGAAGAGACCCTGTTGTCGAAATTGTTATGACCGGCAGAGGTGCAACCAGGGAATTGATAGGATTAGCGGATTTGGTGACGGAAATGAAAAATGTCAAGCACCCGTTTGATAAGGGCCTGCCCGCCAGACGGGGTATCGAATTTTAAACCGCCTCAGCTTGCCTGGATGGGCAGGCTGAGTTTGCTCGGAAAATGCTGGATAAGGTGTAAGGTATGATAGAGGTTGACGGATTAAGCAAATCTTTTCGGCGTCACAAGCAGAAGGGCAGGGGCCGCCGTCCAAAAAAACCACGTGAAAGTGGGAAATTGTTTTACGCAGTGAGGAATGTCAGTTTTCGTGCTGAAACCGGGAGCATTTTAGGGCTTCTCGGCCCCAACGGTGCGGGCAAGACGACCCTGCTTAGAGTGCTCTCGACCGCGTTGAAACCCAGCGCAGGCACAGCCAGGTTTGATGATGTGGATGTAGTTGAAAATCCTCTTGAGGTCCGCAAAAGAATAGGCTTTCTTTCCGACAACACCGGGCTTTATGGTCGTCTGACCGCACGCGAGATGATTGAATATTTCGGGAAATTGCATGGCCTCGAGCAGGCAAAAATTAACAAGCGCATGGATGAGCTTTTCAGCCTTTTAGAGATGACCACTTTTGCCGACAAACGCAATGACTCACTGTCATCCGGTATGAAGCAGAAGGTTTCGATTGCCCGTACACTTATTCATGACCCCGAGGTCATCATGTTTGATGAACCAACCACCGGGCTCGACGTTGCTGCGGCTGAAGCCATTTTAAAATTCATTGAATCCTGCAAAGCTAAGGGCAAAACGGTCCTTTTTTGCACACATCACATGCACGAGGTGGACAGGCTTTGTGATTTCGCTGTTGTTCTTCACAAAGGGCGTCTCTGTTTCGAGGGAAGCATTGAGCAAATGCGTTCCTATACGGGACAAAGCCATCTTGACAAGGCGTTTCTGACTTTGATTGATTCCAGTGAGGTAAATCATGCGGCTTAATATTCTCACCATATACCTTAAGGAAATGAAAGAAGTATTGCGCGATAGGAAAACCCTCATATTTATGGTCGCCTTACCCACCCTCGTAGTGCCTGTACTGATGAACGTTATGATAGGATTCATTGTCAAGGCTGATAAAAAAGCCCAGACGGAAACCCTAGCTTTTGCCGTCTTCGGAGCTGAACACTTACCTGACTTGGCCAACGCCTTCAGCGAAGAGGAAGGATTCGAGAAGGTGGATATCCCCACACAGGAAGCGATTGCCTCGGCCATTGAAGAAAACAAGATTAAATTCGGCCTGGTTATCCCTCAAACAGCTCCCGAACAGTTCGAGAGGGGCGAACAGGTTGCTGTCCAGTTTTATTACAACAATGCCTCCGTTACCAGTAGAGTTAGGAACAGAGCCGGTAAAGTAATTCGTGAATTCGGTGAGAGATACCGCTCGGAGCGTCTGGCCGGCCTTGGTTTGGATACGCCGCAAGAACAAGAACATTTGCTCAACCCTGTCACTATCGAAGAACACAACACAGCCGATATGCGAGAGGTGCTTGGTGAACGCGTGGGCGGGATGCTTCCCTACCTGTTCATCATCTTCTGTTTTATGGGGGCCATGTATCCGGCCATAGACCTGGGGGCTGGTGAAAAGGAACGCGGTACGCTGGAAACCCTTTTGCTGGCGCCGATTCGGCGCTATCAGATAGTGCTTGGCAAATTCTTTGTGATTTTCACTACGGGTGTAACGGCAGCCTTGCTCTGTCTTACAAGCTTCGGCGTTATGTTGGCGTCAAAAGGACAGGAGATTACCGGGGAATTGGGTGAAGTCATTGCCTCTGTAAGTGTGGTTGACCTGGTGTTGATAGCAGCAATGTTGATTCCCGCAGCCGCAATGTTCGCCGCGTTGTTGTTGAGCGTGTCCATTTACGCCAAGAGTTTCAAAGAGGCCAGTGCCTACTGCGGCCCGCTCAATTTCTTGGCCATTGTGCCGGCTTTTATTGCTATGCTTCCGATGGTAAAACTTGATTGGTATTGGGCCATGGTGCCGATTACCAATATCTCGCTTGCGATCAAAGAGCTTATCAAGGGCACAATGAACTACGAGATGCTTACCGCTATTCTCGGTTCAAGTGTCATTATTGCAGGCGCTTTGCTTTTCTTCTGCTCCAGGTGGTTTGAGCGCGAAGCTGTACTTTTTCGCCAATAAACGCATCCTATTTTTAACTACAGGCATGCTTGAATTATACAGCTTATACGAGTATTATGGATGGTTGGAAGCCCTGTCTCCTGCACACAGGGATGGATTATATGGATTAGTAACAAGACTTTTGCAAAATCGAGGTTAGTAAAATAAGAGCATAAAACGGGAACTTTCACTATGAGTCAAAGTGTTGCTGCAATTATTTGTGCCGCCGGGGCCGGCATCCGATTCGGCGGGAAAAGAAAAAAAGCGTTCGTTGATGTAGCCGGCAGGGCGGTCTTTCTGCGAAGCGTCGAGCTTTTCGATAACCGTGACGACGTAAAACAGATTCTGTTAGGCATCGCGCCTGAAGACGAGGAATTGGTGGATGTCAAGTGGGGGCCTAACCTGAAGTTTTTCAATGTAAAAATCTTTTTGGGCGGTTGTGAGCGTTTCGATACCGTCAATAAAGGGCTCGAACTTATCAAAGATGGTATTGACCTTATTGCCGTTCACGATGCCTGTCGATGCTGTGTAACAGCGGAATTGATTGGCAAAGTTATTTCCGCTGCCGGTGAGAGCGGCGCAGCTATACCGGGCTGCTCTGTTGCGGCAACGATAAAAGAAGTAAAGGATAACAATATAATCAGAACCGTTGACAGAGCAGGTCTCTACGAGGCTCAAACCCCACAGGTCTTTGCTGCTTCCCTGCTCAAAAAGGCATACGAAGACCTCAAAAATCTGGACCAAAGCAAAATCAGCGATGACTCGCAATTAGTCGAATCGCTGGGTCATAAGGTAACGATTGTGGAAGCGGACTCTTCGAATATCAAAATTACCCGCAAAAGTGATATTGCGATTGCAGAAGCCATTCTCAAGTCCCGGCCTAAGCTCGCACCCAAAGGCCTCACAGGACCCTATGTGGAGGCGCAGTGGTAAACTGTTTGTCTCAAAAATTCCCAGCCCTGGCTGGGAAGATTTAGGGAGATAGTTATGCAAAAGCAAAACGATTCTTACCAGTATATTAAAGATTTGGTTTTTGATATTATTCATCGGAGTAAAGGATTCGTAGATTATGAAACTGTGACGGCTGAGGTAAAAAAATATTTTCCTCAAAGTAAGTGGAAGAAAACACACTGGGCATGAAGTCCTGTCAATCATGCGGCAAGGAGTTTAAACCCTCAAGGGTGTTGAAATCCACAGGAAAGACTCCACGATGGTTTATTCGGTTGAAAATTGCATATTGCTTTGCCGTACCTGTCATCAAAAACCGGGATAGCTCGGTTTTGGATCTCATAAGGTAACTTCTTTAGATTCCTGCTTTCGCAGGAATGAGATTGTCTGGTATTGATGTGGGCTTTTTTCTTTTTTTGACTGGATTGGCATTGACAAAACCTGTAATTTACGTTATCTTTATTACTGAGGTTATAGATATGTCAGAATATCTTATTCCAATATCAATCGAATATTTAGAAGAGGGTCAATATTTGGCCACCAGTTCCGTTTTGCAAGGCCTAATTGCCCAGGGTAGAACTATTGCAGAGACCATTGAAATAGCCGAAGATGTGGCTCGTAAAATCATAGAATCCTGCATCGAACATGGAGATCGGCTTCCAAAAAATATCACGGTAAGTCAAAGACCTCACTTCAAATTAAACGTAAAAATTCCTGTCCCCGTTGAAACATGAGCCGCCTTCCATCGCTTAAACCATCCGAAGTAATACGCAAGCTTCGTAAAGCAGGTTTTGTGTTTGACCGGCACGCCAAAGGCAGCCATGAAATTTGGTACAACCCTAAAACTCACAGACGAACTGTCGTACCTAACCATCCTGGAAGAGACATTCCTAAAGGTACGCTTCGTGCTATTATCGCTCAAGCGGGCCTGACAACTGAAGAATTCGTAAATCTTCTTTAGCGACTTGCTGCTACTTGCCTGTTACTGGCTCGCCCCTCAATCCGAATACAATCAACACCCACGGCCTTTTTTCTTTCCTTTGCATCTTTTCTGTGCTACACTGCTGTCGTTGATAGTTTTAGGATTAAAAGGAGAAAATGCGATGAGGACAGTAATTTGTTGGAAAGTAGTTTTTGTTTTGCTGATGCTGCTGGTTGTGGCGGCAGGATGTAACGGACCGGCTGGGATTGGCGGCAAAAAAATGCCTTTGGTGTTCGAGGCGGACTTTGAGGACGGCAGGATTGGCGACTGGCAGGCTACCGACCCAATCGCGTGGCGAACCGAGCCCGGGCACGGCGGAAAGGTGTTAGCCCTGTATAAACAGAGCGAGTATGAGCCACAAGTCCGCTCGCCTTTTAACATCAATCTTGTTCGGAATGTAGTTGTTGGCAGCTTTGTGCTGGAGTTGAAGATGCGTTCCACGACGAAGGACTATGGCCATCGGGATATGTGCTTGATTTTCGGACATCAGGACCCATCGCATTTCTATTACGTGCACATTGCCAACAAATCCGATGCTCACGCGAACTCGATATTTATTGTCGATGGCGAACCGCGTGTCTCGATTGCAAAGACACGGACCGAGGGGACAAAGTGGAACGACAACTGGCACACAGTGCGATTGGTGCGTGATGCTGAAAAGGGCACAATTGAGGTCTTCTTCGACGATGGGCCTGAGCCGATAATGACCGCTGTTGACAATCGCTTCGAGTGGGGCGGGGTAGGTGTTGGCTCATTTGACGACACCGGCCAATTCGACGACATTCAACTGTGGGGCGAGGAAAGATAAGACCCTCCAGGCACTTACTCTAAATTTAAAGTGGCGGCCTGAGCAGACCCGCTGCCTCTGTTAAACTTTTGCTTGCATACAGTTGTTAGCGGATAGAAAAAAAGAAAATCAAATAATCAATAATCAATTATTTAGGTGGCAGATGAATGTACTTTTAATTGGTAGTGGCGGACGTGAGCATGCAATCGCCTGGAAATTGGCTCAGTCGAAAGACTTAACCAAACTTTACATAGCACCGGGCAATCCCGGCACAGCACAATGTGGACGGAATATTTCTATCGGTGCTGATGATGCCGATGAGCTTCTGGACTTTGCACGTCAGAATGATGTCGGTCTTGTGGTGGTCGGCCCGGAGGACCCTCTTGCAGCAGGCCTGGTCGATGCCTTTGAAACTGCTGGCATAAAGGCATTCGGCCCAACTGCCGGCGCCGCACAGCTCGAGGCGGATAAAGCATTTGCAAGGCAACTGATGCGCTCCAGCTCCGTCTCCACGGCTGAGGGCAGAACATTCGACAGATTTAGCGATGCCAGAGCATACATCGCAAGCAGGGACGAACCGGTGGTGGTAAAGGCCGCAGGCCTTGCGAAGGGCAAAGGCGTTTTTGTCTGTGATGACCCTTCCGATGGAATCTTAGCGGCTGAAAAGATAATGTGCGACAAAGTATTCGGCCCGGCGGGTGACAGAATCATCGTCGAAGATAAACTGCTCGGCGAAGAGGCATCGATACTTGCCTTTGTGGACGGGCGCAATATCTATATTATGGAATCGTCGCAGGACCACAAGCCCATCGGCGATGGTGACACCGGGCCCAACACCGGCGGAATGGGTGCTTACAGCCCCGCACCTGTGGTTACTGAGGATTTGATGAATCAGATTACGCGTGAAATTCTTGTGCCGGTGGTCGATGGTATGAATCGAAACGGCACGCCATACAAAGGCATCTTGTACGCAGGGCTTATGATTACCGGCGGCGGGCCGAGAGTGCTGGAATTTAACGTGCGCTTTGGCGACCCCGAAACCCAGCCGATTCTTGCACGGCTGAAAAGCGATTTGCTGGAAGTTCTTCTGGCTGTCTGCAACGGCACATTAGACCAGATTACCCTCGAATGGGACCG
>Ga0114922_10004424_pt1 | contig 13025 bp, 9 predicted proteins | sample AartaG_FD_100975 | JGI IMG/M metagenome (GOLD analysis project Ga0114922, IMG submission 100975) | Deep subsurface microbial communities from Aarhus Bay to uncover new lineages of life (NeLLi) - Aarhus_00045 metaG | ecosystem: Environmental > Aquatic > Marine > Oceanic > Sediment | place: Aarhus... | reverse complement strand
GCTTTGTCATTCCGACCTTGCAGGTTGTATGCAGTGGCCAGGTTCACATGCTGAGGTAGAAAATCCGGTCGAAGACCAATAGCTGTCTCAAAGGAGGATACCGCACGAGGGTACTCGCGGCGGTCGACGTAAAAGTTGGCCAGATTATAGTGCGAGAGATAGTCATCGGGCCGCGCACCCATCGCCGCCTTGAACTCTTCTGTTGCCTTCGCGACAGCCGTTCTATCCGGCTCATCCAGCATATCAAGCGGTATGCCGGCCAGGCTGGCCGCTGCCCGGACGCGCACAAGCCGGTATTCATCGCGCACCGCTTTGAGAAGGGCTTTTACCGACTCGAGGGTGAAGTAGGCGTCAAGTACTTGTGCAGCGGCTGCACGCACCAACGGCGACGGGTCCTCGTCCAGGACCCGAATGATCACCGGCCACTTCTTCTGTGAATCACACGAGCTCAGGAGCCGTACGAATGATGTGGCGACCACCTCGTCCCGTTCTTCACGGCGGACGTACTCAAGAACGTCATCAAGCCGCGACCGGTCGTCGTTACGGGCAGCATCGAGTAGACGAGCCAGCTCCAGCACAGGCTTCTGATAATCATCCTCATGCCACTGGCGAACATACTGGTCAGCCCACGCAGCATCCTTGTCTGCGTGGCATACATTGCACGCATTGGGGCTCTTGAACGCCACCGTAGCCGCCGGCGTAGGCGGTCGCATCGAATGATCGCTCCGGCGCATGCGGGCAAACTCCGTCGTCGGCATATGACAGGAGATGCACCTGCTGCCGTTGCTGTCGGCGGCGTGGTGAGAGTGTTCCGCAACGTTCGCCACGCGCTCAGCGTGACAGGGGAGGCACGCATTGTTGGCTGTCGCGGCCTCTTTGAACCGATACCGTCCGCTCGACGTGTGACAGTGCATACAGTCCAGCTCGCCCGATTTCACACATGGGCTCATCAGCCAACTCGTGTACGTATAGTTTTCACCCAGATCGCGTCCATCCGGATAGAAGTCGGGATCGTCCAGTACTATGAGATCGAAATGGTCAAAGTAGCGGCCGCCGGGCTCGAAGGCCGGACTGACGGGATTCATTTTAGCATGGCACGAGGCGCACATCGAATTGGTCTGTTCGTGCGTGAACGGTTTGGTGCTGATGATCTTCAGGTCTTGCGGTGTCTGTCCCTCCGGGGCAGCCTGACAGACCTTGACATGCTCCCGGGCAGGACCGTGACAGGTTTCGCAGTTGATCCCCGGTTCTCCCCACTCGGTACGGTACGTATCGGTCTTCAAATCGTAGTTGGTGGCAAGCTGGCTGACGTGGCAGCCATGGCACGACGTGTTGAACGTGTAGAGGTTATCGGTCCAGTGCACCGGCTGATCGGCATCCGATCCCGGGAAATGCCGTACGCCGCTCGCAGCGGTATCGAACCACTCCCTGGCTCGTACATCGTACGCTACCGGCAGCGTCTGAAGCCGCCCACGAGCCGTCGGCGCAAGGAAGTAGTAGACGTTCTTACCGCCCATAACGTGCTCGATGGGATATCTCTTCTCGCCATCGGGACCCCGTTCACGTACCCAACCGCTCTTGTCATCAAACTCGGCCCGGTACCGATAATCGCCGACTACTATGTCTGTCGTTTGAGCGGTCAGTTGCGCCTTGGCGAACTCTGCAGTGAACGGCTGCATCGCCAACCCGTGGAGCGAGGGAGCCCATAGTTGATAGAACCGCTCGTGGCATTCGCGACAACTAACCGACCCGACGTACCCCACCGCTTCCGCGTCCGGCCCTGAAACCTCTGCGCGCGCGCCGGAGATCCCGCCTTGTGCGGACAGCCGGAAGCCAAGACCTACTGCCATGAAGGCAGCAAAGGCGATCCCTGAATTGACTATGGTCTTCCGTGTCATATCTCGTCTTCCACGCGTCTTGTCAGCCGTGTGCGTACAAGATCCTCGGCACTCGTGTACGCGCCGGACAGTTTGATCTTAGTCCAATTTGGTATTGTACCACGGCTACTTCGGGAAAAGGAACGTGAGCTGTACAAGCAGGAGACCTATTTTCAACAACTGCTGTACGGTAAAGTTAATCGGCACCGACACCGGACTCGCCTTTGCCGTCAACAGGTATGTCGTCCTGATCGATTATCGGGAATGGTGCGTTTCACCCCGCTATCCCCACTTTCGCGGAGTATTCTCGTGAACATGATTATTCTTTAGGTGCGCCCCCTCGTACCTGCTTCTAACCCCGCGCGAACGGCGGCAAGCAGGACGTCTCCATCAAACGGCTTGTAAAGGAACGCCACAGCACCCAGCGTCAATGCCTCCCTCTCCGCCTGTTTGTCATCGTGCGCTGTCATGAATATGATCGGCACTTCACAACCTGAAGACGCCAACCGGCTTTGCAGCTCCAGTCCGTCCATACCCGGCATTCGAACATCGACCACGAGACAGGCACAGACTTCGCGACGGACGCTGTCCAGGAAGTCTGATGCCGAAGCGTACGCCTCAACCCTAAACCCGCCCGATTTGAGCAGCCTTCCCAGCCCCCTGCAGACGGACTCGTCATCATCCACGACACAAACGACCGATCCCTCTTTGTCCATCCCCGTGCTTTCAGTAAGTCGCTCACGGGGCCAAGCGCAGCCAGACTTCGTTCTTCTACTTCAGCTCAGCCCCGCGAGCTAACGCCACCTTGGCGTGGCGGGTCCTTGTCACACTTGATTTACGGACTGCACTCACAGAATAAAGCAAGAGGGGAAATCTGTAAATTGGACCTTGGTCCAATATAGGTTAGACTTTGGGGAACTCGATGCCGACCTTCTCGGCGAGACGAACCAGGTCCGCCAACGATTTGGCCTGCATCTTTTCCATGACACGGGCTCTGTGGACCTTCACGGTTTTTTCGCTAATGCCCAGCGCGTACGCGATCTGTTTGTTCAGCTTTCCCGAGACCACCTGCGCAAACACGTCCCGTTCGCGCGGCGTCAGAGATTCCACACGCTCCTCCATCTCCGCAATCTCGGCACGTTCCAGCCTCATACTTCTGTCGCGTTCGATCGCTTTGTTAACGGCATCAAGAAGTACTTGATCCTCAAATGGTTTCTCAATGAAATCCGCGGCGCCGGCCTTCATGGCTCTTACGCTCATCGGGACGGTTCCGTGCCCGGTAATGAACACTATCGGCATGTTCTTGCCGGCAGCAGGGAGTTCCCGTTGGAGGTCAAGTCCGCTCAGCCCGGGCATACGCACGTCAAGCACCAGACAGCTCGGGCCATCGTGCTCTTCGCAAGACAGGAACTTCTTGGCCGAGTTGAACACCTCCACGTCAAGTCCCACCGACTTGAACAACCGTTCAAGCGCCTTCCGGACGGAGGGATCATCGTCAACGACGAATACCGTTGACTCGGGTTCACTCATTCCGAACGCTCCTTGCCTGCCGGCAAGACAACATGGAACGTGGCGCCACGTTCCGGATTGTTGCCGGCCCACAACCGACCGCCGTGTGCCTCGACGATCGACCTGCAGATCGAAAGCCCCATACCCAACCCATTGTCCTTTGTTGTGAACAGAGGTTCAAACATGCGCTCCATGTGGTACTGATCAATCCCTACGCCACGATCCTCCACCGCAATCTCAATTCTTTCCGAGTCCTCTCTCGAAGTCCGGATGCTTATCTCACGCTCATCTGCTGCAACGTCCCGCATTGCTTCTACTGCATTGATCATCAGGTTCAAGATCACCTGCTGCAGCTGGACTCGGTCGCCCGACACAAGCGGAAGATCGTCGGCCAAAAACACGTTGAGGGAAATGTTTTTGACGATAGCCTCGCTGCGCATGACGGACACGGTTTCTCGCACTATCTCATCCACGTCTAGAGGTGCCCGTTGAAGATCTCCCTTGCCGAGTAATGCGCGAAGCCTGCGGATGATCTCTCCGGCACGTCGACCGTCCCCAATAATGTCCGCAAGAGCCTCCCGCACATCATCAACGCTCGGCTCCTCCTTGTCCAGAAAGCGCTGTGCCGCCTGCGCATTGCTCAAGATCGCAGCAAGAGGCTGATTGAGTTCGTGTGCCAGAGAGGCTGACAGCTCCCCCAGTGTCGCTACCCTCGTTACGTGCGCCAGGTGTTCACGGAGCTTTCTTGTCTCCTCCTCCGTCTGCTTGCGCATCGTGATGTCCCGGTTGCTGGCGCGGAACCCCAGGAACTCGCCATCGTCGGTTGTGACCGGCTGGCATGCGTGGTCGATCCAGCGCACATCACCATCGCTCCGGAGGATGCGGAACTCAACATGCCGGGGCTTCAGCTCTTTGTGAGCCTCACCCCGATGCTTCGCCCAGACATTGGAGTCCTCCGGATGAACGATCTCGCCCAACAGGCCCGGCTCATCAATGAACTCCTGCGGCCGGTACCCCGTGATACGCTCGCAGGAGGGAGACACGTACTCGATCTTTCCTTCGGGTCGTTCCCAGTACTCCCAGTCGTATGTGAAGTCGGCCATGGTGCGGTAATGCTGCTCCACGTTCCTTAATATCAAGCCAAACGGCTTTGACAGGCCGGTCTCGACAATGCCTATGTAGACAAGATAGAAAGAGACAACTTTGAGAAAATGGCCGACCAGATTTGCCGGCCCGTACACATCCACGTAAAGCGTAAAGGCAAGCTCCGAGCACACCTTTACAGCTATCGACGCGACCAACAACCGCCATACGCGCGGGTCGAAGTGGTTTCGCTTTGATAGAAGCATCCCAGCCGAAATCGCCAGTAACAAGCAAATGACATACTCGCTTGTTATCTTGAATGTTGTCAAGCCTTCCCCTTCAATAAAGCAGACTGGGAAAATGCCCAACGCAAAGATCGATACGAGCAGTAAGGAGAAGACTAGGGCATAACCGGCGAATATCGGGCCGGCCTTGACCTTCTTACCAAGGAGAACGGGGGCAACAAGAAAGGCCACACTTTCAGTATACCGTGCCGCAATCCACAACTGAGTCGACAAGTTCGCGTCGTACCCGGGAAAAACGCCCATACCTTTATAAGCCAGCGTGTGGACAAGGTCCAAGCCGCCGACAAAAAGGAAACTAATACCGAGCAGAAGGAGGTAGCTGTTGTCCAGAAAACGCCGCGAATTCCAGGCAACTATGAATATGCCGCACGCGACGAAAATGCTGGCCATTTCGGCAAGGCTGTGGAAAAGCAAATAGCTGTAACGACTGGCGATGTACAGGCCCGCCAGAAGCAGTACACCCACCAGCACCGACAAGTACGTCTGTCGCTCAGTCGTCCGGACGTCCGCCATCAGCTACTTTCTCCGTCACCAAAGAAAATCGCTTAAGGTGCCAGGAGCCGTCCTGTCCCTACCTTCTGCGGTCACGGGCTATTCGCGACGAAAATATTGTGAATGATCCCGATTTAGAACTTCTACCACTCCTGCACAAAATATCACGAGTACCTTTGCCCCTAACTCTAACACAGATTGGTCTTTACAGCAAGTATGGGCGCCGGGCCATGTCCGGCTTCCGTTGAATACGGACAACTTGTTGGCGATGCCGAACTTGAACCGGCGACCTCCTGCTCCCAAAGCAGATAACAGACCCTTTTGCGAGGAGCCGAAATAGAATGCGAGCAACTGCAACTTACTGGAAATAACTGAATTGGTGTTGAGAGCGCCTTTTGCAGCGAGTTGCGAATAACTGCGAGAAATCGCCAAAGTGTAAGCACAAAACAAGCACACTTTTGCAAAAGCACCTTTGCTGCTCAAATGAGAATGAGCCGCTCTGCTGATGAGGATCTCCCTGATGATTCGGCACTAGTGTTTGCCGGGAGGTGGTGGGGTGCGGAGTCTGCGCCGCGCCAGCATCCACTTATCGATAACCGTTGCACATACGGTTAGATGGTCGCATGTTGCGGGCGACGGGGAGGCAATGAGTTTGCTGCATGGGCTGATGAAGAGGGTGGTAAAGGTGGTGGATTTTCAGTCAGAGGTCGTGTCGTTGTCGGAGAGGGATGCCCGATCGATGTGATCAACTTGACTGTGAGTGGGAACCGTCGACGGCTGGCAGATAATCCCAATTCTCAGCCGCTTTCTATCCATCCCATGAGTTGCCGTTTGGAAAAGAACCGGCGGTTGCGGGTGCGTTTCACCGTGTTCGCGGGCAGCACGCCGCTCTTCATACACGGAGGTGCGCCAGCGGGCGATCAAATCTCCTATTGCGGTGCCAGACGTGCAAGTTCCGCAATCATTCCCATTTCTGGCGTATAGGGCTTCAGGCGAAAGCTGTAGCTGTAGGGCTTGCATGGGAGTATATACTCGGGATGCGTAAAAGCGCCCCAACTGTTGTCACCGCCTACACCCATCTGTCCGTAGTCAAGGTTTACCGTGATAGTCTCACGGCGTGGTAGCTCGTTGATATGTTGCGCCTTTTCCAAATCCGCCATGGTGAATGGCCAGGCACTGACACTGAGCAGCGGCATACCCACTGCCAACAGGCCCGTCCCCTCGCTATTGGTTAGAGCAACCCATCGGACATCTGTCTTGTTCCCGTTTTCCTGGGGCCGTACGTAGAGATGAGTCTGCTCTTCCACAGGCCCGGAGTAGATGCCGACGGCAGCGCCTGTCTTGCGGTCCCAGTATGTTTCATGAGGGCCGCGGCCATACCATGTCATAGTGTCGAACTCCGTAGGCATGGCCATCTGCATACCGAAGCGAGGCAAATCGGGCAGGCCGACCCCCGGGACAAAGCGGCATTCTACGATGATGTCCGCGGAAGCGTATACGGTGTAAGTCAGGTAATAAGCAGATTTGCCACCCGGAGGAAATTTCGCCTCGAGGAAGACGCGCACAACCTGCGATTGCGGTTGCTCAATGGTTACGCTTACGACTGCAAGTTCGCGCACGGCATTCTTCCAAATGGCGAGGCGTTCAGGCATCTTATTGCCCCTGTCATTGTCCGTGGGTACACGCCAGAAGTTGGGTAGGAGCGGATCGGCCATGAGTTGCTTGCCGTCAAACTCAAGCGACTCGATGGCGCCGCTTTTCTTGCCGATGGTAAGCCCAAACCCGTCTCCAATGACGGTGATGTCGTCGGGCCGTTCCTGAATCTGCAAGTTGGGCAGGTTTGTCACGTCCACCTGCAGGGCCGGTGGCACAGCAAAGGGCAACTGAAATTGATCCCACGCCACGACATGACCTCGCTTGGCCCAGAGCGTATCCTCTGCCAAGGCGAAGGTCACCTTCAACAAGTATTCCGAGCCCGGATATAATCTCGGCGTTTCGAAAGGAACAACGACTTCCAGTTTCTGTTTCGGGGCTAAATCAAGTCTCCCCAGGCGACCTTGCTGTATAGCTTTGCCGTCTTCCGATAACTCCCACGAAGCATCAAAGAAACCGAGGTCCAGAAAATCGTAATTGTTGTCGATGCGCACCTTGCCCACTGAAAGATCAATTGGAGTGGCTTTAATGTTCTGATAGACTTTCTTCACTTCATGGAGCGACGGATTCGGCCTTCGGTCAGGCTGCACGATGCCGTTGCAGCAGAAAATGGTATCAGTTGGCTTGTCGCCGTAATCTCCACCATAAGCCCAGAACTCCGTGCCGTCTTCGGCTTTCTTGCGTAATCCCTGATCTGCCCATTCCCAGATACATCCTCCGATGAGGGACGGATACGCCAGAATCGTGTCCCAGTAGTCCTGGAGATTGCCCACGGAATTGCCCATCGCGTGGGCATATTCGTTCATGAGAAAGGGCTTGTCAGGATATTGTTCGGCGCGATCAATCAACCATGGCAGACTCGGATAGGTGTGACTGTTCATGTCGGCAACGCTGTTCATCCCTTTATAATGCAGCGGTCTGGTCGGATCCGCCTGACGGGCGTACGCAGCCATGTGCTCAAAGTTCTTGCCGTGCCCCGCTTCGTTACCCAATGACCAGATGATCACACTGGGATGGTTCTTATCTCTTTCCACCATGCTCGCCATACGATCAACCGCCGCCGCGGTCCATTTCGGATCGCTGCCGGGCAGGACTTCCAAATTGAAAGAGATACCATCTGATTCCACGTTGGCCTCGTCAATCACGTACATCCCATATCGATTGCACAGGTTGTACCACTTGGGGTCGTCGGGATAGTGTGAAGTGCGAATCGTATTGATGTTGTTCTCTTTTATCAGCGTGATGTCCTGGATCATCCGGTCAAGCGGTATCGCACGACCATGGTCAGGATCGTGCTCATGCCGGTTGACGCCCTTGATGAGGGTTGAAACACCGTTGACCCACAACTGCCCCTGCTTAATCTCGACTTCACGAAAACCGAAGTCGCATCGCTCCACTTCGATTACATTGCCCGAGGGGTCTTTGAGCGTAAGCAATACAACGTAAAGATTGGGCGTTTCAGCCGTCCATTTGAGAGGGCTGGCGACCTGAGCTTCCATCTCGACCACGACTTCACCGTCGGCCGCAATGGTGGGCACCCTGTCTTGCACAAGGGATGCAGGGCTGAGGGATTGGGTGTTGGCGCCAAGCAGCGCAACCTCCAGCGTATGAGGGTCCGCAGTTTGCGAAGAGTAATTCTGCACCTTAGCCGTAACCTTGAGTGTGGCGTCGCGATATTGATCATCCAGGTCGCAACGCACGAAGAAATCTCTCAAATGCACACCGGGAGTCGAGAACAGATATACGTCACGATAAATTCCACTCAGTCGCCACATGTCCTGGTCCTCGAGATAGCTGCCGTCAGACCAGCGGTAGACTTCTGCCGCCAGGACATTCGCTCCGTCATGCACGTAGTCCGTGATGTTGAATTCGGCCGGCGTCATGCTGCCCTGGCTATAGCCTACCTGCTCCCCGTTGATCCATAGGTAAAAGGCACTCTTAACCCCGTCAAAGTGGATGAAGACCTGCCGCCCCTTCCAGCGTGGAGGAACGGTAAACTCCGTCCGGTAGGATCCAACAGGATTTCTTAATGTGGCACTCGTGTACTCAGGAGGATTGTCATTGAGAATGTAGGGCGGGTTGGTCTTAAATGGATACGTGAAGTTTGTGTAGATGGGAACCCCGTATCCATGCATCTGCCAGTTGCTGGGAACGGGGATATCGTCCCATTTGTTGACGTCGTAGTCGAGCTTGTAGAAATTCTCCGGCCGGTCGGTCGGTTCCTTTACCCAGAGGAACTTCCAATTGCCGTTGAGCGACTTGTGGTAAGGCGAGGCCTCACGGGTGCTTTCTAAAGCGGTGCGGGCGTCAGGATAAGGCATCAACGTGCAGTGCGCCGGCTCTTTGTTCCTTCCTATAACCTCAGAATCCTCCCAATCATTGGCTTCACTCCCCGAACTCGCAGCCAGCAGAGCCAGGCAGATGAGAACAGGTAGTATCACGAATCGTGCGGTCCTTGCGGTTCCTGACATAGCGTCGCTCCCTCTATCTGTGTTTCCCTTTTCACACACATCCCCCCACCTACGCTACTTCCGCCTCACAGCAATATAGTACCATTTCTTCCCGCGTCTGTGACATTCAATTGAATAGAGCCCACTAATAAGACACCGACGAAACCCAAATGGCCCAAAACGATTGCGCGTGTCGGGCTGTAAGGTGGCCGACACTCATTTGGCCACGTCACCGTACCCGCATGTTCATTGCGTGGCGCAAACAGCAACATAATAGTACTGAAAACACCCAAATCTCGTCCAAAATCCGGACTTATGGCTGACTTACAGCCACGCAGCTTCTCCGCAGATAATCCATAACCGTCTGTGTATTTGCATTTTCGAAGGTAACGATAACGTAACACCGTCGCACATACGGTTAGATAGTCGCGTGTTGCAGGGTGGGTTGAAATCTGACAGCCGAATCTGTCGAACACCAATTGAGAATGAGAATCCTTATGATTGGGTGCCACAGCCTACATTTCCGCACCCGCCATGCATTGACATCTGTCTTTCCGACAGCTAGAATAGGGAACAACCTTAACCCTCTTTCACGAAAGGAGACCCGTCATGTTCAAACGCAACCGTCCGACTATCGTGTACATCGTTCTCGCCTGTTTTGCAGTCGTTCATGCGTCTGTAGCGTCTGCTGCGAGCAGTGACTACGACGACTTGGTCGCGCTGTTTAATGAATTCCGCGAATTTCAGGAGCCGCAAGTCAATGACGGTGTACCTGATTACACGGCAGCCGCTATGGAAGAAAAGCGCAGCGGCCTGAAGGAATTTCAAGACCGGTTGGCTGCGATGAATATCGACGATTGGCCTGTCTGGCAAAAAGTCGATTATCATCTGGTTCGCGCAGAAATGAACGCCGTCTACTTCCATTACCGGGTGTTCAAACCCTGGGCACGTGACCCTGGTTTCTACTCGATGTCGGGGGGAGACTCGGGGCCTTCAATGAACCTGCGACGTTACTTGTCCCCTCTTTTTGAAATGGAGCCTCCAATCTCAAATGAAGATCAAGCACAATGCCGAACAATATTGCAGGGCATCCCGAAACTTTATGACCAGGCAAAGAGCAATCTGACAGAAGCTTCCGGCGATCTTGCCGACATTGCCCTCCGGTTTAAGCGGAATGACGCCCGGACTTTTGACCGCCTGGCCGAACAGTTCCGGGAACATCATCCGGATCTGGCTGCCGATGCAGAACGTGCCGGGCAAGCAGCGCGCGATTATCTTGAGTGGGTGGAACAAAACAAGCACAAGATGACTGCACCGGCCGGGGTCGGCAAGGACAATTACAGTTGGTGGCTGAGAAACGTGCAGTTGTCACCCTGGGGCTGGGAAGAAAGCAATGCGATCATCCAGAGGGAATACGATCGTGTCATCACGTTTCTGAAGCTCGAAGAGCATCGAAATCGTAAACTACCTCCTCTTGAAGTAGCCATGTCCCAGAAAGCATGGGATGACAGTCTGCGCCAGGCGCTCCATTACGTCGTCGATTTCCTGCGCGACGAAGAGATCATGACCGTTCCCGATTGGGTGAACCCGAAAGACTATTACGGCCGCCGTGGGCGCGATGACGACGCTGAGGGCGATGACGCTCCCAGTGAACGATTCCTGCCCGAAAACACCAACGTCGACACTAAGTACCGCCAGCGCGAAATATTGCCCGGCGAAACCCATGAGTATATTGGCCATATGCTTGATGGGCAAAGACAACGACGTCTGACCAAGAGCCCGATCCGCAGCGCGGGCCGACGTTTCAACATGGATTCGAGGCGGTCGGAAGGCTGGGCCGTAGCAACCGAGGAATTGCTGATGCAAGTCGGCGTACTCGACGAACGGCCGCGCAGAGGCAGAATAATGGAATACCTGATGAACGCTTCTCATATGAGCCTGGCAATACCGGACATGAAAATGCATGCCAATGAAATCAACTTTGCTGAAGCAAGGCGTCTCTGTGCAGAGATTATGCCACGCGGCTGGACGCGGGAAGATGAACAGGTGGTCTGGTTTGAAATGAAATCCAACGTGTGCAACCCGGGCGGTTTTCATAGTAATGTCGTCACGGGCAAAGCCTATTTCATGAAGATGTTCCGGGAATGCGCGCAGGAGTTGGATACGGAATTCGTGATCAAGGACTTTGTCGATGAGTTTCTCTCCGTCGGTATGATACCGATGTCATTGATTCGATGGGAAATGACCGGGAACAGCGATGACGTTACGTTGGTGACAGAGGATCTATAGGGAAACGCTCACGCGGCGGAACCAGCGGATTTGAACCGGCGACTTCCTGCTCCCAAAGCAGATGACAGAGCCTTTTGCGAGGACTCGATATATGCTGCGAGCAACTGCAACTTACTGCAAATAAATGAATTGGAGTTGAGAGCGTCTTTTGCAGCGAGTTGCGAATAACTGCGAGAAACTGCCAAAGTGTAAGCACAAAATAAGCACACTCCTGCAAAAGCGAATCCTCCCGGCGCAACGCAGTTGTCACCGAGTATCGCTAGCCCGCCTTGCTCCCACTCCTGCCTGCCTTGGCATCAAGCAGCTTCAAGACTCTTGCTCTGAGATAGCGTCGGACGAAAGCGTTGATAGTCCCGTCCGGGTACAACACGCGATTGCCAACAAGTGCCTCGAACTTGCTGTCGAATGCGGCCTCGGTGACCCCGCTCTTCGAAATGAGCTCCTCCCTCGAGTACTTCACATTTTCCCACAGCCAATGCCAAACGTTTTCATCGTCAGTGCCCTTGCACTTCGTGCGTTTTCGCTTTCTCGACACATCCGTATTGGTCCAGGCCACGACGATCCTTGTGAGTCGCGAATTCCCCGCTACTAGCAGTACCGTCTCGGGTTTCTCATTGTCCTTAAACCCGTTCAGTCTCTCCACCCAAGCACTTTGTCTCACGTTCGCCCCCTGGGCTTAGCCCCCCTTGTCTTTATAAGACGCAGTTGCACCGCCCATAGCCGTCTGCATTCTCCACCATCTCCCACACCATCGGTTCTTCCAGACACAGCCCTATAGTCAGGTCGGGTCGAATATTGCGCGCAGTGTCTATGATGTGCCCGTAAAACCTCGCACGCATCTCAGCGGCATAACGCGCACGCCCATCGCCTAATGGACGACGCCCCTTCAAGCTGCTGGAGATAATGTTATCCTTGCCTAATCGCCGCTCCAATAGGGTCAGTGCATTTGGGTAAATACAGATTCCACCCAGCGTCAGTCGCTCCAACCGTACTCGCGAGAGCAAGTCGCTTACGAAATGGGCGTAAAGCGTCTCCCAGTCACCGTGCGGAATGACCGGCATGATGACGGCGCGAACCGGATACCCTCTTTCCGCGCAAAGTCGCATGGCCCTGATCCGCGCCTCCACAGACGGTACATTCTGTTCGTAGCGCCGGCAGATCTCTGGTGGATTCAGGCTCCACGACAAGATTGTGTGTCCGCCATGTTCGAGATCGAGCAGACGTTCGACGGACGCCGACTTAGTCAGGATGATCTGCCGCGCGTATCTGTGGCCGGCGAAAAACGGCACCAGTTTCGTGCTGTAGGCCGTCAGTGGATCCAGCGCCAGGCCGTCCTGGAGCTTTCCTAAGTAGAACGCAACCGGTTC
>Ga0114922_10004423_pt1 | contig 13026 bp, 4 predicted proteins | sample AartaG_FD_100975 | JGI IMG/M metagenome (GOLD analysis project Ga0114922, IMG submission 100975) | Deep subsurface microbial communities from Aarhus Bay to uncover new lineages of life (NeLLi) - Aarhus_00045 metaG | ecosystem: Environmental > Aquatic > Marine > Oceanic > Sediment | place: Aarhus... | reverse complement strand
CCGCTCTCGATAGGCATCATTTTGGGACGCCTTGCGCCGGGCCTCTATGGCCATATACTCATCAATAATTGTCTCAAGCTGCCTGAGACCTCTGCTCTTGACAGCAGCCGATTTGCGAACAATCTGTCGGGCACTTACGAAATCGCCTCTGCGAATCTTCTCGCAGACCGAGTCAATTGCTGATGCAGCCGTGGGCGTCTCGCCCGTAACATGAGCAGCCCCGACAAATCGGGGCTGAGGCGGCGCGCTCCCGGCAGCTACGTTGTTGTGTGCGCACAAGGCCGCGAAGAACACAATCAACACGCCTGTAAGAAGCGTGCTTGTCAGCATTGGCCAACCTGCCGAGACGTGACCTCGGCACGGCCAAATGGCAGATGACCTATAATGTTTATCGTGGTCAGGACCCGACATAAAGACCTCCTACCCGGATGAAAGATTAAGCTACTAAGATGACTATCGGTATATGCCAGGCCTGAAAATAGTACTTTTTATAATGGAATCCGGGAAAGCATACTGGCGCCTGAAATTGTAGAAATTAGAGAAGTCTCGATGCTCTTTTTTATAGGAACAACCAAAAAAGGTCCGAGAAAGTTAAAACAAGAAATATAACAACTGCTACTAAAGGATTTTAAGTATTTTATTATTTATAAAGACGTCTGTGTAATTTGTCGTTGCCGGAATTGGTTATTATGCTTTAAGTATCCAATAACCATGATAACCGTGAAATTGGGGGAAGAAATGGGGGTATCTTAAATGACCTGCAAGAACCAAGCAAATTGTACAGCTTTTGTACGCAGTATCCCTTACGGGAAAGGCAAAACTCGTTTCCTTGTACTCGCATTTAACTGTTTAGCACTGCTTATAGGCAGCGCGGCCGGTGGAGAACCACAGCAAGCCAGAAAAAGTCCTTCGTGCAAGACACTAAGAACAATGGCAAGAGTATATATGGCCTATGGAGAATACACAAAGGCACAACCGCTGGCGGAACGGGCATTAACTCTGGCACAAAAAAATTGCGAGTCCGATTCCGAGCTTGCCATGTGCCTTATTGATTTGGCGACACTGTATAAGAGTCAAAACAATCTGCTCGATGCTGAAAAGATGTGTAAGCTGGGTCTGAAACTACAGAAAAAAGCTCTTTACGAAAAGCATCCTTACGTGGCTTACACATTCAGAACTTTAGGGTCAATCTACCAGGAGCAGGGCAAGTATGACAAAGCAAGTTCCGCTTTGGACGAAGCAATGGCTATTATGCTCGACAGTCATACCGAAAATGACAAGGCGTTGGTCCCATTCTGGGTGGATATTGCCGGCCTTCTCGTCGCAAAGCGTGATTTCAAAGAAGCCGAAAGTTACTATCACAGGGTAATGACCTTAATCAACAGCAGTTACGGGCCGGAACACCTTTACACAGCAAATGTCCTTGGTAGTGTAGCAAGACTATATACGCTACAGGGAAGGTACGATGAAGCGGAAGAGCTGATTGACCGTACAGTATCAACACAGGAAAAAATTTACGGTCCCGACAACCACCTTATAGCCGGGAGCTGGTTGACCAAAGCAAGAGTGTGTCAGGCAAAGGGCAACTATGTCCGTTCAGAGAAATTGATTGAAAAGGCGCTGTCCGCAGTTAGAAAAACCGGCAACCTGGCCATATACGCAAAGCTCGAACGACGTGTAGAGGAAATCCGCGCAGGCAGCCAGACCACTTCCGGCCCGGTCGCACAGGCCGTAGGTGGTTAAATTACCACCCTCAAGATAGACTGTAAAAAATAAGCCCGCCCCTTTTGGGGCGGGCTCATTTGGTTAAACAATCAATAATCTGTTGCTTCTAATTCACCTTATTATTCGCCGAAAGTTTCACCACTCTCCAAACGTGTTGCAACAAATGCCGCGATATTACTGTTATCACTGCCTAATACACCTGCACCATATTTGTCCATGACAAAGGCGAGAGAATCACCTACCGGTGAAGCCAGATCAGTTTCCAGAACAGCTAAATACCGAACGAAAGCATCAGTATACTCCATCACTGTGGCATACTGGGATCCTTCAGCAGCACCTGCGAATGCCGTAGCAATCAATGCTTGCATTTCCGGAGTATACGGTGAATCGGCCGGAGCCATGTTGTTGAACATTTGGGTCATAGCAGCCATTCGTGAACCGTCTTCATCCCTTAAAATGCCGGCGGCGTCTATCAATGTCGCACATGCATTGCAAGCTTGTAAGGTCGGATTAAGGGCAAGAGCGTTAGCTATGGAGACCTGAATAGCGCCTGGTGTAATCCCAAGTTCATTAGCTGCCGCTTCTATCTCAACAGGACAGCCCTGCATAATCAACGGGATGTCCAATGGCAACTGGACAAGAGGTGCTGCTGCATAAAATCGACTTGCCTCGCAGTCCTCGCACCACGTCCAGTCTATCCAGTCGAAGCCACTTTCAGAAACGTCCGGAACGTCAACAGGACCAACTACTACCTCGGGGGCTATCTCTTCTCCGTCCCAAGACCAGGCCTCTCCGTCAAAAACAAGATTACCCAGGGCAGTAACGAAGAACGTAATACTGGCTTGGGCCACATCAGCGACTTCATGCGCTTCAGCGTATATCAAGCCGCTTCCGCCAAGCTGGTCACCTGCCCAAATTCTAATATCAGCATGGTGCTCGTTATCAGGGTCAGGGGTTGCACCTGCCTCGGCTATTACTTCACCGTCTATAGTAACATCGTCCTGACCACCAATTTCAATATCAGCGTCGTTTATGCTGTTTTCACCATGTGCCCCAGCCAGTATTTTGCCGCCCGGTAAGTCAACGTCAAACGGCTCAGTCTCCGGGAAGTCAATGTCAAACGGCTCACCTTTAATAGTCGCATCATGTATAGTCACATCACGCTGGGCGTAAATGCCGATACTGGAGGTGTTTTCGTCGAGGTCTCCACCATTTTTATCCCCGCTACCCCACGTGAGAGCCAATATTTGGCCGCCGTCGTAGTAGAAGTCACCATAATCGTCAGGAAGAACCGGTCCTACATATTCAACTTCTGCGCCTTGTACAATAACATCACGACCGGCGTAAATCTCAACATTGGCGGTGTTGAAGGAGCCATTCTTTGCCCCGGCCATTATCTGGCCGCCTTCTTCGCCCTCAAGAAGCACTGGATCGCGCTCGCGCTCTTCCTGTCCTCTTACGCTACCATATTGAGCATATCCACCGTTTACAATAACATCACGAGCGGCGGAAATCTCAACGTTGGAGGTATTTGAGCTACCTCCTTGTCCCTCGATCCAGGTGCGAGCGCCTATTTGCCCGTCCACTATAACATCTCCTGGGCCGGCTTCGGGGTCGAGGAGGCCGTCGGGGTTGAGGGCGCCGCCACGGGTTGCAATGCCAACGAAAGCGTTGTTTGTGGACCCACTATCACCGTATGCCGCAGCCCTTATTTCCTCTCGACTGTCGAGGAAGGGTCTCGGGTGGCGGCCTGGACCACTTCCGTCGTTCACAATAACGTCACCAACGGCGAGAACGGTAATACCGGCTGAGTTCTCCACACCATTGCTTGCCACGGCCTCTATTTGGCCGTTTTCTTCTTCTTCTGCTCCGCTGTTTACGATAACGTCGCCAAAGGCCTTAACAATGACATCGGCAGTAGTTGTTTGCAAATAATCATCGTTTTCGGGAACTTGATCCCAGGTGTCAATGTTAGCTACGGATCTTACCAGGCCGTCCACAATAACATCTCCGCAGGTCTGGATATCAATACCGGCAAAGGCCTCTCCTGAATAAACATTATCCTCAAACCGACTGTCCGGGTGATCCCAGTTGATGATCTCAGAATCGGCTATGATCTCGCCATCCGGGCCTACAGTAACACCAAGACCTCCATGGAACCTGTTGTCAATCGTAACATTGGCAAAGGAGCTGCCGGAGTATGTATCACCCAGGAAATTATCTTCCTCATCGCCGCCCTCATAGTTGTCATTGTTCCAGAGATCGGCTTCGGCCTTGACTAAGCCATCGACAGTAACCTGACCTGGAGTGGTAATCGTAACATCGGCGTCAGCATAACCTATAAATGCATCTATTTCCTCGCTGTCGTCTTCGTCAACGTCAGCGTCGGCCAGAATTACGCCGCGAGTCTCTACAATAACATCACCGGCCGAGTCAATATCAACAACGGAGGTGGCGCTGCTTGATGAACCATCGGGCCCACCAAAGTTGTCAACCTCAGTTGTTGCCGTTATTTCGCCACCTGCGCCAACAGTAACATTGCCGCTTGCGTCAATATCGACAGTGGCGGTGGCATCGCCCGAGCGCTTATACGTCTCAGCGTCGGCTTCTATATCGCCGCCGTGCTCCACAAGAACGTCGCCGGTTGCGCCAATATCCACTGTGGCCTCAGCATCACCTGAACCATAATCGGCGTCAGCATAGGCGGCTATTCCGCCACCTCTGATAACAGTTACGTTCTCGGCATCAATGATCGTTGTCGTAGCTGTAGCGTCACCTGAGCCATGACCTGCGTCGGCGCTGGCCAGTATGCTGCTGCCGTTCTTCACAAGGACATCACTTTCCAGGAGCGTAATACCAACATCGGCAGTGGCGTTACCTGAACCTTTTTCGGCCTCAGCATCGGCCTCTATTTCGCTGTCGCCACTAACAGTTACGTTATCGGCAGCAATTGTGACCGTAGCCGCCGCGTCACCTGAGCCACGTCCAGTATCAGCCTCAGCCTTTATTTTGCTGTCGTTTTCCACAAGGACATCACTTCCGGTCAAGGTAATATCAATACTGGCAGTGGCGTCCCCTGAGCCTTTTTCGGCCTCAGCATCGGCCTCTATTTCGCTGTTGTCACTAACAGTTACGTTATCGGCAGCAATTGTGACCGCAGCCTCAGCGTCACCTGAGCCACGTCCAGTATCAGCCTCGGCCTTTATTTTGCTGTCGTTTTCCACAAGGACATCACTTCCGGTCAAGGTAATATCAATACTGGCGGTGGCGTCCCCTGAGCCTTTTTCGGTTTCAGCATCGGCCTCTATTTCGCTGTCGTCCTCAACAGTTAAGTTAGCGGCATTAACTGTGACGCCAGCCGTCGCGTCGCCCTCAACACCTTCGACATCAGCTTCGGCTTTAACATCACCCTCATCTAAAGTAACATCACTATCGGCAGTAATATTAACAGTGGCGTTGCTCGCAACGTTATCCACTGTTTCAGTCACATCAATACCCTCATCAATTTCATCATCAAACTCAGTTTTAGCCTTAGCCTCTACTTCAGCGTCGCTGCCACCCAATATATCAACATCACCATTGGTGGCGGTAATATCAACATTAGCGTTGGCCGCAAGGGTATTTTCTTCAAGGGGATTTACTGTTAAATTCAAACTAACATCTAGGCCTCCTTGAGAATCAGAACCCATGACTTTAAACTTATTTTCAGCCTCAGCTTCTACTTCAGCTTCGTCCCCATCGGCTTCTATGTTAACATTTTCATTAGCGGTAATCGTAACACCGGCGTCGGCCGTAAGGTCTTCCGCCGTTAAATTGACAGTAACGTCGTCGTCAAAATTATCACCATCAATATAAATCTCGACCTTATTTTTAGCATCAGCTTCAACGTCGGCATTGCCATTTCCACCTCTTATCTGAACACTACCATCGGTGGCGGTAATATCAACAGTGGCAGTGGCCGCACCTGAAACTGTTAAATCTATTACATCAGCTACATCATCATCATAAGGTGTGTCAAGCATCTCAGCATCAACGTTGAGCATAGTATAAGTCTCGGCTTTAGCTTTGACCTTGGAAGAGCGAATATCCACACTTCCAGCTAAGATATCAACATCGGCTTTGGCGTTACCTGCGTGACGAGCCTCAGCCTCGGCCTCTATTTTGCTGTCGTCTTCAACAGTTACGTCATCGGCTTCAACTGTTGTCTCAGCCGTGGCGTCACCTGAGGCATCAGAATAAGCGTAGGACCGTATTTCACTATCGTCATCCACAATGACCTGACTACCGGTCGTGGTAACATCAACAGTGGCCAGAGCGTTACCTGCCTCATCATGAGTCTCAGCATGGGCAGATATTTCACTGTCGTTGTCAACAGTTACGTAATCGGCAGTAACTATTGTCGTAGCCGTAACGTCACCTGAGTCATCAGCATAAGCGTAGGACCATATCGAACTGTCGTTATCCACAATGACCTCACTACTGGTCGTGGTAACATTAGTAGTAGCCGTGGCGTCACCTGAGCCATATGCCTCAGCATTGGCACCTATTTCGCTGCCACTGCCTTCCTTAACAGTTACGTTACTGGCAGTAACTGTTGTCGTAGCCGTAGCGTCACCTGAGTCAATAGCCAGAGCGTCGGATCCTATCTCACTACTGTTCTCCACAACGACCCCATTAATACCGGTCGTGGTAATACCAACAGTGGCGAGGGCGTCACCTTCTTCGCCACCAAAATAAGTCTGAGCTTCGGCCATTATTTCGCCTTCATTATTAACATGTACGTTAGCGACATCAACTGTGACCGTAGCGGTTGAGTCAAGTCCACTGTTGGCCCAGGCGCCTACGTAGCCGTTATCTATGAGGAGATTGCCATAAGCGTCAATCACAACAGCGGCGGTGCTATTATTGCCCCACGGAGCCGTAGCTACAGCTTCTATGTAAGCCTCAGCATCGTCGTTGTGCATTACCTCAACATTACCATCGGCGTTGATCGTAACACCGGCGGTGTTATCAGTGCCATCATAAGCGTTAGCAAATATGCGAGCCTCGCCGCTATCTGTGGATTTTACATCGACATTGGTGGCGTCAATTTCAATCTGGGCGTTGTTCGTAATATTCACCGCCTCATTCGTAGGCTCACCAGGTATGTCATTCCAGGCATAAGCTAATATTTCAGCTATGCTGTCCTTTTCGTCACATTGGGCTGTTACCAGAACATCGTCACCGGCGTCAACATCAACAAGGGAGTCGTTCGCAACGTTATCAGCTTCTACAAACACCACGATATCACCACCATGACCACCACCGTAGGCAGCTGCTACTTGACCTTCCACACCTTCCACTTTGTTATAAGCATCAGCTTTTACTGAAGCGAAGCCGCCGCGTAAGGCTGTTACCTCAACATTATTATTTACGGCGGTCATTTGAATATCGGCGTTGTTCAAAAGGCTCACAAGGTTGTCATCTGTTAAAATCAAACCCGCTGCTAAATACACAGTAACATCCTTAACCTTGCACCCGGAACCCACCAACTCATTATAAGCCTCAGCTCGTACGATGGCATCGCTTCCACTGCGCCGCCGGCTTCCGTCTGCTATTACTTTAATATTATTAGCGGCGGTAAAATCAGCAAGGGCGGTGTTCACAAGGTCATTCGTTGCTAAATTCAAAGTAGCGGCAAAGTCGTCACGCTTTTCCCATTCACATGTATCTGGATTCTTATACCATCCTCCTGTATGCTGGTGGATATCCACTACATTATAAGCCTCAGCTGCTACTAAAGCATCACCAAGAGTTGTGTCCCCTTCTTCGGGTGGATCGCCTACCATTTCAGTTTCGCCGCCTTGTACCAGAACATCACCTTCAGTTGCATCAAGCGTAACAGTGGCGTTGTTCTCGAGGTCAGTAACTGTTAAATCCACAGTAACATCATCTTCATAATGAGTGATGTCAACGTCAATCTCATTCCTGGCGATAGCCTCTACTGTAGCTTCGCCGGATACGCCTGCTATCTCAACATTGGCGCCGGTAAGATTAACAGCGGCGGTGTTTACAAGGCTTTCCACAGTAAAACTATTTTCCGCATCAAGTTCATCATAGTTAATCTCAATATCATTCTGAGCCACAGCTCTTATTGCAGAATTGCCACTGCTTGTTACCAGAACATCACCTTCAGTTGCATTAATCGTAACTGTGGCAGTGTTCTTAAGGCCTTCCAAAGTTAAAGCATCCTCATCGGGAAGCTCAAGCTCTAAATTCTCAGCCTTAGCTTCTATTAAAGCCAGGTCGAAATCAAGAAAACCCCCTCCCTCATGCGTGAGTTGAACATCACCAGTAGTAGCTGCAATCGTAATCGTGGCTACGTTTTCACTGCCATCGACAGCCTCAGCTTTTATTGAAGCTGAGCTGTTCCAACCGTCACTTACTACCTCAACATTATCATTGGCGGTAATATTAACAGTAGCGGTGTTTTTATTGGTGCCATCCTCAGCCTTAGCTTCCACCAGAGCCTGGTCAATGGCGCCTGAGCCTTCGACCAGAACATCACCTTCTGTAACAACATCACCTTCCACAATACCTTTGGCGGTAATCGTAACACCGGCGGTGTTATTATCGCCATCGTGAGCATAAGCTTTTACTACAGCCGGGTCAATAAATCCATCGGTTTCTACAATAACATTTTTACCTGTAATATTAACATTAGCCTCGTTGTTAACGCCATCAGAAGCCTCAGCCATTACTTTACCATCGCCTAATACTTCAACATCGCCGGCGGCGTCAATCGTAACACCGGCAGTGGCGTCAAATCCACCAACACCATCACCGACAGCTACAGCTTCTATTTCGTCTTCAATATCAACATTACCAGCAGCATCGATGTCAACCGTGGCAACAGCGTCAGAACCGGCGTCAGAGGAGGCTTTTATCAGTGCCGCCGACCAGATATCGCCGGCAGCGAGAATTACATGTTGGGCATTGATGCTACCGTCACCGCCCTCACCGCCGTGGTCAACCCAATAATCGTACTCGCCAGGTGTTTCTTCCGGCATCGTAACTTCAACAGCAACGCCACTACCATTCTCGGAAATAAGCACAGTCTCGCCAGCAGCCATTATAACATAGCCATCTTCCGCCACTAAGGCGCCTGTGTTAGTAACAGTTTTCCCGATTAACGCGATGAGACCATCAGTAGCTGTGATTGTGTCGGTACCTTCATTGATTACATCTCCTGCAGTTGCGCCCCCGATAAACGTATAGGGTAGCCCATTCAAGAAATCGTCATCCTCAATATCCAGACTCGAAGCGACCAACTGCGCAACATTGACAGAGGCTCCGGAACCGAAGACGATACCGGCAGGATTGATAACAAACACCCTGCCGTCAGCGTTCAGCGTACCCATAATACCGGTTACACCTTCACCGGTTACTCTGTTCAATACAGCAGCAGTTGCGTTCGGCTGGACGAAATCAACAGTGGCGCTACTACCAATATCAAAGTTGTTCCAGTTCATAATTGCTTCTTGATCTGCTTGCGTAACTTCCAACCAACCAGTAGCCGAATCAGTTATTTCGGCGCCGACGTGATCACCTAATCCGCTTGGCACTGTAGTTGGAAGCGCTGGCGGGTTACTCGCCATCGCGACCTGTGCTGGTATTCCGAAAGCCATAAAGCTCACCAACCAGCAGGCCATAATCTGCCTCAAGTAGTACTTCTTCGAAATTTTTCTTACTTTTTTCATTTCTTTTCCCTTCCTAATAAAAAAAACCTTTTACATTTTAGTTCCGTCTTTACACTCTAAAGATCATCCCTCCTCTTGTTTCCCGACTACGCCGCCGGGTAAAATTTACTTTTACCATCTCATCATTACGCTGACATTGATTCTGCCTTCCCCTTCGTCCGTGGTATTTGTCGATTCGAGGGGATAGCCGTAATACAAGGCTCCACTAAAATTATCGCCAATCTCAACAAGCGTACCAACGCCTACCGAGTAGAGGTCCTGACTGCCCTGCTCGCCTGCGACACGGTTCTTTATACTGGCTCTGCCGTAGTCAAAAAAGACCAATGGGGCCAGTTTTCTAAGCCAGGGAGGCTTCTCTGAGCCGGTTTCGGAAGTATCTCTTGCCAAGTCATACCTGACCAAATCATACTCATATTGAACCGATGCGAGTACCCCGCCATCAGCAACGATTCTACTTTCCTTGTAGCCTCTGACACTGTACATTCCTCCGAATGTAGTCATTTTTGCGGGGACTAACCTTTCATCGGGGACTAACCAGCGAAGTGAACCGCTGAGCCGCTCAATCTTATCGGCGTCCAGATACCGGCTGTGGTTGGCTGATGTAGTGTATATAGTAAAATCACGGTCGGAATTTGTTCGTGCACCGGTGAGTGTGATTGGGTCCCAAAACTTTCGCTGGCTGGATCCGCCCACACTCTGGATACGGTCAAGTGTAATAGATGTGCTCGACATGTCATCCCGGCGATGGATATCAAAACCTATTCCCCAAAGGTCCATCGAGACCTCAGAGCCCAATATCGAACTGAATATCGAAGAGGTTACTCGGCTCTTTTCATGGCCTAACGAAGTCGTAAGGTCAAAGAACCAGCCTTGATCCTGGAAGGCGTTGTAGCGTAATTTTCCACCATACAACGAACCATGACCAAGGAAGTCGATGCCGCCACCACCGTCAACATCAAACTGGCTGTAACCGGAATAAAGCTCGAGACGGAGCCGAGGTCCCATGATAGGCAAGTCATAATTGCCGTAAACAGAATACCTGTCCTCTATACCACTTTCCCAGGGGGCTTGATAAAAAACGGTAAACTTGTCATCTATACCTGTAAGATTTGTGTTGAGTATACCAACTCTTGGGGCCCACTGCCTGTCATCGGTGCCGGCATTATCTGCCTGTAAGAAATAATGCCAAGGGTTCGCTTCGTAGATGTTGTACCCCAAGGCAAGCGTTTGTTCTTCTTCGCCTTGTGAGACAACTGCTGAAATGTATCTGTCTGGGTTGAGGTTGAGCAGGTTGACAAAATCATCCAGTTTTTTCTGATTTCCCACCTCTCCGGTTTGGGCAGGTGACCACTTGATAAGGGCAGAACTTTTGAGATATCCTTTTTCAACTCTCTCATTGTCCGTATTAAAGTAATTTGTTGCAATTGAACTAAGCGGTGCTTCGATAATGTTTATGAGTAAAATCTCATCTCGCAATTTTGTGCCGTCCACAAGTGCCTCTGGCGGAACTGACACGTATATGCCTGCGTAGTTTCTTTTCCCATAGGCAGAGACAATGTACTGGGTAAAACCCCGGATGGTCCTCATGGAAACCTCGTGAGGCTGTCCGGGTTCTAAAATGATATCATGCAGAACCCTAAAATCGTAAAGGTAGTCACTCTCAGCCTGCTGCAGTCGTTCGGCCGAAGCGTTATAAATCAGAGGCATGTTCCCTAACAATTCGGCAGTTGGTATCAGACTGTTACCTCTGATGCTTATTTCCCTTGCGATCATACGCTGGGTTGTGTCTTCGGGTAAATCAATTTCCGAAAGTTCTTTTTGGAGCTGAGCGTTAGCTTTTTCGTAAGCTTCTCGTTTGGCCCTTTCGGCATCCTCACGCATTTGCTCAATTTTTTCGGCGTCTCTGGTCTTTAGCTCTGAGCCCTCCTCTGCAAAGCAAGGCACAAAAGCTAAGCAAAGAAAAGCAAAAACAAGAGCTAAACAAACCGTTCTTGTTGCTTCGTCCATAATCGATCTCCTTCAAAAGAAATGAACATGTTAGATTTACATAACAAACTAAGTTAGTCACAGTTAAAACAACATTGGGAAAACTACCAAGTTCATCTTTCAAAGTCAAATGGAAAAAAAAAAAAAAATTCCAATAAATCGTAACTGCGTTGAATCATTCACAGGAACGGAGACGACATATTACAAACCGTTATTATATCAAATTTTGTGGTTCGATGTCAACAACAAAGTTGCCTAAAGCCCCTATACTACCCACATTTTACCTTATTCTACCTTATTCTACCTTCCGTAGATAGGAGTTTGTCCGACTAATAGGTGTTGAAATCTATAGGTGGCTGTACACAAAAGACTTAAGCATTGTAAAACCAAAATCACTAAGTCCCTTAATAATATAGACTTACGCACTTTGTCGACGAATACCCGGACAAGCTCCAAGTGCTCTTTCACAAGTGAATTATCCAGATGTAAAGGGCGGAGCAAAATCGCGGCGGGTGTCGGACTAAAATCGCGGCACCCCTGACATACTTACCCCATCCCAAATGGATGGTCAATTCTTTTTATTCACTTTTTCAATACATACACAGATCCGTTCAGTTGGGATATACTTGCCTGTCATCTCGTTCGTGGTCGGGTGGATCGTCTGTGTCCGGTCGATTCTGTTTGAGCCTTCTTTTTGATTCGCGAAGTCTGTAGCTGGGACCATTGGCTTTCATGATGTGAACCCTATGGGTTAGACGGTCGAGTAATGCCCCAGTGAGCCTTTCGCAGCCCAGCACCTCAGTCCACGAGTCGAACGGCAGATTTGTCGTTACTATAAGACTTTGACGCTCATACGCTCGACTGACAACCTCGAACAGTAACTCCGAGGCAGTCTTGGAGAACGGCACGTATCCAAACTCGTCCAGGATCAGCAGGTCTTGACGCTCGAGTTGTCGTAGCGTTCGCTCTAACTGCCTCTGCTCGGTCATCTCAAGCAAGTGCGTTACCAGGACCTTGACCGTAAAGAACCGCACCTTTCTACCCTGCATACAGCCGGCGAAGCCAAGAGAACTGGCCAGGTGGGTTTTGCCGGTACCGCTGTTGCCCACCAGAAGAATGTTCTCCTTGCGATCCAGATATTCACCGGTCATGAGTTCTCGAACCAGCTTCTCGTTAATGGAGGGCTGAAGACTAAAATCAAACGTATCAAGCGTCTTTATAACTGGAAACCTGGCGCTCTTGACCATTCTTTCGGCAGCCCGCTTTTGACGATCCAGAGATTCTCGTGCCCTCGACTGCGCTCCATTCGACTGTGGCTAAACAGCCTTAAATAAACTTGAGGGGTAAAAAAATGTGAATTTGACAGATTTACCTTGACGGCAAGGCTGTTAATCTGGTATAAATAAAAATAATGGATTCTGGCCTTTCCGTGGGGCAAAATCCTGGGCACTTTGTAAAATGTCCTGCCGGGAAGGTTAAAAGACTCCTGCAAAATGAATGGGTTCGGCGGAGTTGAGCAGAACTGAAAGATAGATTTTGCCAGCCAAACGAGGGCTTCGCTGGTGGAAAACTGATT
>Ga0114922_10004422_pt1 | contig 13030 bp, 11 predicted proteins | sample AartaG_FD_100975 | JGI IMG/M metagenome (GOLD analysis project Ga0114922, IMG submission 100975) | Deep subsurface microbial communities from Aarhus Bay to uncover new lineages of life (NeLLi) - Aarhus_00045 metaG | ecosystem: Environmental > Aquatic > Marine > Oceanic > Sediment | place... | reverse complement strand
GGGACGAACGCCGCGATCCTGTTCAAGCGCTTCACGGGCTAATTGGAAGCTCGCGGGGATGGGGAGCGGCGGGGCCGGAGCAGCCCGGACGCAGCGATATCCCAACAAGAGCCTAAGGGAGGAATACCGGATGAATGTAATCGTGCCTATAAAGCAGGTTCCCGAGACGGAAATCCGGGTGAAGATCGCCGCCGACGGCCGCTCTCTCGACCTGACCGGCGTAAAGATGGAGGTCAACCCGTTCGACGAGATCGCCATCGAAGAGGCGCTCCAGCTCAAGGAGAAGGCCGGGGAGGGCAGCGTCACCGTGATCACGGTAGGCGATGCCGGCTCGACTCAGGCGCTGCGAACCGGCCTGGCGATGGGCGCTGACGCGGCGGTGAGGATCAAGCTCGAGGAGGCGGCCGGCTGCGACAGCTTCGCGCTGGCCTCGCTCTTGGCGGCGGCGATCAAGGACCGGCCCTACGAGCTGATCATCTGCGGCAAGCAGGCGATCGGCACCGACAACGGCCAGGTGCCCCAGATGCTGGCAGTCCTGCTCGGCCTGCCCGTCGTGACGACCGTCAGCAAGCTGGAGATCGCCGGGGGCGGTTTTACCGCCCACCGCCAGATCGAGGGGATGACCGAAGTGGTAGAGGCGGCCCTGCCGGCCGTCGTAAGCGCCGAGAAGGGTCTCAACGAGCCACGCTACCCGTCGCTGAAGGGGATCATGGCCGCCAAGCGGGCGCAGATCGAGGAGATCTCGCCCGCCGACCTGGACGTCGACCCCGGCATACTCGCAGAGGAGGGTGCGGCGATGGAGCTGACGGGCATAGAGATGCCGCCACCCCGCGGCGAGGGGATTTTAATCGAGGCGGGAGACGATCCCGCCGGCGCTGCGGCAAAGCTGGTCGACTGGATGAGAAACGAAGCGAAAGTGATCTGAGGGGTTCGAGAGATGCCGGATGGAATCCTAGTATTCATAGAGCAGCGCGGCGGGCAGATAAAGCCGCAGTCGCTGCAGGCCCTCACCCAAGGCCGTGCCCTGGCCGCGGAACTCGGCGGTCAACTGGCCGCCTTGGCCGTTGGTAGCGGTCTGGGAGCGCCGGCGGAAGAGCTGAAGGCCTACGGGCCGGCGAAGATCTATCTCGCCGACAGCCCGGATCTGGCGGACTACAGGAACCGGTCGTACGCGCAGGCCGTCGTCAAGGCGATGGCCGAGCTGGACGCCAGGCTGGTCCTCTTCTCGGCGACCGCCATGGGCAAGGACCTGGCGCCGCTGTGCGCCGCCCTGGCGCACTGCGGGCTCTGCAGCGACGTCACGGCGATCGCGGCCGACGGCAGCGCCCTGCGGGTGCGCAAGCCGATCTACGCCGGCAAGTGCTTCGCCGACTACCGCTCGAGATCGTACCCGCTGATGCTGAGCCTGCGGCCCAACGTCTTCGCAGCAACCCCGGTGGACGAGCCCGGCGATCCCGAGCTGGTTGAGCTGGCGGTCGAAATGAGCGGGGCCGATCCGGGGAGCGTGCAGCTGGTGGCCGCAGAGGAAGGCGAACTCGACGTGGCAGAAGCCACTATAGTTGTCTCCGGCGGCCGCGGCATCAAGGGCCCCGAAAATTACGCACTCATTCGCGAGCTGGCCGACGCGCTGGGCGCGGCGGTTGGCGCCTCGAGGGCCACAGTAGACGCCGGCTGGATCGACCACAAGCACCAGGTGGGCCAGACCGGCAAGACCGTGTCGCCCGACCTCTACATAGCCATTGGCATCAGCGGCGCCATCCAGCATCTGGCCGGCATGAGCTCGTCGAAGACGATCGTGGCGGTCAACAAGGATGCAGACGCGCCGCTGTTCCAGCACTGCGACTTCGGCATCGTAGGCGATCTCTTCCAGGTAGTGCCGGAGGTGGCGAGGCTCATCCGCGACTCGCGCTCCTGAGGGGGGCCGAATCGTCGCCGCGGCTAAGCTTGCCCTGGCCGCGGGCGTTGTGCTAGTATTAGCGAGGGAAGACGCCGGTAGGCGGCAGGAAACGAGACGATACTGAAGAGGAAGCGACGTGCCACTGAGCAAAGAAGACAAGGCGGAGGTAATAGAGAAGTTTCGCCTTCACGGTATGGATACCGGCTCCCCGGAAGTGCAGATAGCGCTCCTGAGCGAGCGTATCAATCAGCTATCGGGGCACTTCAAGGCCCACAAGAAGGATCACCATTCCCGCCGCGGGCTGCTAAAGATGGTCGGGCAGCGCCGCCGTATGCTCGACTACATGAAGGCGAATGATGTGAATCGCTACCGCGAAATCCTGAAGCGGTTAAAACTGCGAAAGTAAACCTAACCTATACATGTTGGCCGGCTTACCGAAGTAGCAGGCCGTGGGCTGTAGTACAGGCGCCGAGCAGAAGGCGCTCGCCCGATATCCGGAGGATTCAATGGAAATTCGAGAAGAGATTGAAATAGGGGGAAAGACTCTATCCCTTTCTACAGGCGACATCGCCCGGCAGGCCGACGGGGCGGTAACGGTGCGCTTCGGCGACACGGTGATTCTGGTGACCGCCTGCGCCCAGCGCGAGCCGCGCGAAGGGATGCACTTCCTGCCGCTGACTGTCGACTACCGCGAATACACCTTCTCCGCCGGCAAGATTCCCGGCGGCTTTTTCCGCAGGGAGGGGAGGCCGTCGGAGAGCGAGGTGCTCATTTGCCGGCTGACCGACCGCTCGCTGCGGCCGATGTTCCCTGAGGGCTACTTCCACGAGACGCAGGTGATAGCCTCGGTGCTCTCCTACGACATCGTCAACCCGCCCGACATCCTCGGTATCGTCGGCGGCGCCGCGGCGCTCTACCTGTCGGAGATCCCGTTTGCCACACCGCTCGCGGCCGTGCGCGTCGGCATGGTCGACGGCGACTTCGTCGTCAACCCGACGAACGAGGAGATCGAGCGCTCGACTCTCGACCTGGTGGCTACCTGCAGCGAGGAGGCGGTAATCATGGTCGAGGCCGGGGGACGGGAGGTCGGCGAGGAGCTGATCGTCGAGGCCCTGGACCTGGCCTGGCGCGAGTGCCTGCCGATCATCGAAATGCAGAAGCGGATGGCCGTGGCCCTGGGAATCGAGAAGTGGAAGATCGAACCAGAGCGGATTCCGGCTGAGATCCTCAAGGAAGTTCAGTCCAAGGTGGGCGACGAGCTTGTGGCCGCGCTCTCGACGCCGGTAAAGAAGAAAAAGAGTCTGAGGCTCGACGAACTGAAGAAGTCGCTGCTGGAGCAGTACCCGGAGGATAGCGCTGAGCTGGCCTTCGCAGCCCGGGCCTTCGACGAGATCAAGCTCAAGGTCTTCCGCGACGGGATGTTCCGCGGCAAGCGCAGGTTCGACGGCCGCGCCTTCGACGAGGTCAGGCAGGTGAGCTGCGATGTGCAGTTCCTGCCGCGCACGCACGGCTCGGCACTCTTCACCCGCGGAGAGACGCAGTCGCTGGTCACCACCACGCTCGGCGCCCGCAGCGACGCGCAGATCATGGACGAGCTGGAGGGCGAGTGGAAGCGGCGCTTCCTGCTCCACTACAACTTCCCGCCCTACAGCGTCGGCGAAGTGAAGTTCCTGCGCGGCGCCAGCCGTCGGGAGATCGGACACGGGGCCCTGGCCCACCGGGCCCTCGAGCCGGTGATGCCCAGCGAAGACGAGTTTCCCTACACGCTGCGCCTCGTCAGCGACATACTGGAGAGCAACGGCTCCTCGTCGATGGCCACCGTCTGCGGCGGCTCGCTGGCCCTGTTCGACGGCGGCGTGCCGGTGCGCGCCGCGGTGGCCGGCGTGGCGATGGGGTTGCTGAAGGAGGGCGACGAGGTGGTCGTGCTTACCGACATCGCCGGCGAGGAGGACCACTACGGCGACATGGACTTCAAGGTCGCCGGCACCCGCGAGGGCATAACGGCGCTGCAGATGGACATCAAAATCGCCGGCGTGACCACCGAGATCCTGAGCCGGGCGCTGGAGCAGGCCAAGCGCGGCAGGCTCCACATCCTGGACATCATGGATGAGACGATTCCCGAGCCGCGCGCCGAGCTGAGCCCCTACGCGCCGCGCATCGTCACCATCAAGATAGACGTCGACAAGATCCGCGACATCATCGGCCCCGGCGGTAAGGTGATCAGGGCGATCGTGGAGGAGACCAAGGCCGAGATCGACGTCGAGGACGACGGCACGGTCCTCATCTACTCGCCCAACGCCGAGAGCCTCGAGGCGGCCAGGCGCCGCATCGAGGAGATCGTCGAGGAGCCGGAGCTGAACAAGAAGTACCTGGGCAAGGTGGTGAGCATCGTCGACTTCGGGGCCTTCGTGCAGATCCTGCCCACCGTGCAGGGATTGCTGCACATCTCCGAGATCGCCCACCATCGCATCAACCAGGTCAGCGACGAGTTGAAGGTCGGCGAAGAGGTGCTCGTCAAAGTGATCGAGATCGACAAGGCCTCGGGAAAGGTAAGGCTCAGCAGGCGCGCCGTCCTCGAAGAAAAAGAAGGTGGCGACAAATCGAGACCTCCGGCCGGCGGCAGGTCTGGCCCTCCGCGCGGCAGCAGATCGGGTCCTCCGCGCGGCGGCAGGTCCGGCCCCCCGCGCGGACAGCGTGGCGGCCCCTCGGGTGCGGGTGGGGGTGGGAGAAGCGATAGCCCCGACGCGACGCGCTACCGCAGCCGCAGGGGACCGCAGCACGGCGGCGATCCCGTGGGCGGTGGCAGGCGCCCGGATGGCGGCAGGGGCGGCAACCACACCGGCAACGACCCGAACACCGGTTTCCGTTACCCGGGCAACCTCGGACCCGATCCGCGCGATCCCGGCGGCAAGGGGGGCGGGAGCGGCCGAAGGCGGTAAGAATTAGCGAGGAGAAACGGCACGGCGGCCAGGTAGTCGTCTCTACCGGGATCAGAGCTCCAGCCTGCGGCTGAACCTGAAGATCGCGAGGCCGAAGATCGCGGCCGCCAGGACGGCCAGCCCCAGCGTTTCCGGTATCAGCTCGGCGAATCCCACCCCCTTTAGGAATACGCCGCGGATAATTATCAGGAAGTAGCGCGCCGGGATGACGAGCGTCAACCACTGCAACACTTCCGGCATGCTCTCTATCGGGAAGATAAAGCCGGAGAGCAGGATCTGCGGGATGATGAAGAACATGGCGAGCATCATCGCCTGCTGCTGCGTGTGGGCCAGCGAGCTGACCAGCATCCCGAGGCCGAGCGCCGAGAGCATGTAGAGGCCGCTGAGGGCCATCAGGACGCCGAGGTTGCCTCGGATCGGCACGCCGAACCAGAGGGTGCCGACGACGGTGATCAGGCATACGATCACGTAGCCGATGAGCATGAAGGGGATGGTCTTGCCCATCACCATCTCGGTGATCCGGATCGGCGTCACCATCAGCTGCTCGAGCGTCCCCTGTTCGCGCTCGCGCACGATGCTGATCGCCGAGAGCAGGATGAGCAGCATGATCAACAGGACGGCGATGATGCCCGGCACCAGGTAGTAGATGCTCTCCATCGTGGGATTGAAGAAAACTCTGGTACGTTCTTCCAGTGGGACGGTTATACCTTCAATACTGTCGGCGACGGCGCGCGCGGCGACGTTAATGGCGAAGCGTGTGGCGATTCCGACGAAGTAGTTGCCGACGGTGATGGCGGTGTTCGAGTCGGAGCCGTCGATGACTCCCAATACCTCGGTCGGCTCGCCGTTGGCGACGCGGACCGCGAAGTCTTCGGGTATCACGATCGCCAGGTCGACTTCTCCGCAGTCGAGGAGTCCGTCGATCTCCCGTTTGCTGTCTATGTAGTGAGTTAGCCTGAAGTAACCGCTGTTCTCGAAGTCGCCCAGCAGGCGGCGGCTCTGGGGACTCTTACTGTAGTCGATAACCGCTGTCGGGATGTTGTCGACATCGAGTATGGCGACGTAACCAAACAGTATGAGCTGAATGATAGGCATGAAGATTACCATCCTCAGTGTGAGCTTGTTGCGGAAGACCTGCCTAAGCTCCTTGTGCATCATCGAGTACAGTCGTCTTAGCATCGCTAATCCAGCCTCTTTTTGAAGCGAGTTGAGGCGAAGCCGAACACCACAACGGCGAAGGCGACCAGGAACAGCACCTCGCCCCAGAGGATCTCGATGCCGATTCCCTTGAGGTATATCCCCCTGATGATACTGAGGAAATAGCGGGCCGGCACCAGGTAAGTGATCAGCTGCAGCAGCAGCGGCATGTTGCGTATCGGGAAGACGAATCCGGAGAAGAAGACCGAAGGCAGGATAGAGAGCAGGACGGCCAACAGCATCGCCGAGGCCATGTCGTCGACGATGGATGAGACGAAGATACCGATACCGAGGACGCCGAATACGTAGACGAGAGCCATCAGTAGGAGTTGCATCAAGTCGCCCTTGAGCTCGAGGCCGAAGACCCAGTAGGCGGCCACCAGGACCAGCAGCAGGGCGATGAGGCAGAGAAAAAGGTAGGGGAGAACCTTGCCCAGGATCACCTGAAAAGGCCTGACGGGAGAGACGATAAGCTGCTCGATGGTGCCGCTCTCCTTCTCCTGCACGAGTGTGAGGGCGGTGACCACCGCGCCGATCATCATCATGATTATGGCGATGCTGCCCGAGACGATGAAGTTAGCGCTCTTGAGCTCCGGGTTATACCAGTAGCGGTTTTTAACCTGGACCGTCGGCATCACGCGCGGAGGCTCCAGGCCGGCCGCCACCATACGCTCGCGCAATTTATCCAACGTGTAACCGTTTGAGACAGCCGCGATGTAGCCGTAGGCGATGGCGGCAGTGTTGCCGTCGCTGCCGTCGAGCAGGAACTGTACGCTCGCCGTTTCGCCCCGCTCGAGATCGCGCTGAAAGCCTCGCGGGATCACCACGCCGGCGCGCGCTGCGCGAAGATCGAGCAGGCGATCCAGCTCGCGAATCGAGTCGTAGTAGGCATCGATATAGAAATAGCCGCTGGCGGTCATCTCCTCGAGGAACTCGCGGCTGGCCGGAGTGCGGTCGTAGTCGACGACGGCGAGGCTGATGTCCTTGAGGTCGAAGTTGACGCCGTAGCCCAAGATGATCAGCATCATGATCGGCAGGAAGATGATGAAGGCCATCGTCCGCGGGTCGCGCCTGATGTGGATGAACTCCTTCATGGCGAGCGTCCAGATCAGCCTCATGGCGCGCCTCCCTCCGCGCTGAGGACGCTGATGAAGACGTCCTCCAGCGACGGGGCGACGGTCTCGACCTTCTCGAGGCCGATGCCGGCCGCTACCAGGACTCCGGCGACCGCTTTCCTGCCCGAGGCCTCGTCGGTGACGTTGAGGTGGATCTTGTTGGCGAAGAGCGCCGTCTCGCCCAGACCTGCCTCCTTAACGGCGCCCAGGGCGGCTGCCGGGTCGTCGCAGGAGATCTCCAGCATCGTGCCCTTCATGACGTCCCGCTTCATCTGCGCCGGGGTGCCGACGGCGCGCAGCCTGCCTTCGTCCATCAGCGTTATCCTGTGGCAGTACTCGGCCTCGTCCATGTAGTGGGTGGTGACGAAGACGGTGATACCCTCGGAGGCGATCCGGTGAATCAGCTCCCAGAATTTCCGCCGGCCGCGCGGGTCGACTCCGGCTGTAGGCTCGTCGAGGAAGACGATGCGCGGGCGGTGCAGCATCGCCGAGGCGAAGGCGAGGCGCTGCTTGGTCCCGAACGGCAGGTAGGCGGTGACCAGGCCGGCGCGGTCGCGCAAGCCCGTCGTCTCGAGAGCCTCATCGATCCTGGCGGCACGGCTGCCCGCGAACGAGTACATGCCGGCGAAGAATTCCAGGTTCTCACGCACCGTGAGGTCGTTGTAGAGGGAGAACTTCTGGCTCATGTAGCCGATATTCTCCTTGATCTGGTGGCGCTGCCGGACGATGTCCATCCCCAGGACGGTGCCGCTCCCTTCGCTGGGAGCGATGATGCCGCAGAGCATCCGTATCGTGGTCGTCTTGCCGGCGCCGTTTGAGCCCAGGAAGCCGAAGATCTCGCCTACCGGAACCTCGAACGAGACGTTGTCGACGGCGGTGAAGTCGCCGAATCGTTTAGTGAGCTTGTCGCTTACGACCGCGTGGTTCATCGGCGCGACTCCTCGACGCGGTGTAGGAAGACACTCTCCAGCGTCGGCTCGATGCGGCGAATGTCGGAGAGGCCGATGCCGTGGGCCTCGAGGAGCGGCGCCAGCTCGGCGGTGCCGGAGTCGTAGTCGCCGAGGGAGATGTGGAGCCTGTCGCCGTAAAGGTGGAGCGCGGAGATCGCCTCGCTGCCGCGCAGGGAAGCGGCCAGCTCGCGCGCTCCGGCGGTGACCACCTCGGCTATCTCGTACGGGTAGTCCGCCTTGATCTCGTCGGGCGTGCCGACCGCGATCAGCCTCCCCTCCTGTATGAAAGCCAGGCGGTTGCAGCGCTCGGCTTCGTCCATGTAGGGAGTTGAGACGAAGATCGTCATGCCCCCGTGCCAGAGGTCGCCCAGGAGGCCCCACAGTTCGCGGCGGGAGATCGGATCGACGCCGGTTGTCGGCTCGTCGAGGAAGAGAACCTTGGGGGTGTGGATCAGGGCGCAGCTCAGCCCCAGCTTCTGCTTCATGCCGCCGCTGAGCTTGCCGGCCCTGCGGCCGCTGAAGGGGCCGAGACGGCTGAACTCCAGCAAGCGACGGCGGCGTTCGGTACGTTCCTGAGGGGGGACACTGTAGAGCTCCTCGAAGAAGCGCATGTTCTCGGCGACGGTCATGTCCTGGTAGAGGCTGAAGCGCTGACTCATATAACCTATGCGGCGCTTCACCCCTTCCGGGTCTCCGCGTACGTCGGAGCCGAGGATGGTTGCGGTACCGTCGCTCGGCGTCAGTATGCCGCACAGCAGGCGGATGAGAGTCGTCTTGCCGGCGCCGTCGGGGCCGACGAGGCCGAAGATCTCGCCCTCCCGCACCTCGAGGTCGATGCCGCGCAGCGCCTCAACGTTGCGGTAGCTCTTTTTAAGCCCGCTGATATCGATGGCCGGCACGGCAGGCTCCTACTGATCGAGGCGGATGACGGCGTCCACCGGCTGGCCCGGCTTGAGTTCCTGGTTCGGGTTGTCGACGTAGACCTTGACGGCGTAGACCAGCTTAATCCGCTCCTCCTGCGTCTGGACGTTCTTCGGCGTAAACTCCGCCTCGGTGGCGATGTGCCGTATGACGCCGCTGTAGGTGCGGTCGGGGAAGGAGTCGGAGAAAACTTCGGCCGTCATGCCCAGCCGAACCCTGCCTAATCTGTTCTCGGGCACGAAGACCCTCACCCAGGGGCGGTCCAGGTCGACGAGCGTGACGATGGTGGCGCCCGTGCGGGCGATCTCGCCTTGCTCCATGTTCTTGATGCTCACTCGACCGGAGATTGGGGCTGTAATCTCTGCGTCGACTATCTGCTGCTGCAGTCGGGCCGCGTTCGCCTCGGCCGTCCGCAGCGTCCACTCGGCCGCAGAAATCCGGTCCTCGCGGCTGCCCAGGCGGGCGATGCGCACCTGTTCCTGGGAGGTCTCGAGGTCCCGCTGCGCCGCGTCCATCACAGTGCGCGCGATGTCGGCTTCGTGCTGGGAGATCGCCTGCTGCTCGGCCAGGCGGTTGCGGCGATCGTACTCCAGCTGCGCCCGCTCGAGGTTGGCCTCCTTGAGCCGGACCACCGTCTCGAGCTGCTCGATCTCCTCCGGCCTAAGGCCGCGGCGCACGTCCTGGAGCAGGGCTCTGGCCTGCTCGGCCGCAGCCAGCGCCCCCTCGAGCTGCAGGTTGAGGTCGACCGTGTCGATGTGGGCGATCACCTGGCCGGCCTCGACTTCGTCCCCCTCCTCGACGAGCAGCTCGGAGATGACGCCGCCGATCTTAGTCCCCACCCTCACCTCGACGGCCTCGATCACGCCGCTGGTCCGGATGACGTTCGGGTCCTCGGGAATGTCGAAATAGGTGTAGTAGACGTAAACGGAGGTCGCTATAGCTGCCGCCAGGAACGCCAGGACAACGATTCTCTTGATGATTGCGGCTTTCTTCACTTCCCTCCCTCCTGTTCGGTGCAGATTCCGTGCAGGAAAATGTCAACCGTCTGCCGAGCGTACTCGCCGGCGTCGATCGGCTCCCAGCGCTTTGCGCCGACGATGTGCTGGGAGATGACGTAGAAGATCATCATGCCGAGGAACGAGCGGGCCGAGGCGGCTGTGTCGATGGAGGCGCGGTAGCGACGCTCCAGTTGGCCTTGGCGCAACCTTTCTTCCAGGATGCCGAGGAACGCCGAGGAGATTTCCCGATAGAACCTCTCGGAGAAAGGGTGGTTTTGCAGCGCGCTGTAAAGCAATAACCTCGGTAAAGTTGTGTCTTTGTTCATCAGGCCTAATAACTCTGTAGCCACAGACGATAGCAGCTCCGGTAGCTGTTCGTGTTTCTCCAGGTCGGTCCGCTTGATGAGCTGCGAGCCGAATTCTATGAATCTTTCGATGATGGCATCATATAATTTTTCTTTCGTCTCGAAGTGCTTATAGATCGTCGCCTCGTTGATGCCGGCGGCGCGTGCGATCTCGCGGATGGTGGTCCTGTCGAAACCGTTGCGGGAGAAGAGCTTGACCGCCGCCTCGAGTATCTGCTCCCTTCGTTGCTCTGCCGGTAACCTTTGGCGCGCCATTTCTAAACCTCCAATTAAGTAAACGCTTACTTACAAGTATATAGTCGACGCTCCGCCCGCGTCAAGGACTTTTTTCGGTCTCCTGCTGCAGCGTGGTGCTTGCGGGTCTGACTCCTTGGCTCTATCATGCTCGCTAATTCCGGGGGAGCGTGTTGTTTGTTGGGGTGCCAAGGCGGGGCAGGGTCAAGCTGATCGGAGCCCTGCTGTTTCTGTTACTAATCCTCTCTGTCGGGACACTCGGTTACCGTCTGCTGGAGCCGCAAGTTAACTGGTTTCAGGCTTTTTACATGACGGTTATAACCATCTCCACGGTCGGCTTCGGCGAGATTCCCGGTCTTGGGCTCCTCGGTAGAGCCTTCACCGTCGCGTTGATAATCTGCGGTATAGGATTGGTTTCCTATGTCTTTTTCGCCATCTCGCAAACGGTGGTTGAAGGCGAGATAATGAGTTATTTCGGGAGGCGCAAATTGGACAAGAGGATAGCGGCGCTCAAGGATCACGTCGTCCTCTGCGGCTTCGGGCGCGTGGGCGAGATCGTCGCGGCCGAGCTCAGGAAGTTCGGGAGGCCGTTTATCGTCGTCGAGCAGGATCCTGAGCAGGAGGAGGCTCTGGAGCGCCGCAAGTTCATCTACGTAATCGGCGACGCCGCCAAGGACGACGTTCTTAAGCAGGCCGGAATCGAGCGTGCCAGGGCTTTGATTGCGTGTACGCATCCGGATGCCCAGAACATATACATTACGCTCACGGCGCGCGAGTTGAATTCGAAGTTGAAGATTCTAAGCAGGGCCTATGAGGAAGACGCGGAGAAGCGCCTCTTTCGAGCCGGCGCCGACAGGGTGATCTACCCGGACCGCATAGGCGGTATGAGGATCGCCCTCTCGCTGCTCAAGCCGGCCCTGATGAGCTTCATGGAGGTGCTCGCGGAGTCGTACGAGGACGGGGAGATCGAGGTGGACGAGTTCACCATCGGCGAGCGCTGCTCGATCATCGGGCGCAGCCTGATTGAGGCTCAGTTCAGGCAGAGCTTTAACCTGATCGTCATTGCCATCCGCAGGGCCGACGGCGCGATGCAGTTCAACCCGGGCCGCGACGCGGTTATCGAGGTGGGCGATACGCTCATAGCGATCGGGATGCGCGGCGACCTGAAGGAGTTCGCCCATAGGATAGATGCGCAGGAGGTGAAGGCGTGAGCGGGCCGCTGATCTTAGGTGAAGCTCCGCTGACTCTCGAACAGGTCGCCGATGTCGCAAACGAGAACCGCAGTGTTGAGTTATCCTCGGGCGCTCGCGCGAGTGTGAAGTCGGCCAGGGAGAGTGTCGAACGGATCGTCGCATCTGGCTCGCTGGTTTACGGCGTGACCACCGGTTTCGGCGCCCTGGCCAACGTTGCCATCGCGCGCGAAGAAATCGATCGCCTGCAGGAAAATCTAATCATCAGTCACGCAGCCGGCACGGGCCCGTTGCTGCCCGATCCCGTAGTCAGGGCAACGATGCTACTGCGCGCGGCGAGCCTGGCAGCCGGCTACTCGGGCATCAGGGAGGAGACGCTCGGACTCCTGCTTGCCATGCTCAACGGTGGCATCCATCCCGTCGTCCCTTCGCAGGGCTCGCTCGGCTCGAGCGGCGACCTGGCACCGCTGTCGCACATTGCCTCGGCGATGATTGGCGTCGGCGAGTGCAGAGTGGGCGGAGAGACGGTATCGGCAATACGGGCGCTGGAGGGAGCCGGCCTCAATTCGGTCGTTCTCAAAGCCAAGGAAGGCCTGGCGCTGATCAACGGCACGCAGGTGATGAGCGCCATCCTGACGCTGGCGACGCTTCGCGCCGAGCGCCTGACGCGCCTGGTGGACGTGGCGGGCGCGATGACGCTCGAGGCGTCCAGAGGGGTCCTTGGCGCGTTCGACGAGCGCATACATCGGCTCCGCCCCTACCGCGGACAGCTCGCCTGCGCCGCGAATCTGCGCAAGCTGGTTGAGGGTAGCGAGATCCTCGCATCGGGCAGCGGGCGCACGCAGGACGCGTACAGCATACGCTGCATGCCGCAGGTGCACGGCGCCTCGCGGGAGGCCGTCGATTACATCCGCGGCGTTCTGGATGTCGAGATAAACGCCGTCACCGATAATCCTCTGGTCTTCCCGGATCGCGACGAGGCGCTGTCGGGAGGCAACTTTCACGGTCAGCCCGTGGCGGTGGCGGCGGATGTCCTGGGGATAGCGGTAGCGGAGCTGGGCAGCATTTCGGAGCGGCGCGTTTTTCGCCTGGTTGACGGCAGCTACGAGCACCTGCCGATATTCGTCACCGAATCGGCGGGGCTGAACAGTGGCATGATGATTCCCCACCACGTTTCCGCTTCGCTTGTCTCGGAGAACAAGGGCCTGGCTCATCCCAACAGCG
>Ga0114922_10004421_pt1 | contig 13031 bp, 10 predicted proteins | sample AartaG_FD_100975 | JGI IMG/M metagenome (GOLD analysis project Ga0114922, IMG submission 100975) | Deep subsurface microbial communities from Aarhus Bay to uncover new lineages of life (NeLLi) - Aarhus_00045 metaG | ecosystem: Environmental > Aquatic > Marine > Oceanic > Sediment | place... | reverse complement strand
CCTGATGCTCGTTCATCAGGCCGACGATGCCGTAGGTATGAGCAACCTGCTTCACCTGGCCACGGACCTCGTCGCTCTCCCAGCCAATGGCGTCGACCAGCTCGCCGGGTGTGTGATCCGCCGCAGGCAGGAAAAACAGAATCGAATGATAACCGCCGGAATCGGCGGAATAGGTGATAAAAACCGAGCCGTCATTTGTGGCTACCCTGCTTACAAGGATATTTGTGCAGTCCGCAAAGACTGATGCGGCAAATAAAGCCGACATCATCATTGCGGACAGCAGTATCGCTCCGGTTTTTTTCAAGGCTCCCTCCTCCATCGTTTCTGAATTGTTTGCTCTGTTTCCCTACACTCCATGGATCGCCGGGTAAGACAAATCATACGCAACTAGAGTAAGTATTGCTGCAATTCCGGTCAAGCGCGACGCGCCCGAAAAGCTCTGCAGACGGCATTTTACGCAATTTGTTGCTCCAGCGAATGATGAACACTCCATTTGTCTCCATGGAAGTGCATCTATCACCCCCTGATGCGCTGGGAAACCATATATTTATCCGTGGTCTCAACCAACGGAGTATTATTCAGCAGCGGATAGACAATTTTTGTTCGCAATGATAAAACACTGGCCGAAGAGTGTTCTTCTTGAGAGTCCTCCTCAGCGAAAACTAAAAACATACGGAAAGTGGGGAAACAGTCCGCCGGGATAACGGTCTTCCCTGTGAACGGACCAGGGCGCAACAATGATCAGGCTACTCCTTGTCGAAGACAGCCGGGAGTACAGAGAATTCGCCCGGTTCCAGCTAACCAAGCTGGCTGACGAGCTGGAAATCATTGAAGCCGAGTCCGCGCGCGAGGCTCTCGTAAGAATCGCCGAGAGCAAGGTCGACTGTATTCTCTGCGACTACCGCCTGCCCGAATCCGACGGTCTGGAGTTGCTAAAAGATATTAGGAAGCGCGGTATCGGAACTCCCTTCATCTTCCTCACGGGCAAAGGAAGTGAAATGATTGCCGGCGAAGCTTTCCGCTCCGGGGCCGACGACTACTGGGTGAAGGAGAGCGGCAGGGAGAGTTTCGTCCGCCTTGTCTATAGCATCCGGCGCCTGGTTCGCGACAGGGAGGATTTAAGAGACAGAGAGGAAGCCGAGAGGGAATTGAGAGAAAGCCACGATCGATATCGAGCGATACTCGAGACAGCCGAGGATTCGATCTTTATAAAAGACTGCGATCTGCGTTATGTGCAAGTCAATCCGGCAATGGAAAGGCTTTTTGATCTCCCCGCCGCGGAATTAATCGGCAGGACTGACGAGGAGTTGTTCGGAGCCAAAGCCGGGGCACACATCGAGGAAGTCGATGCGCGCGTGCTGGAAGAAGGTGAAGTGCTCTACGATGAGCACACCAAGCCCCTTAAGGGCGCTCAGAGGACATTCCACGTTATTAAGGCGCCGCTGCGAAATTCCGCCGGCGAAATCACCGGCCTCTTCGGCATCGCCAGGGATCTTACCGGGAACAAGCTGGTCAAGGATGCTCTCAGCAGAAGCGAAAAGCGCTATCGAGGGCTTGTGGAAATCGCGCGTGATGTCATCTTCACAGTAAATCCCGACGGCAAGTTCGCCTCAATAAATCCCGCCTTCGAATCGATTCTCGGCTGGTCGCACAGCGAGTGGATCGGCAAGGGCTTTGCTCCGCTCATTCATCCCGGCGACCTTCCACTTGCCGACAAGTGTTTCCAAACATGCCTCCGCGGTGACAAGCTTCCGCCCCTTGAGGTGCGGATCTACTGTAAGAGCGGCGACTACCGGATCCTCGAGATGGTCTGCACACCTATCGTCGATAACGGAAATGTGGTTGGGATCCACTGTCTAGGCCGCGATGTCACCGAGCGTAAAGAATCTGAAAAAGCTATTGCTAAATCGGAAGAAAGCTATAGAACGCTGTTCGAAAAGAACATTGCCGGCGTATACAGGACAATGACCGAGGGCATCGTTCTCGAGTGCAACGACGCCTTCGCCCGGATCCTAGGTTACGACTCGCGCGAGGAGATATTAAAGCTGCCTGCCCAAGAGTTTTACTTCAGCGACGCAGAGCGGGAGGATTTCATCAGCGTTCTGGAGGGGCGCGGAGAGATAAACAACAGGGAAATCCGTCTTCGCCGTAAGAACGGCTTTGAAATCTGGGTGCTGGAAAACACTACGCTGCTACCGGGCGGAATCCTGCAGGGAACGCTGATCGATATCACACAGCGTAAGCAGGCCGAAGAAGCGCTGCGAACCAGTGAGGAGCACCACAAGGCTCTGCTGGAAACCTTGCCCGATCTCATCTTCCGTATGAGCAAGGACGGCGAGTTTCTCGAGTACCACGCCGGCCAGGCCTCAGAGTTGATCCTAATGCCTCCAAATTTCATCGGACGCAGTGTCAGTGACGTGCTCACTCCCGGCTTGGCAGAGCTGATCATGCGACATATCGAGGCCGCCATTCAAACAGGCGAAGTCCAGGCCTTCGAAAACGAGGTCTATTTAGACGGCAAACGCCACGGCTTCGAAACGCGCGTCGTATGTTGCGGTGAGGGCGAAGCGATGGTAATCATCCGCGACATTACGGAACGCAGGCTGGCCGAAGAAGACCTCAAGCGCTCCTATGAGAAACTGGAGAGCCAGGCCCGCCTGCTCGACGCCACCAATAGAGAGTTGGAAACGTTCGCATACACCGTCAGCCACGACCTGCAAGCCCCGCTGAGACGGATCAGCGGCTGGATAAATCTGCTCTTCACCGAACACAGCGATACGCTCTCCATCGACAGCGCCGACTTCCTTCGCAAAGTCGACCAGAACAGCAAGGAAATGAGCGAGTTGGTAGAGGCTCTTCTCAACTTTTCGCGGGTAACACGCCTCGAGATCAGGCGCTTGAAAGTGGATCTCAGCGCAATGGCCAAGAGTATCGCGGAGGACCTGCGCAGCGACTACCCGGGCCGAGAGGTCGATTTTCGCGTCGAAAGCGGCTTAAACTGCGATGGAGATCCTCGTCTGTTGCATGTAGTGATAAAAAATGTTCTGTCCAACGCTTGGAAATACACCAGTAAGGAAGAGAAACCGAGGGTTGAATTCAGCGCCGTAAACGAGAACGGCGCCGTCTTATATCTCGTGAGAGACAACGGGGTGGGCTTCGATCCCTTACTTGCCGACAAGTTATTCGTCCCGTTCCAGCGCCTGCACGCGGATCAGGACTTCAAGGGTTCCGGAATCGGCCTGGCCACCGTGCAAAGGATAATCCACCGCCATGGAGGAAGGATCTGGGCCGAGAGCAAGCCAGGCTCCGGCGCAACCTTCTATTTCACTCTGGAGTGACGCACCTGAACATCATCACACGTTCACGCGCTTACTTTTCCCCCTCAACAATGCGATAGCCAGGTACACGGTCGCCGCGATTATCACAATCGTGGGTCCGGTCGGGAGGCCGAGCGTGTAGCTAACTCCGAGGCCGGAAGTGATGAAAAGCATGCAGAGCAGGCTTGCGAAAAGCATCATCTGCCACAGGCGGCGGGAAAACAGGCCCGCTGTCGCGGCGGGCAATGTCAGTAGCGCGATCACCAGAACAATGCCGACGACATTAACCAGCAGGACAACCGTGAGGGCCGCCAAAACCAGCAGTAATATGTAATAGAGATCAACTCTCATCCCGCGCGTGCGGGTGAACTCCTCGTCGAAGCAGACAGCCATCAGCTGGCTGTAAAAGAGAATTCCGAGCGCTACAACCAGCACGTCAAGCGCGGCCACCAGCCAGATGTCGCTGCCGGTTATCAACAGAATATTACCAAAGAGGTAACTCATCGGATCATTATAGCCGGGCACCATAGCCAGAAACAGCAGACCCGCGGCCATGCCGACTACCCAGATGGCACCAATGACGGTATCCTCGCGTTGTCGAGCATAGAGGCTAACGATACCGATGACGAGGGCGGAAAGCACCGCGGCGACTACCGCTCCGAGCATCGGATGAAACCACGATAAGCCGACATTTTTCTGCAGAAACAGGCCGAGACCGATGCCTCCGAGAACGCTGTGGGAAATCGCGCCAGCGATGTAGCTTATCCTGCGAACAACCACATATGTACCGACAATCCCGAACGCGACACTCGCCAGCAAACCCGCGAAGAGTGCATAGCGCAGGAAGGGAATGTCCTGATTCCCAAGCGCCTGTAAGAACTCAATCATGGTTTCTGCCCCCGCCGGCTCTCCTGCCTTGATCGCCCAGGTCATGGCGGACAATGCGGAAATCGTCTCCGTACATAAGTTTGAGTTTATCGTCGGTAAATTCGTCCGTCGGGTGAATGGCCACAGTCTCATGCACGCATATCACCCTGTCGAAAATGCTCGAGACAAAGGCGAGGTCGTGCGAGATCATCATGACGGTCATGCTCGAACGCAGATCATCCAGGATCTCGTAAATCTTCGCTTCTACCGCGCTGTCGACATTGGCCGTCGGCTCGTCGAGCAGCAGCAGTTCCGGCTCGGAGCTGAGGGCGCGGGCGATTAAAACACGCTGCCGTTGGCCCACCGACAACTCGGCGAACTGTCGATGTGATAATTCGGCAAGCCTCATCTGCTCGAGCGCCACGAAGGCCGCACCTTTGTCTTGCCGCGAATGCGGGCCGAGGACGCGCCCACCGAGGCGTCCCATCAGCACAATCTCAAGCACCGTGATGGGAAACTGAGGATCAAAGCTAATGTTCTGTGGCACATATCCGATCCGCTTGCGAGCGCGCTTAGGAGGCTGACCGAAAACGCGGATTTCACCGGCATCGGGGCGTTCGAGACCGAGGATCAGCTTGAAGAGGGTGGTTTTCCCGCCGCCGTTAGGTCCTACCATACAAACCGCTTCATTCCTCACCACGCTGAAATCGGCCCCGGCGATCACCGGTTCGCTGTTGTACGAGAAAGACACTTTCCGTAATTCAACCGCCGGAACACCTTTCACCTTGTCGGCTGCACTAGTCATCTCATCTGGTTCCATTTCTCTGACTCTCAAACGACGCGGCTAATGCTTCGGCAATATCTACCAGGTTTGCACACAGGTCGCCGGCCAGCGGATCGAGCACCACGACCTCTCCCCCGATTGCATTCGCCAGAGCCTCAGCGCTCTTGCGATCGAACTGGGGCTGGACGAACACGGCGCGGGCGCCCTCCTCCCTGGCCATTCCGATCAGAGAGGCCAACCGCTTCGGTGAAGGCAGTTTGCCTTCGGCCTCCATCGCCATTTGACGCAGACCGTATTCCTCAGCGAAGTGACCGAACGCGGAGTGAAGAACATAGAACGCTCTTCCCTTGAAAGGGGCGAGTCTCTCCCTGATGGCGGAATCGACCTCGTTCAACTCCGCCAGGAGTCCTTCGAGGTTGGCCTTATATGCCTCCTTGTTTCCGGGGTCGGCCTGCGAGAGCGCTTCCGCAGTGTTCGCAGCCATTATCAGAACCATCGACGGAGCCAGCCAGACGTGGGGATCGTGCTCTTCATGGCCGTCTGAGTTCGAGTGCAATTCGACTTTTTCAATGCCCTTGAGAGAATCGACGACCTTCAGCTTATGAAAGCCAGCAGCTATCTTCTCAACAAGACGCTCTTCGAAAGGCATGCCTACTTTGAAATAGAGTCTCGCCCCGGCAAGTTCCGTCATCTGCTTGGGCAAAGGCTCAAAAGTATGCGGCTCCTGCCCCGGCATCACCAACACCCTGACATCGACCAAGCCCCCCCCGATCCTTTCCACAACGAACGCCTGCGGCGGGATACTGACAAACACGATAAAGCTATCCGACTGCTCCTTTAATCCCGATTCAGGCGCAACGCAACCTGCGGAATTTAGAAAAAGGGTGCTTAGTAGCAGCAAAAGTAATGATAAGCCACGCGGAAGCCCGGCGTAGCGGGAACCGGTTACCATTGATGCCCCTCCCGCCCTCCGGCATCGCACACGAGGTGGACGGCATGGCAATTACCGCACTCTTTGAGCGAATGGTTCTGCGAGAAATTCTCCCAATGCTGTTTCTGGTCGGGCGTGAGGATCCCCGTCCCGCTGCACACAGGGCAGATATTATCCAGAGCTGCCATGATAGCGTTGCGGATGAATTCCGAGCGGTTATGAACTCCGCGCATTTCCGCTGCGAGTTTCTCGTTGACCTTGAACGTAATCATCTCCTGCTTTTTTCCTTGGGCCATGTCCTTCACCTTTGTCGGGCGTTCCTGCAAACATCGTAATACTTTTTAATACCGTTCTCAAGCAGCAGCGATTCCGGCGGGCGCGAAGCGCCGTGCGAGTTGTAATCCTGAGTCAGCCTGATACGATTCAGTCACAATGTTCTCGGGGGACATCCAATGGCCGTGGAAAGAATCGGTTTCGAGAATGAATCGGGCGAAGTTTTCTCCGGCCTGCTCGAATTACCGGATGAGGGCGCGCCTCGTGCATTCGCACTTTTTGCCCATTGTTTCACCTGCAGCAAGAACTACCACGCGCCACGCAGTATCAGTAAATCACTGGCGGAAAACGGCATTGGCACTCTGACCTTTGATTTCACGGGACTCGGCGATAGCGAAGGCGAGTTTGCGGAAACGAGCTTCTCCTCAAACGTCAACGACCTGATCAGCGCAGCAGGCTTTCTCCAGGCAAGTTACGAGGCTCCCAAGATCCTCATCGGCCATTCGCTGGGCGGCGCCGCTGCGCTGCACGCGGCAGGCCACGTTGATTCCGCCCGTGCGGTGTCGACCATCGCAACCCCCTCGGAACTTACACATCTCAGTAAGATACTTGCTTCAAGAGCGGATGACATTGACGCCGACGGCATGGCCAAGGTGAAAATCGCCGGAAGGAGTTTCCATCTGAAAAAGGAATTCTTCGAGGATCTGGAGCGGACGCGCATGGAGCAGGCAATCAAGAAACTGGGTATGCCGCTGATGATCTTCCATTCTCCCGCCGACAAAACGGTAAACATTGAACACGCCGCGAGAATCTTCAAAGCAGCAGCTCACCCGAAATCCTTCGTCTCACTGGACAAAGCCGATCACCTGCTATCCGACAAGGCCGACTCGGCATTCGTAGCCGGGGTCATCTCGAGCTGGGCGGAGCGATATTTCGAAGACGCCGTCTGAAACAGAAACGAATAATCTCCATTCCACGACCACGGCCTTCCCATGGTCTCGCAGGTCTGGGTGCCACTTTCTATTTCACCCTCAAATAAAGCCGCCCACCGCGACGAACCACTGTCATTACCTTTCTCAAGCAATAGTCCTTGGAAGCATGGCTCCCGTTGGATAGAATCGTACCTCAGCCTTAGGAGGAGATATGCGATTAAAAATAGGTTTCTTGATGGTATCCAGTTGTGTTGCCGCGCTTGCGATTATCCTGGCGCTTCCGGCGGATGCGGATGCGCAAAGAACTGAGAAGCCCGTGCTGCACGGGCGTCACTGGGTCGCCATAACCGGCAAGCCTCTGGGGGCGACTGCCGGGGCGATGATATTCCAGAAGGGGGGCAACGCGGTCGATGCCACCTGCGCAATGCTGGCGGCCACCTGCACAATGTGGGATGTACTCAGTTGGGGCGGCGAGACGCAGGCGCTGATCTACAATCCAAATACGGGCAAGGTGATCGGCATCAACGCCCTGGGCGTAGCGCCCACCGGAGCCACAGCCGAGTTCTTCACAGAGAAGGGAATGGACTTCCCGCCTGCATACGGCCCGCTCGCCGCAGTCACGCCGGGGACTCCGGGCGGGCTGATGACGATGCTCGCCGAGTTCGGCACGCTCAGCCTCAAGGACGTGTTGGAGCCGGCGATGCAAATGGCCGAGGGCTATCCGATCGAAGCCCAGGCGGCAAACGGCATCGAGCGCCAGAAGCAGCGGATCAAAGAATGGCCCTACTCGAAAGCGGTGTTCCTACCACACCTTGGCGAAGAGCGCGAGGCGCCCTACGCCGGAGAGATTTTCCGCCAGCTCGACCTGTTGGATACGCTGAAGAAGCTGGTCGAGGCCGAGCAGCAGGCGCTTGCCGCGGGCAAGAGCCGCAAGGAGGCGATCTACGCCGCCTACGACCGCTTCTACAAGGGTGACATCGCCGAGGAGTTCGTGCGCGGCTGCCAGGAGCAGGGCGGCTTGATCACGCTGGAGGATCTCGCCAACTGGCAGGTCTATCTCGAAGAGCCGGTGAAAACCACCTACAAGGGAATCGAGGTCTACAAGCTAACCTGCTGGGTGCAGGGGCCGGTGATGCTGCAGGCGCTCAACATGCTCGAAAACTTCGACCTCAAGGCGATGGGCTACAACAGCACGCGCTACATCCACACCCTCTATCAGGTTATGAACCTTGCCTACGCCGACCGCGACTTCTATTACGGCGATCCCTATTTCCCTCCCGAGGAGCCGATCAAGGGCTTGCTGTCGAAGGAATATGCCAAAGGGCGGATCACGCTGATCGACTGGGAAAAGAACAATCCCGACGCCCAGCCGGGCGATCCTTACCCCTTCCAGGGCGGCGAGAATCCGTACCTCGAGTTGATACAGAAGTGGCACAGCGATCCGCAGGAAGAAACCGCGCTCAACTACTACGGCCCGCCGTACGAGGAGAGCTTCTACGCCGGCACCACCTCAATCCAGGCAGCCGATGAGGACGGCTGGATCGTCTCCGTGACGCCCAGCGGCGGCTGGGTTCCGGCCTGCATCGCCGGGCGCACCGGTATCGGCATGAGCCAGCGCATGCAGAGCTTCGTGCTTCACGCCGACCAGAATCCTTACAATGTGGTCGAGCCGGGCAAGCGCCCGCGCGCCACGCTAACTCCCGGCATGGCGATCAAGGACGGAAAGCCGTATCTATCGTTCGCGGTGCAGGGCGGCGACACGCAGGATCAGAACCTGTTGCAATTCTTCCTTAACGTCGTCGAGTTTGGTATGAACGTGCAGCAAGCCTGCGAGGCGGCCAACATCACAAGCTACCAGATGCGCGACTCCTTCGGCACCCACGAGTGCTTCCCCGGGCGCCTGATGCTGCAGGACGGCATCCCGTCATGGGTCCGCGCTGCTCTGCGTGAGAAGGGCTATGGACTCCGCTTCACCAGCCACAACTCAGGCCCGATCAACGCGATCTTTTTCGACTGGGAGCACGGCACCTTCTGGGGCGGCTCGAGCAACCACGGCGAGGACTACGGCATCGCCTGGTGATTTGATCAGCTAAAGAACCAGAGAACTTATTGCAACGGCACCCATATCGGGTGCCTTGTTGTGTACGATGCTGCGTCCTCATTCGCACCGCGCAACCACTGTGTTATAATTTATTCAAACTAAATTCCGGCAAGTCTGCGCCGAACATGCGTGTTATCAGGAGGCGGCCATGTACAAACGCTTGGGATTTCTTGTTTGTGCCCTTGGAATGTTTCTACTTCCCGCACAGGTCACCGCTCAGGAGGGCGACGGCGTCTGGCCCGACAGCGTCAAGATCGATCCGACAAAAAAGGAGCTCCTGCCTGGCGAGACGCTCACTATCAGGCTGACCAACTTCAAGGACGTGGCCGGGAATCAACCGAAACCGGAGTTCATGATTCTGGTGCAGGCGAAAGACGGAAAAATCCTCAATGGTGGCAATCCGGGCACGTCCCATAGCCTCACCGGAAAGGAGTTTGCCGTCGGCCTGGGCACAGTGGACATAGTCTATAAGGCACCAACGGCAGCGAATATCGAAAAGGACATTATAAATATCAGCAGCATCATTACTGTCCCACCGGAAGAGATGGGAAAAGATCCGGATTACCAAGACATGCCAAACACTGAAAAGATCGGCGAGGTCGAAATCACCATCAGGCACTTCGACGTGGCCAGGATTACCTATCACGACTACTCCCACTATGACGACGGCTACCAGCGGGGCACCACCGATGTGGAGGTGAAGGTGGTGGTGATGTACCGGCATATTTCCTTTCGCTATTACCAGGTTGAGTCGGTTAAAATTGCCTATTTTAAAGGAATTGAGACCTACAAGATGAAAGACGAGCCGGAAAAAAAGTGCACGCTGGCTTCCGCGAAGCTGAGGCTTCATAATCCCCTGTTGATATTCAACTACGACAACAGCGGCGAAGTTACTGCCGTGTTCTTGCCCATGGTGATGCTGGATTTGGAGTGGACCGGAGATCCCGGCATCGGTCCGCCTGATGACATCGTCATTGAGCCGGTGAACAGTTACGACGGCGATGTGTACTCAGCAGCAGTAAAAGAAGCCGCCGAGAAGTCCGTTATCAAAACCGAAGGCAAGAAAAAGATCCCCGACATGAAGAATATCGCGGAATTGATGCGAGCTTCCGAAAGGCTGACCAACCACCCCGATTTCCGCGTCACCTTCCGCTTCACTAAATACTACTTCGGCGGCGAAGCCAATTGGGAACGGGCCGACGAAAACGCAATACACAAGAAGAGCTTCACCTGGGAGGTGAACAGCCGGCCAAAGGGAAAGTAAACAACCTTCTTATTTTTCGATGCCGATGAAGGCGTTGGGGATGAAGCCGATTGGGCCGAATTCTCCCCTGTCTCCGCGCCTCTCGATCACCTTGCCCCACTTATCCAGTTCGTCGTAAAACTCGCTGCCCGGCAGCGGGCTGAACCTCTGGAAAGTGCTACCAAGCGGTGGCGCCAATTCCTTGGCGAATTCGAGGGTCTCGCGCAGGGTCTCGAGCGTCTCCCCCGGCACGTGGGTCATGAACATCGCAAGAGTCGGCAGGCCCACCTCCCTCGCCCAAAAGAACGCCTGCCTGGCCTGGGCCTTGGTCGTGCCCTTTTGCATTATCCTTAGAATCTCGTCACTGCCCGATTCCACGCCGAAACCCAAGTGGATGCAGCCGCTGCTTTTGAAAAGCTCGAGCAACTCCCTGTCCACCAGGTCGACACGGGTTGTCCCCACCCAGTCCACGCCCAGATCTTTCAACAGGCCGCACATCCGCTCCGCCCAGGATCTCTTCACGGAGAAGACGCTCATCGCGAACACGACAACCTCGAAACCCAGATCCCTGCGGCTGCTCTCGATCTCGGCGGCAATCGCCTCCGGCTCCCTGAGAATCAGCTTTCCTCCCGACAGACTGGGGTTGTAACAGAATTTGCAGGCAAAGGGACAGCCGACCGCGCCCAACACCCGGATAGCCGTTCTGTTCTGAAATCTTTCGCCGTACCTCTCCCAGCCGAATTTCTTGCGATCGGGAAAGGGTATTGAATCCAGGTCAGCGGGCCACCTCGCCTCGAAAACGCCCTCGACCGGCAGTGAATCCAACAGTTGGGGTAAAATCTCGTCGCCAGGCCCTTTCACTATCGCCGCTCCCGCGAAGCTTTCGTCAGTCAACGTTGTGTGGATGCCGCCGACGATCAACTGCTTCTCTTTCTCGCGGGCTAAACGCGCCCACTTCCGCATCCCCTCTTGCTGATGCGACATACCAGAGACGCAGACCACGTCGGTGTCGTCGATCTCGTCGGCCTCGACGTTGAAAACCTCTTCGTCGAGAAGCTTCACGTCATGATTCGAGCTCAGCACAGTCGCCAGCCTCAGCAGCCCCAAGGGCATCCAGCGGTTGGAATCCAAATATCCCTTCGGATTGATCAGCGCTACTCGCACGGAACCTCCCCGATGACCCTGGCCGGGTTGCCTGCCGCTATCATCCGCGGAGGCACGCTCTTGGTTACAACCGCCCCTGCTCCGACGATCGCATGCTTGCCAACAGTCACGCCTTTCAGCACTATCGCCCCCGCGCCGATCCAGCAATAATCCTCAAGGACCACCGGGGAGGACTTCCCTCCCGGGCGGTGAATGCCGCCGATCTCGTGCGCGTCATTGTCCATCACCATCACCCGGGGGCCGATATTGCAGCCGACGCCAACCGTGATCGATCCCTTGGCCCGAAACCAGGCGCCATTGTTGATAAAAGTCCCTCTGCCGATCACTATCCGTCCGCCGGGATGGGTGACGAAGCTCGACGTTTCGATTTCCGTCCATAAAATCGCTTGCGGATCAATCTGCACATCGCCCTTGATTATCAGGCTCTCCCGCTCGCCACGGGCGTGAAAAGGCAGCCTGTCCTCAGCACTCATATTTACCCTCTGGTTAAACGATGGCGCGCTTCTGCTTAATTCAACCGCCACCACAGCCTGAATCACAGCTCGGTAGTCGCCCCGCTAATTACCGCAGCCTGATTACTTGTGAGCACACGCATTATTCTAACAGAATAAAGGCTATCGGATTACTTGCTCCCCTCAGTTCCCAGGTAGACCAAGTTGCCCTGTCTACTTACAGCAATTCGATTGCCAGACGTGTGTGCTCCCTTGAGCCGCTGCCATCGATTCGCCAGAATCTCCGCGCAAGGCGCCTGAGGAACACGCGGTCGTGGCTGACGAGTAGCAGCGCGCACTCGACCTCATCGAGTGCCTCCTCCAGCACCTCGATCGAGGGCAGGTCCATGTGGTTCGTCGGCTCGTCCATCACGATCAGCCAGGGACTGCGGGTCAGGCCTTCAGCCAGCAGCAGCTTGCGCATCTCGCCGGGGCTTGGTAAGGCGCTTGTCCGGAGTTGAGGCGGTCGCGAGCCGAGGCGGCTGACGATGGTTAGAATCTTTCCCTGCTCCTCGTTCGAGAGGGATTTCAGCTCTCGCATGAAATCGATTTCCCGGGCGGCCGGTATCTCCTGCGGGATGTGAACGATTCTCTCTCGCGGCAGCTTGATGGTCTCGATTATATGCCGGATGAGAGTCGACTTGCCGCTCCCGTTGTTACCGACGACGGCGATCCTGTCGTCAGGTGAGAGTACAATCCGAGGAGTCTTCAGCGACCTTGCGGGGCCGAGGGGGAGTGCTAGCGGGGCGGTGGAATAAAGCAGGTCGCCCTGTTTTTTACACCCGCGAAACTCGATCCCCAGGCGATAGGTCTTTCTTACCTTGATGCCGTCGAGCTCTTCCCGTTTCTGCTTAAGGCGCCCCTGAAACTGATCGTACAGCCGCCCGGCTTTTCCGTCCTTGCCCGTCAACCTGGCAAGATCCTTTTT
>Ga0114922_10004420_pt1 | contig 13033 bp, 8 predicted proteins | sample AartaG_FD_100975 | JGI IMG/M metagenome (GOLD analysis project Ga0114922, IMG submission 100975) | Deep subsurface microbial communities from Aarhus Bay to uncover new lineages of life (NeLLi) - Aarhus_00045 metaG | ecosystem: Environmental > Aquatic > Marine > Oceanic > Sediment | place: Aarhus... | reverse complement strand
TGAGGCCGGGGCCTCCCCGCCCAAACCGACCCTAAAACCCTATCGCGAACTTGCTCCTCCCCTAATCCGAGCGTAACCCCTTGTCCCACAACGCCCACGGAACATACTTACGGAATCGCTGCAAAAAAGGGGCTTGACGTCGAATCTATACCTATACTGTACTTTATGATAGTTGCAGTGTTGGGCAGACTTTGGCTTCAGAACCCACCCAGAACTGTAGTACAGACATCTTGTCTGTGGGTTCCAGCGGCTGGAACCCGGTGAAGAGCGTTTCCTCTGTCAGGCTATGGTTTGTCACCTTGCCGGTGCCGAAGTCGATCACCTTCGGCACCGGCTCACTGTCGCGTCATTATCGCAATAGCCACAGGCCTTGCAGCTTGCCAGGATTCGAGATGCCAACCTTGCGAGCGAAGCGCGTCGCTAGGGATTGCAGGTTGTGCTTTTGCAGAGATCCGGGCACTCGTTAATACATACTTCGTGTTCCCCTTGTTCGACACCTTTCCACTTGCCCTTGCCCTTCCCCTTGGCGTTGATCATCACGACCCTGGTATCCATATCATCGAGGATCAGCCTCAACACGGTGCCCTGGGCCAGGTCGGAACGGACGATGCCTTTGACCTTGAACTTGCCGGGCTTGCATTTGACTTTGAACCGCTTGATCTGCTCGCATCGGGGAACGCCACAGCCGATCCACTTGGCGATGGCATCGACGCTGATCCCTCCGGCGGCGTCCAAGTCGCCACTGACGTACAGGGCCGCGGGCGTCGCCCACCCGTCCCACACGGCCGCGGTGTAGACCTCGCCGGGGTCTTCCTCGAAGGCGATCCCTTCATCCAAGGGCCACCATTCACTGCCGTCCCACTTGGCGATGCTAAGGGCCTCCACGTCCCCGACCGAGGCAAAGCAACCAGCCATGTGGAGCGCCGGCCCCGCTCCATCGTCGAAGACGATGGGCGCGTAACCGACCCCGGGCTCTTCTCCCGGCTCGAACCACAAATCCCCGATCCACGACCATTCGCTGCCGTCCCACTTGGCCATACCGATGGCGTCGATCTCCCCGGCGGTGGTGAACTCACCGGCTACGTAGAGGGCATCGCCCGAGCCGTCGTCGAAGACGGTCAGGCCGTAGACGTCCTCGTCGACGCCGTCCCCCAGCGCCGACCATTCGCTGCCGTCCCACTTGGCGATGTTGTAAGCCGACACGCCCCCGGCCGTTTCAAACACGCCTCCTACCCAAAGGGCGGCCCCCAGATCCGAGTCGGCATCGGAGGCGGTTAGGGTGTTGGCTTGCCCGTCGGTCCCCTCGCCCAACGCGGACCACTGTTGACCGTCCCACTTGGCGATGTTTTTGGCCGGTATACCCCCAGCGTGCTCGAAATGGCCTCCCGCATAGAGCGCGGGCCCGTTGCCGTCATCAAAAACGCCCAAAGACATGGGCGCACTCTCGATCCCACTGCCCAGGGCTGACCACTGAGTCCCATCCCACTTGGCGATGTTGTTGGCCGGTACGCCTCCAGCGTGATCGAAATGGCCGCCCGCGTAAAGCGCCTCGCCCGTGCCGTCGTTAAAGACGGCCAAAGATAACATGCCGGGCTGGCCCTCGGACGACACCCCGCCGTTGAGGTCCGTCCATTCGCTCCCGTCCCATTTGGCGATGCAGTTCACGGTCTTGCCGCCGGCCTCAAGGAAGGCCCCGCCGGCGTAGAGCGCTTCGCCCGTGCCGTCGTCGAATACGATCAGGGTCAGGCCGGCGTCGCCTATTCCCTCGCCCACGGCCGACCATTCCCCGCATGGGGGATCGCCGAACGCTTGGGGAATACCTATCACACCCATCACGAACACCACTACGGCCGTTACCTTGCCGGCTGTCCCTGTTGCTTTCATAACCCCTGTTCCTTTCGCCACTTGGTGTGGCTTGCACAACCATTCAAGCGCCCCACAGCGGAGCGTTTCAAGATGCCGTCTCACCGTCCCTCATCCGGCACCATGCTTGACTATCATACCGCGCGGAGCAGCCACTCGTCAAGAACCTCTCGGGCCGAGTTGGAAACGCGGACCCGGGTGGCGGATCAACAACCGCAGTCAAAGTCCTTGTGCTCGGCGCAAACGGTGACGCCGTTGGGGCCGCACGGCGGAGCGTTATCGCCCTTGAACTTGAACTTGACCTTGCCGCTTGACTTTGCGGCTTCGATGAGTTCTTCACCGGTGTCGAGCTTGGCCGTGTAGTCTGCGCCGGGCGTGGCCTTCTTCACCACGACGACGACTTTCTTCACTTTCCCCTTCTTGGTTTTACACTTGGCTTTGGTGATCTTCTCGTTGCCGTTGCAGCCCCCCACCTGGAACTCGTAAGTCCCCATGTCCACGATGGGCGGATCGCCTTTGCCTGTATCCGGAGTGTCCGGATCATCCACAAATCGCGGGTTGCCGTCGAGGTCGGTCGTCACCTCCGGGGGCACGGCAAAGTTATCAGCGGCGTCGATGCACGGGGAGCCGGCGCCAAGGCGATAGTCGCCCGTTCCGGGATCGACAAACTTCGGATCCTCGGAGATATTGCCGTTGCGTCCGTTAAAATCGCCGTCGCTGATATCGCAATAGCTGATCTGGGACTCCAGCACGTTCACCAGGTCGTCGCCGTTATCCCACAGGATTTCATTGGCGATTTTCAGCTCGTTGACGTTGCCTCCCCTTGAGATGCCGCGGTTATTCTTCACTATCGTGTTGTTCACGAACTCACCATACTGCCTGCTGCCGGATATTCCTGAAATCTCGATTCCCGCAAGTCTGCATTCAGCAATCAGATTGTTGGCAACCTGGGCGTGAATCGTCACGGTGCCTGTCCCGCCGATATCGATGGCGGCGTTGTTGGATGATCCGCACTGGTTGAGCATGTTGTACCGCACGTGGCCGTGGATGGTGGCTGAACCGGTTCCGCTCAACCGGATCGCGTACCCGCCGATGTTCTCGAACCGGTTCCACTCGATGACGCCCGTGTTGACGGCGCTGCCGGTTCCAGACACGCTGACGGCACCGCAGAACGGTGAGCTCCCGGAGAAGTCGCGGAAAATGTTGCCTGTCACGATCACCGTGTTCACGGCGCTGCTGGTGCCGCTGACCTCGATGGCGGTGTAGTCATCACCGGAGAAGTCGCAAAACGTGTTGTCGCGGATCGTTATCGTTTTCTTGGAGGATCCCGTCCCGGACACGCGCATGGCCCATCTGTCGAAACCTGAGAAATCCTTGAACACGTTGCCGACTATCAGGATGTCGCTGATGTTTCCACCGAACCCGATTCCGTTGTTTACGAACACGTTCCCGCTGATCGTCGGGTTGGACCCGGAGGCGTAGATGGCAACGATCTCAAAGAGGTCCAAATAGCCGTTGACGATGGTGAACCCGTCAAGCACCGAATCCGGACCCTCGCCCCGGTCGAAGTAGAAACCGATGTGCGGGTTCTGCTCGCTTCCCTCACAATCGATAATGCACGCATCCGGGTTGCCGCTCTCCGAACGGACGGCTATGGCCTTGCCCAGGAAGTTGACGTCCCGGTTGCCGTCGCCCGTATACCTGCCGTCGGCTACAACGACTTCGTCGCCGGTGTTGGCTGCGTTCACCGCAGCCTGGATCGTCGGGTATTGGCTGGGCACACGGAGCGTCTCCGCCTGCAACGCAGACGATCCGGCAAGCACCGACACGAGAACCGCCAGACCCAAACAATTGCGAATTGAACTACTTCTTAGCATGTTTTACCTCCTGTTTCTTCCAGTACACAATAAGGCAGAACCTCCCCGGATCGTACCCGTTCGGCACACCGTTACACCGACTCATCGCCGGCGGGCGGACGACAGCTCCGGGCCATCGAACCGGAGGAGAACGTTAAACTCTCAGAGCGTGTGTGAGAAGTCATATCCGAGCCGCGCCCGTAAGGAAGCGGTGCGGTATCATCCGCGGAAAACCGCTCCCTCACGGTCGCGGCTCGGTTTTTCGTCCCGCTTCTCACACACGCTCTCAGTTTAGCAGCGCGCCCGCACTGTGTCAACGCGGGTCATCGTGTTATCATGCCTCGGGGGGAGCGTCACAGCTACAGACACCAACACTGGCGAGGAGTTCCCCAAGAGAAAAAAGGCCGGAGCAGGCTCCATTTTCGTACAGCGGATGTAGCGCCGCCCTTTGTGGGTGGCGCTTCGCGGGTCATTACGTCACCCACGAGGGGTGACGCTACACGATGAGGAAAAACGCAGTGGCCCCAGCGGCCAGGTGGAGTGTCGAGCGTCTCGCGACGGATGTACTGATTGGAGCCGTCCCGTTTGTCCGTCGTTCGGTCAGGTTATGCCGTACTCTTTGAGCTTGCGATACAGCGTGCGGGCGCCGATTTTCAGGGCGTTGGCGGTCTTCTCGCGGTTGCCGCCGAACAGACGCAGCGTGTTGATGATGTGCAGCCGTTCCACGTCGTGCAGGCTCAGGCCCGCCCAGTTGAGCGGGCCTACCGCGACGATGTCCGTCGTGCCGCGGAACATGTCGGGCAGGTCGGCCACATCGAGCCTGCTATGCTCCGCCTCAACACACATGCGGTCGACGACGTTTCGTAGTTCGCGGATGTTGCCGGGCCAGTCATGATTGATCAGCTTGCGCAAGGCCTCCGGGGTGATCCCCTCGATCTGCAGGCCGTTGTCCCGATTAGTCATCTCAACGAATCGGTTCACCAGTATCGGGATGTCCTCGCGGCGCTCTCGCAGGGGGGGGATATGAATGGCGCCGTGGGCGTGCAGGCGGTAGAACAGATCGTCGCGAAACCTGCCCTGCCGTTTCAGTTCACCGAGATCCCGGTTGGTGGCAGCCACGAACCGGATGTCCAGGTGCACCGCATCATTGCTGCCCACCGGCACGACTTCGCCGTTTTCCAGGGTGCGCAGCAGCTTGGCCTGCATGGTCAAAGGCATATCGCCGATCTCGTCGAGGAAGACCGTCCCCCCGTCGGCCGAGTGCAACAACCCCTTGCGGTCGGCCATCGCCCCGGTGAACGCCCCCTTGACGTGCCCGAACAACTCGCTTTCCAGCAGGGTTTCGCTTACCGCGGCACAGTTGAGAACCTTGAACGGCCTGGCGACCCGCGGGGAGTTGGCGTGGATTGCCTGGGCGAATAGCTCTTTGCCCGTGCCCGTTTCGCCCCAGATCAGCACGGTGCTCTTGCTTCGGGCGAGCTTCAAGGCCCGTTTGATTTCGCGGTGCAGGCAATCGCTGATCCCGATGATGCCGTCGTACTCGAAGCCTTTGTCCACCTGCTCGCGCAACGCCCGGGCCTGGCGCGCGGTGATCGCCCGTCGTGCGGCCCGATTGACCTTGTCGCGCAGTACGTCGCTGTCTGCCGGTCTTATCGGCTTGCTCAGATAGCCGAAGGCGCGGAGCCCGGCATCAAGGCTCGACGCTTTACCGGCGGCTCGCTCCTGGTCGTTTGCGATCAGGATCACTTCGGTATCCGGCGATATCCGCTTGGTCTGCCGCAGCACCTCGAAGCCGTCGATCTCACCGGCCAGGCCAACGCCGGTGACGACCACGTCCGGCGGGCGCATTCGGATACTGTCGATTGCGGCTGCCCCGCTGGTAACCACATTGCAGGCGTGATTCGAGCGCTTGATCGCCTGCGCGATCACCCGGCCCTGTCCTTCCTCATCCTCCACGACTAGAACGAACGCGGTTTGGTTCATTGCTTCAGTGTCTGTGCGACAGGAAAAGCCAGCAATAAACGAGATTGTAGCATCATTACAGAGAACCGCGCCGGGGTGGCACGGTCAAGCGTAGCCGCCGAAGGCGGTGGAGCTTGTCCGTGGTGAACAGCCCAGGCGTTTCGCCACGGACAAGGCTCGATCCTTCCTTCGGTCGGACCGATCCTTGACCGTGCCACCCATCAGGAAACAGGCTTTCCTGGTCCTCTGCGCTCCCAGAACCGGATGATTGCTCTGTAGTGATGCTACAGTTTCCAATAAGCTCGGCTTTTGTCATTCTGGGCGGTCCAGGAGCAGCAGTTTCTTCTACGGCGGCGAAGCTCGCGGAAGTCAACAACGCCGAGTCATTCAAGCCCCCAAAACGTCGAGCCGTTCAGGCTCCAAAAACGCCGAGTCACTCAGGCCCCCAAAACGCTGGATCATTCAAGCCCTCAACGGGGGCGATGGAGTAAAGCCCAGGGCGAGCGAAGCGAGCCCTGGGGCAGTGAAGCTGTGTCCGTCGAGCACCGGTAGGGGCGACGGACAAACCACGGGCAGCCTGCGCCTGCCCATGCCACCCAACCTATTCCAGACACTCATGTGGGGCCGGCTTTCCAGCCGGTCAATGACGGCGCCTGGTTGAAAACCTGTCCAACAGTCGTCGGATAGGCTCTTGACATAGACAATCTAGCGACCGACACGACACCGCGTCAAACCTAAACCGCCGGCCGGTTCCACATCCTGTCGTGCGCTCAGGCCCACGAGTGAGAAGCACTGACCCTTACCCACGTTCTTGTGTTCCGTCACTGATCGACTGATGGATCCCGCTTCCACCTCAAGAATCGCGCGGGCTAAAGCCTGCGGCTCGGTTTGTGATCATAGTCGCAGGATTTGCGAAACACTGCACTAGAACCGCCGCTCGCGGTGGATCACCACGCTGCAATCAGGCAGGGCGTCGAGGAATTGGCGGCCATAGCGCTTGTTGACCACCCGTGGGTCGAGAACCGCCACGATGCCCGTGTCGTCCTTGGAGCGGATCAGCCGGCCGAACGCCTGCTTGAACTTCAAGACAGCCTCGGGGACCTGGAACTCCATAAACGGATTGCCGCCGCGTGTGCGGATCTGTTCGATCCGCGCCTCGACCAGCGGCCGATCCGGTGCGGCGAACGGAAGCTTGACGATGACGACGTTGGACAGGGCCTGTCCGGGCACATCCACGCCCGCCCAGAAGCTGTCCGTGCCGAAAAGTACGCTTTGCGGGGTAGTGCGAAACCTTTGCAGCATCTTCGAGCGCGGCAACCCCACTCCCTGTGTCAGCAACGGCAGATTCTCATCCTCACAGAATTCCCTCAACCGGTCGGCGCACTGATCGAGCATTTTGTAGCTGGTAAACAGCACAAACGCCCGGCCTCGGGATATTCGTAGGTAATGGCGGATGCGCTCACACGCGGACTGGATGAACACGTCACCGCTGGCGGGATCGGGCATCCCGGCTTCGACGTGGACCGTGACCTGCCGCTTGTAGTCGAACGGCGAACCGAGGGCCTGCCCGGCCGCCTCGTCCAGGCCTACCCGCTGCCGAATGTGCGCGAAGTCGGACCGGTAATCGGTCTCGAGCGTGGCCGACGTCATCACCACAGCCGGAACCTTGTCGAACAGGTGCTCCTTGAGCATCGGCCCGACATCGATGGGTCGCCCGCACAGTGTGACGCGCAACTGTCGCCCGGCCTGCACCTCGGCCCAGTACACCCAGTCATTGAACTTCTGCTCGTGGAGTGACTCGACGGACGACGCCAGTTCGCCGCAACGGTCGCCGGCAGAGCCCAGCTCGAACCGATCCTCCTCGTCCTTCAGGTTCGACCGCAATGCACTCAGCATCTTGGCCAGTTCGCGCAGCGCGGGGGTCAGCCGGTTGGGCACATCGGGGGGGGCGACGAGACGACCGTTCGATCGACCCCGCGTTCGCTGCCACGTCGCCATTTCGTCAAAGAACTCGTCCGCGATCCGCCGTGTCGCCACGACGGCGTTGACGGCCTCCGGCTCGGCAATCGCGGCCAGGGCGCCCTTTTGGTTGCGTTCGTTGTACAGCGAGTAGAGCAGGAACCGTATGTGTGTGTTCGACACGTCGGCGCCGAAATGATTAGAGGCGACCCCCTCGACCGTGTGCGCCTCATCCAGTACGACGGCGTCATAATCCGGCAGCACCGACGCCTTCTGTCGCCGCAAGGCCAGGTCGGAGAAAAAAAGCGCGTGGTTGACGACCAGAATGCGGGCGTCCTCCGCCCTGCGTCTGGCGCGTTGATGAAAGCAGACGCCAAAGTGGGGGCAACGCCGGCCCATGCAGTCTGCGGCGTCGCTCTTGACACGGTCCCACACGGCTGGGTGCGGTTCGTGCGACAGGTCGGACAGCGATCCATCCTTCGTCTTGTAGGCCCAGTCTTCGATCCGCCACAGTTCCTTGCAAAGCGCCCGCGTGCCCAGCACCAGGTCCTGCCGCTCGCTGGTGCGGGCCAGCCGCCGCAGCCCCAGGTAGTTCGCCCGTCCCTTGACCAGGGCGGCTGAGAACTTCTTGGGATAGATCGAGGCCAGAAACGGGATGTCCTTGCCTATGAGTTGCTCCTGCAACGCAATGGTGTGTGTGCTGATGACGACGCGCTGGCCGTGGAGCGTTGCCCGCTCGATGGCCGGCAGAAGATACGCAAAGCTCTTGCCCACCCCCGTGCCGGCTTCGATCAGAAGATGCCTCTTCGACGCAAACGCCTCCGCCACCGCCTGCGCCATTGCGATCTGCTGCGGCCGAACCTCATAACGCAGCAACTTCCGGGCGACGGCCCCGCCTTTGTCAAGCATCTTCACCGGCTGCATGACGAGGTTATAACGTCGTGACACGAAGAATGAAATGGATATGGCCTGTGTGCCTCGTGCTTCTCGATGGAAGGGATACGGGACGGAAGGGATTCGGGATGTCGATTAGCGAACAGCAAGTGAGGAGAAGAGGCTGTCCCTCTCTGAGGCAATGTTCGCACCCGCCCCCACAGACATCCAATAACTGCTCCGCGGTTGCCGATCTCGCATCTGAATTGAATATTTCCAACATCTGCGCCATAAGACCAGCAGCGCCGCCGCGGTCGGACGGACCGAAAACCCGTTTCGAGGTTGAGTGGCGCTTCGGCATAGCCGCTATGGGCGCAGTTCCGCTGCAAATCGAAGCCCGTGTTTCGATTGAGTCTTAGCGAATATCTAAGAAATGTGTGACAGGTCTTCCAACCTGTCATTTGACCGGCTGGAAAGCCGGCCCCACAGGCGTTTGAGGTGGATTCCTCGGACATGCTCGCCCTTGAATTTGAGCATGCCGACCGGCGGAGGACCTCAGGCCGGTCGAAAAAGGACACAGTTATGACCACGCTTAATGCCGGACCCGGTTCCATTGGGTTTGATACGGACGATCGCACTGCCGATGGCCTGGTCAAGCCTGTCGAGTCGACGTCGCCACCGGCGGGGTCGCCGGTGCCACAACCGGGGGGGTCGCCGGTGCCACAACCGGCGGGGGGGGCGGTGCCACAACGGGCCGGACAACCCGCCGCTATGCTGTTCTTTCCCAAAGAGTGTGAGACGTTCAAGGACACCGGCCTGCCCGAGGCCCTGATCGAATCGTTGGTGTTCAAGCATCTGCTGGCGGTCGGGTCCAACACCGGGCGCGGCATCTGTCGCGACCTGTGCCTGCCTGGTAAGGCCATGCCGGCCATGCTCAGCGATCTGAAATCGCGGCAGTTCGTCGTTTACAAAGGCGCTGCCTCGATGGGCGATTTCGAGTACACGCTCACCGAAGCCGGTCGCGAACGGGCCAGAAGCTACCTCGGAGAAAGCACCTTCTGTGGGGCCGCACCGGTGCCCCTGGCCGAGTATGTTGAGGCCGTCAAGGCCCAGACAATCACCCAGGAGGAACCCGGCCCGGGGCAACTGCGTCACGCGTTCAGCGACCTGCTGATCAACGACAAGATGTTTGCCCGGCTCGGCCCGGCGATCAACTCCGGGCGAGGCATGTTTCTGTACGGCTCTCCGGGCAACGGCAAGACAAGTATCGCCGAGCGAATCACGCTCTGCTTCGGCACCCACATTTGGATACCCAAGGCCGTCTTCGTCGAAGGCCAGATCATCCAACTGTTCGACCCGCAGTGCCACAAGCCGGTCGGCTCGGAAAAACCGTCCATCATAAAGGGCCGGGCCCACGACACCCGGTGGATCAAAATCAAACGCCCGACGATCGTCGTCGGCGGCGAGCTGACGATGGACGGCCTCGAACTGTGCCACAACCCAACCACGAAGATCACCGAGCCGTCGGTCCAGCTCAAGAGCAACTGCGGCACGCTTGTGATCGACGACTTCGGCCGACAGAGGATGGACCCGGTCGAGCTGCTCAACCGCTGGATCGTGCCGCTGGAGAAGCGCTACGATTTCCTGACGCTATCGAACGGAAAGAAGATAAAGGTGCCGTTCGATCAGCTAATCATCTTCTCGACCAACCTGGAACCGAGAGAGTTGGTGGACGACGCTTTCCTGCGGCGAATCCCGTACAAGATCAACATCATCGACCCGACGGAGGAGGAATTCCGCGATCTGATGCGCCTGATGGCCAAGGTGTTTGAAATCGACTACGACGATCGGGCTGTGGACCATCTGATCGAGCGCCACTACAAGGCTGTCAATTGTCCGTTCCGCTGCTGCCACCCGCGCGACCTGATCCTGCAGATCATTAACCGGGCCCGGTTTCTCAAACAGCCGCCGGTCATGTCGCCCGAGGGATTCGACGCCGCCTGTGAGTGTTACTTCGCGGTGCTGTAAGCGAGTTGCCCAGACTCGGGCAAGCCCCGTTTTGCGCGGAACCACGCAGCCCCACACGCCACTACAGCGTTTTCCGCTTTCGTGTAGCGTCACCCCTGGCAGTGGCCGGGCGGGTGACCCGCCTCGACTTCCGCCCCGCACTCGGGACACCACTCGCTCACGTTTCCCGTAAGATCATACCCGCACGTCTCACAAGACACTGATTCTATTCCATCCTCGGAACTGCGTTCTGTTCGCAGATACCGCCTCCAAAATACAAGAAAAACAACGGGCGCCGAAAACACCAAAACGTACATCGCGAAGTCTGCCCAGATCACGTCACGAACCCCAAGAAAGATGACGCATGGGAACGCAAGGACACTGTACGCGGCTACGACGCCGACTGTCACCCAGAATCTCTTGAATGCTGTCCTCATTTGTGTTTGCTGCTTCGAGCCATGACGGGTTAGCCCTCGATTCTCATTCCGCACTCAGGGCAAACGCCGCTGACGTTGCCGGTCAAATCGTATCCGCAGAGAAGGCAGGTTGTGCTCTGTCGTTCCGATTCGTTCGGCAAGTATCGCCAGAGAAAGAGGGATGTAAGACAGAACGCAGGAACGAAGGCCGCCAGAAGCCAAAACCCTTGGGGATACGGGTTTGGAACTCGTTGGCCAGAGGGTGTTGGCGGATCCAGCAGCACCAAGGCTACGGCAAGCGGACACAGGACGACGAACATAATTTTGGCGACTCTGGCGAGATCTTTACGACGCAGGCACATGACGCTCACGAGGGAGCAGAGCAAGCCAATAGGAATCCCGTATATCGCTCCAAAGACCGTCGAAATGACCACGATTGTAGCTATGTCCATCGGTATCGGACCCCCAGAGTACACGAATGGGTCGTGGACGAGGCCACACAAATCTACCAGGAACGTGTAGAACCATCCCGAGGCGACACTCATGCCGATGACCTTAAGCGCCCGTTTCATGCGGAACATCCATGGCTTTGTGTCCACACTCTGGGCACCGCCCGCTGACATTGCCGGTCAAGTTGTATCCGCATCGCTGGCAGTGGCCGCGTGGGTGGCGGCGGTCGCGAAGCCAGAGAATGAAGGTGGGGAGGGCAATGAGGACGAGGGGGATCCAGAGAGGGACGAATATGATCCAGTCGCTACGAGCAAACACCCATTCAGGTATCCAGAACGGCCTTAACCTGCTTAGCGGGCGAAACCCGTTGCCAATCTCGAGGTCGATTCTGGCAACGAAAAGGCACCCGCGCCGCAGGCCTACATGCGTGTCAGAGGTTATATACTCAAATGGCGCCCACAGGCTCACAACCCACGCCACCGCAATCACCGCGCACGCCACCACCCCGGTCCACTTGGCGATGCGACGGGTTCGTGAGGGTTTTCGGGTCATGGTACCGTCTCAACCTTCGCCCCGCATTCAGGGCACCGCCCGCTGACATTGCCGGTCAAGTCGTAGCCGCATTTCTGGCAGTAGCCTGGCGGGGGGCGGAATAGTCCTTCCCACCGATCACGTTGCGAAGCGGCGAATCGGCATGCGGCCGCAAGCACGATGGTCAGTAAACATGCCGTGATGATCATGTTTCGCAGGACCGAGTCTTCGACCATTGTCGATGCTCGACCTTCAAATAGATAATACAACCAGAAGACGCTTGAAGCCAAGCCTCCGTATGTTGTGAACACCGCCCCTGTACGGGCGAACTTTGCCGCATGAAGGGCACCAACCGGAATAAGTGCAAGAATCAACAGATCAATTGGCTGCGGATACGATATGCGGGAGAGCCCCGGTGAAAAGATGCCCGCAGCAAGATGGATCAGAAGAAACCACGCAACCAAGCAAGCGATGCAACGACGGTGGCTTGGGGGCTTGGTTTTCATGCTGTCGCACCGCATTCGGGACACCGCCCGCTGACATTGCCGGTCAAGTCGTAGCCACAGTGTTGGCAGTGGCCTGGCCGATGTCGGCGGCGCCGGCGCAACAAGAGCGCCGCTTGCGTGCCGGGGTAAACCGACAGCAATAAGAGCGGAACCCAAAACGGGACACTGAGCGACCACATCATGACGTAGCGCCCGTCCGGCCGGCGGATGTGTCCGGTCCCGTCGTACACACCACTGATGCCGTGTACGCACATCACCATGTTTCGCCAGCGAGATTTCCATGGCAGTCGCCAACCGAACCAGAAACCCAGCCTGGTGTGCTTGCTTTCGTCGCGAAGGCCGCCGTACATTCTTCCCACGATCGCTTGCCCGAAGCGGAACTGGAGGAAGTTGCAGTCACGGAGCTGTTCTGCGGGCGACATGCCCCCGTAGCCGTGATTGACGACGTGAATCTGTGTCCAGGTCAGCCAGCTGGTAAGGCCCTGCGACGAAATAACTGTATCAAGTCATCTTTTCCGTCTTGGCCGAATGGTGTAGTTCCAATCGCCGTGGAAGTCATCGCGATGCAGGTTGATCTTGGCCCACTCCTCATCGGAGACTTTGCGCCCCG
>Ga0114922_10004419_pt1 | contig 13036 bp, 11 predicted proteins | sample AartaG_FD_100975 | JGI IMG/M metagenome (GOLD analysis project Ga0114922, IMG submission 100975) | Deep subsurface microbial communities from Aarhus Bay to uncover new lineages of life (NeLLi) - Aarhus_00045 metaG | ecosystem: Environmental > Aquatic > Marine > Oceanic > Sediment | place... | reverse complement strand
TGCGCGATGCGGATATCGAAAATCCCACTCCAGGAGATTTCTATACTGTAGGAGTGGAGTTAGCTGTCGGGCGTCTGCTAAACATGCCGGACGACTCCAGTTCTGCTCTGGTGCAGGGTAGAAGGCGAGTAGAAGTGATCAAGTTTATCCAGCGCGAGCCATATCTGATAGCAATTGCACGTCCGGTTTACGAATCATTAGAAATAGATCGCCAGACCGAGGCGACCATGCGCACCGTACTGGAGATGTTTGAGCAGTGCGTCAAGCTTGACCGCAACCTTCCGGAGGAAGCATATCTTTATGCCATCAACATCGAGGAGCCGGGCTGGTTGGCGGACATGATCGTTACCGCTATCGCACCACCGCTCCAGGAACGACAAAAGCTGCTAGAGATCGTGGACTCATTGGAAAGGCTGGAAGAGGTGATCAACCTGCTTGCCAAAGAAGCAGACGTGTTAGAGCTGGAAGACGAGATTCACATGCGTGCCCAAAGTGAGGTGGACCGCACACAGCGCGAATACTACCTGCGCGAGCAGATGAAGGCCATCCAGACCGAGCTAGGGGATGGAGACATGTGGATGCACGAGGTGATTGAAATCCAGACGCGCGTAGAGTCAGCCGAGCTGCCCGAGGAAGTGCAGGTGCGAGCTCTCAAGGAAGTTACACGCCTGGGTCAGATGCCGCCTATGTCGCCAGAGGTGGGCATTATCCGTACTTATGTGGAATGGATTCTGGATCTCCCGTGGAAGCAGGCGACTGAAGACAATCTGGACCTCACACATGCCGCTGATGTGCTGGAGAGCGAACATTACGGTCTGCCGCGCGCCAAGGAGCGCATCCTGGAGTTTATTGCTGTACGGAGTTTAAAGCCCAAACGATCACGTCAGCCCATTTTGTGCTTCGTTGGTCCACCAGGGACCGGTAAGACTTCGTTGGGACGTTCGATCGCCAATGCCCTGGAACGAAAGTTCGTGCGCCTATCATTAGGGGGCGTGCGCGACGAAGCAGAAATACGCGGCCACAGGCGGACGTACATTGGCGCCCTGCCGGGGCGTATCCTGCAGACCATGCGGCGCGCCGAAACGGTCAATCCGCTTTTTATGCTCGACGAGATCGACAAACTGGGGCAGGATTTCCGCGGCGACCCCTCATCTGCGCTGCTGGAAGTGCTCGATCCGGAGCAGAACTTCAGTTTTTCGGATCACTACCTCGAGCTGCCGTACGATCTTTCCAGTGTGATGTTCATAACGACCGCCAATACAACCGCATCGATCCCAGCGGCGCTGCTGGACCGTATGGAGTTGATTGAGTTCCCGGGCTACATTGAAGAAGAGAAACTCGAGATCGCCAGGCGCTTCCTTATACCGCGCCAGGTGGAGGAGACCGGGCTAGATTCGGACGAAATACATTTCTCGGATCAGACGCTGAAGCGCGTTATTCGCGAGTACACTTACGAAGCCGGTGTTCGTAACCTGGAGCGCGAGATCGGGCGTATCTGCCGAAAGATCGCTCGTCTGAAGGCGGAGGGCAAAAAGTATCCCACTAACATAAGTTTTACTTCCGTGGAACGCTTCCTCGGACCGCCTCAGTATTTCGAGCTGGAAGCCGAGCATCAGAACGAAATTGGTGTTGCAACAGCTATAGCCTGGACCGCAAATGGGGGTGAAATCATGCCCGTAGAAGTGCTACTGGTCGAGGGAAAGGGTAACCTGCAAATCACGGGTCAGATCGGTGAAGTGATGCAGGAATCTGCTCAAGCAGCGCTTTCATACCTGAAATCACGCTCCCGCCAGTTGAATATTGATCCTGAAGATTTTGAAAGGGTCGATATCCACATCCACATACCGGAGGGAGCCATCCCGAAAGATGGACCCAGCGCTGGGATAACGATATGCACCGCTTTGGTTTCAGCATTCACCAAACGGGAGGTGCAGCGGGATGTGGGCATGACTGGAGAGATCACCCTGCGCGGCCGCATCCTGCCGGTGGGTGGTGTGCGCGAAAAGGTGCTGGCGGCTCACCGCGCTGGGCTGAAGACGGTCTTGATTCCGAAGCGCAACGCGAAAGACCTGACCGAGATCCCCAAGAGGGCGCGCCGGGAGCTAAACATTTTGAACATAGAGCACATGGATGAGGTTCTAGAGCTTGCTTTGACGCCAGAGAAGATGGCAAAACAGCCGCATTCCAAGCAGGGTAGGAGCACTGGGAAGAAGTCCATTAAGACTACAAAAGAAGTCCCTGTCAAACCAGGCAGTGATACGTCTCACATACAACCTGGTGCGTAGTGGGGGCAGTTGAAGTGGTCCCAAGCCGCCTTGCTCCCCTGTCGCTAGCGGCCACCCGCCCATCCACGAAATACCTCCAATTGCCTCTAATACATATCCTTCTACCCGCATCAATCCTTATAATTACCGCGCCTCCAGGCATCCTTCGCTAACATTTGGGATGACAAAGCAGGGGGGTGTCTTTCCGAGCGCAGTCCCGAGTTATTTACATAACTAAGCGAACGATCCCCCTCAAGTACTGCCATGAAGTCCTTATCTATTTTGGTAATTATTAATCTTGACAAAACAGATAGTTTCTTCAATGGTTCTCAGTTGGAATATTATCCGTTAATCTTTGAACCCATTTATCAACTAGGCTACCCCAGAAATACCTTCAATACCAAGAAAATTAAATAACCACCAGCTTGATATAATCTACAATAAGCCCAAAAAATTTCACTATCACAAGGAGGACTTATGCACTACCGTACATTCGGACGTACCGGTTGGTTGGTATCTGAGATTGGATTTGGAGCCTGGGCGATCGGCGCGAACTGGGGAACTGTATCTGAGGAGGACGCCATGTCATCCCTGCATGCCGCCATCGACCAGGGGGTCAACTTTATTGACACCGCCGATGTTTATGGCGATGGGCGCAGCGAACAGCTTATCGCCAGGCTGCTCAAAGAACGCGGCGAACAAATATACGTCGCCACCAAAGCCGGTCGCCGCTTGGAACCCCACATTACTGAAGGCTACAACCGCCACAACCTGAGAGAATTCATCGAGCGCAGTCTGCGCAATCTTGACGTAGAAGCATTAGACCTGGTGCAGCTGCACTGTCCAACCACCCAGGTCTTCTATAATCCGGAAGTGTTTGAAGCTCTGGATGACCTAGTGCAGGTGGGAAAAATCAAGCACTACGGTGTCAGCGTCGAAAAAGTAGAAGAAGCGATTAAAGCCATCCAGTATCCCGGGCTGCAAAGTGTGCAGATCATCTTCAACATCTTCCGCACCCGACCCGCAGAGCTGTTTTTCGATTTAGCCAAGGAGAAGAAAGTTGCTATCCTGGCGCGTGTACCGCTCGCCAGTGGGTTGTTGAGCGGAAAGATGTCACGCGAGTCGATATTTACAAAAGATGACCACCGCAACTTCAACCGTTACGGCCAATCCTTTGATGTGGGTGAGACATTTTCGGGAGTCGAGTTTGAGAGCGGTCTAGATGCGGTGGAGCAAATCCAACTGCTGGTTCCAAAAGATATGACCATGGCGCAGTTTGCTTTACGCTGGATATTGATGTTCGACGCCATAACAACTTCCATCCCCGGCGCTAAGAATCCCCAACAGGCAATCGAGAACGCCCAGGCCAGTGACCTGCTGCCGATTAGTGATAAAGTTATGGCTCAATTACAGGAAATTTACGACAAAGAAATCAGAGAGCAGGTCCATCAGCGCTGGTAATACGGCTTAACCTTATTCCAACTGCACTCCTTTGGAACGTAAATCGCACCCGCATCGACGTATCAAAAGAAGGATATTAACAATTGATTACATATTACTCTGGTCGGTGTCTACCAAGTGTTTATAACTGGTATTACGCCCATATAGTCCACAAAAAACTTCAATAGATGTCCATTCTGTCAATTTTTTCCATTCTATACCACCCCATCTGCACCGTCCATGAAGAAGGAAAGGCGGCTCTCTTCCACTTGATTTCAACTCCAAATTGTGCTGGTTAACAGATATCAGTTGGTAAATCTTTACCAAATCTTTAAGGTCTCTTCAAGTCTCCTTCAAAATAATAACGTATCGCTGAGACTTGAACATAAATCATATAAATATATCTTTTGAACGCCCTCGAATATGATTTTAACAAGAGGATTTGTCAAGCTTGGGTATGATCGAGTTTGAACTGAATCCGGGGCTGTCCAAAAAGGACACCCCTAAATGGTTAAAAAAGGCAAATTGGTAAAAGGCAAAAAAAAGCACAGTTAGCAAGCAGCCAACTTTAAAAAATTGTGAGCCAAGGAAAGCGGGCCCATCTCAGTGCGGACTTTCTGCAAGCCTCTGAGCATAAATCTGCGAAAGTTTCGGTTGTATTTTATATACCCGAACACACCTTCCACTTCCCAGCCACGACGGGAACGCAACTTGATCCCTTTTTCGGAAGTCAACAGTTGCCAGTCGGTATCCTTCAAACGCCAGTAGTTCCAGTTGACATGGACATGCCTTTACCCTTGCCCCGGGCACATTGTTCTTTGAGGGGACAATCGCTGCAATTGAGACAGGTGTAGAGATGGATGTGAGTCGGGAAGCCGGTTTTGGTTTCTCGGGTATAGTAATGGTCGAAAGGCAACCAGCGGCCAGCGGGGCAGATGAAACGGTCGCTTTCGGGATCGTAGGCAAAATTCTCGGCCCGGAAGGGGTCGTCCCGGTATTTGGATTTTCCTTCTTGATGAAAGGTGGGGTACTTGAGGTAGGCGTTGGACTGTTTCTCTTCCGCATAGACCAGGTTTTCTTCCGTGCCATAGATGGAATCCCCGCCCCAGTTTTCCGGCAGGCAACCCAGTTGAGTTTCGACTTCTTCCAGTTTCACATACCCTTGCTCGATCAAAAGCTCCAATATACTCGCAAACACTCCCCCGATGATTTCCTTCATCACTTCCCCTCGAAAGCGGTTGATATTCCGGAAATCCGGTCGATTCTGCCCACTCAGCCACATGAAGTTAACATTCTCCCGCAAAGCTTAAGCAATCTTACGCGAAGAATACAGCTTCTCAACATAGCCATACACCAGCACCTTCAGCATCATCTTCGGATGGTAGCTGCTGGTGCCGCCCCCTTTATATTGCTGGATCAAGATGCTCAGGTCGATCCGCTCGATTGCTTCATTGACCATTCTCACCATGTGGTTTTCCGGGATCAACTCTTCCAGGTCCGGCGGCTGCAAGCTGGATTGGCCCATGACATACGGTTTAAACACGACTTTATATATGACTATGCATTTTCATGCCTATATAATATTAACCTTTTCCGCTTTTGAGGAGGGTCTACCTAACCTTTTGGGACAGCCCCGGGCAGGCTGAGCGGTCCTCTCCCTTAATCCCCTATGCCTTGACTCTCTCATACAACTGCGGCACCTGCTCCTCGATCACCTGCAGATTGGAACGCCAGGTGAATTTCTCTCCCACGCCGCCGTATTCGAACGCCAGCAGCCAGGGCGACGCCCATTGGCCGGTCCTTATGCGCTCCAGCACCCAGTCCAGGACGGGCCAATCTGTATCCAGGATTTCAAGGTGGTCCTGCAGGTAGCCTTCCCGATCGTGCAGACCGGTGAAGTGCAGCTCGCACAGCCGGTCTACTGGCAGTTGAAACATGTAATCACGTTCGTCGATGCCCATGTAGTGGGCGGCGATGCGGGCATGCGAAATGTCCAGTAGCAGACCGCACCCGGTCTCAGCGACCACCTGGCGGATTAGGACCGGCTCGACGGCCGGGCGCAGGGTTTTTCCCTGTACCCCGCGGTAGGGCACGTTTTCTATAATGACCCGCTCTGCCCCGAAGCGTTCAACTACGCCGCTGATGTCCCTGGTAATAACGTCAGCGATTTGCTCTCGATTAGCGGGATCGGAAGTATCGACCGGGATGGAGGGATAGTCCTTGATGGTGGGATCGAGGTGCAGGTTGACGTAAGGCGTTTGGGTTTGATCTAACAGGTGCGCGATTTTTTCCCAATCGGAGTTCTTGAGCTTCCTGCCCCCCGCTTTTAAATCGAAGTGCACCATTACCGGGCAAAGGGTGCTGGCCTCGGCGATCATGTCGGGCCAATCCGGGCATTTGAAGCGGTCGAGCTGGATGCGACCCTGGGAGAGGAGTGCGGCTGCTTGTGATGAGTAGTTGATGGCAAGTTTCATTAGGGGGTTTAGGGGGAGTGGCTAGGGGATAAGGAGAGAATGTGTAGTGTCTGGGTGGTTGATAACACTACAAGATCAGGGAGGGACAGGACGACGAATGATGGTAAGTCGAGGCGGCTCCAGAATGGGAAGGGTTCAATCCCACAATTGTCAGCAACGAAGAGGGTGATCACAGTGCCGTGACTGACGACGACCAGGGTCTGGTCGCGGTTCTTTGAAATCAGTTGATCCACGGCGCTGGAAAAACGATTCAAGGCTTGTGTGGCGGTTTCTTCGCCGAAGACCAGCGCATCGGGTTGTTCGAAGAACTCTTTAACGCTGGCTTTAAATTGGTCCTCATTTTTAAACCAGACCGTCTTACGTTCGTGTTCGTGTAATCCGGGGACGATAAACAGCGGCTTGACGAGTTGCTGGGCGACGATTTGGGCGGTCTCCTGAGCCTTGAGCTCCGGGCTGGAGAAGATAATATCCGGGTCATGTCCGGCAAGCTCGTCAGCAAGTACCTGGCACCGCCGGCGATCTTCTGCGGAGAGATGCCATTCGCTGGCTGGTATCTCTGGAAGTATTTCGGGAAGGGAGTGTTTGACCAAAATGAGTTTGTACATGGATTAGTTGAAGCACGGCTGGTATCCGGCATTCAAAGAACGAATGCTTAAGAACGGATGCTTAAGGGCTGTCATTCTTGTGGCATGATAGGCACTCCAAAACAACTTGCTATTACAGTTTGCTACTCCTGCGGACAGGCATTGCCCACGTGTTCTTCGAAGGTCTCAGCGAAGGAGTGGCGTCTTGAGCCGTCGCAAGCGGACCGGAAGTAATAATAAGGCGATTGGGCGGGGAAAGCCACCCCCCGCAGGGCATTTAGTCCGGGGTTCGATATCGGTCCGGGCGGCAAGCCCGGGTAAAGGTAGGTATTGTAGGGCGAATCGACCTGCAGGTTTTCCAAACTCAATGGGTTCGTCCACCAGGTTTCTTGGTGTGGGTTGTATCCCAGAGCATACTGGACTGTGGGATCTGATTCGAGCTTCATGCCTGCCGCCAGCCGGTTTAGGAACACCGATGCGATCAGCGGGGCTTCATCCTCAACGATGGCTTCCCTCTGGACTATCGAGGCTAGGCTCAACGCCTGGTACAAGTCTAGACCCTGACGCTGGAAGCCGGCGCGCAGTTCGTCGTCCACTTTGATCTGAAAGTTTTCAAGCGTAGTACTGATAAACCCTCCCACGGTGATCTCTCTCGGGAAGCGGTATATATCGGGAAAGAGAAAGCCTTCCAGCGACTCGGATCTTGGATATTCCTGTGGAGAGATGGAAGCGCTAATCAAGAACTCCCCCGGTGTGAAGCTCAATCCAGACGTAGATAGCCCAGCAGCAATCTCCTCCATGCGCCAACCGGGCAGAATCCGGAAGGTCACCTGGCTGGGTGTGGAGTCCTGCAACACCTGGGCAATCTCAAGAGCAGTTAATTTGGGACTGAGGCTGTACTCCCCGGCTTGAATAGTCGTATCCAGCCCGGAATAAACCAGGTAGGTCCGAAAGGTTTCGGCGTTGGGGATGAATCCTTCGGAGAGTAGACGCTCCGTGATGGTATGAGTCGATTCACCCAAGGCTACTTGGAAGGGACGTTCCACTCCATACGGATCATTCGGAAGAGTGAGATCATTTTCACCAGCCAAGAGCAAGGTTGAAAGATGGGCGCGCTGGAGAAAGTCGATTCCTTGTGCGGGCGGGCCAAATTTTTCAGCAGCCTGATTTGGAACACCGATAAGCAGCATGCCAAACAGAAGCGCAGCCAGGCACAGGACGAGCAGCGCGGCGAATAAGAATAAGGTTACGAGTTTGGATCTGCGTTTCATCAGGGTAAGTCGTCCCGATGGGAGTCGAGGTAGGTTTGCAGGATATAGGTGGCGGCGATCTCGTCAAGATGCCCACCGCGTTTGTGGCGCGAAGCTCCCATGGCAATGCGGGCTTCACGGGCAGCCTGGGTGCTTCCGGTCTCGTCCCAAAGCTCAACGGGCACTTGTGTTTGAGATTGGATGGCGTTCGCTAAGCGAGCAGCACGCCGGCTCTGGAGAGTGGAACGACCTTCATCGTCTAGCGATTGCCCCAGGACGATCAAGCCGGCCTGGTATTCGTGTACCAATCCTACAATCGCAGCGGCATCTTGGACCCGTGATGTGTGGTTGAGGACCGTCAGCGGGTTTGCGATCGTGCCGGTTGGGTCGCTGATGGCGATTCCATGGCGTTTTTCTCCGGGGTCAACGGCAAGCACTCTCATCGTTTGTGAAATGTGTAAGAACTCAAAAATTAAATTCCAAAATCGCGTTGATCACGCGTTCATGTTCGTCTCTTGTCAGGGTATTATAGAACGGCAGCCTGAGCAGCCGGTCGCTGAGGTTTTCGGTGACAGGGCAATCCCCGATTTTGCCCTCAAATTTACGACCCATATCGGAGAGGTGCAGCGGAAGATAATGGAATACGCTCAGGATTCGGGCTGCCTTTAAATGCTCGATCAAACCTTGACGGATTTCGAGCGAAGGCAGCAGGATGTAATACATATGATAGGGCTGCTGGCAGTAATTTGGAACATAGGGCAAGCGGATATCCTTACCTTCAGCCCAATCCTTCAAATTGGCGTGATAGTATTCCCAGATTTTTTGGCGCTTGAATTGTATCGTTTCATAGGATTCAAGCTGTGCATAAAGGAAAGCCGCCAGCATATCGGAGGGCAAATAGCTTGAGCCGATATCGACCCAGGTATATTTGTCCACCTGTCCTCGGAAGAAGCGGCTGCGGTTGGTGCCTTTTTCGCGCAGTATTTCCGCTCGCTCGATATATTGTGGGTCGTTGACCAATAATGCACCGCCCTCACCGCAGGTGATGTTTTTGGTCTCGTGGAAGCTCTGCGTCGCCAAGCATCCGAAAGTACCTAGATATTTTCCTTTATATTTTCCAAAAAGACCGTGGGCGTTGTCTTCCACAACGGGTACATGATGTTCTTGAGCGATCTCTAAAATAGCGTCCATTTCGCAGCCTACACCGGCGTAATGGACCGGAAGAATGGCTTTAGTGCAGGGTGTGATCAATCGTTCTAGTAGAGCTTCGTCCAAATTTAACGTATCGGGACGGATGTCGATGAAGACGGGTGTGGCACCGCGGTTGACATATGCATTAACGGTGGATACAAAAGTAAAAGATGGAATGATCACTTCATCGCCCGCTTTTACATTCAGCAGAAAAGCGGTCATTTCCAGGGCGTGGGTGCAGGAGGTGGTCAGTAGGGCTTTAGGGATGTTGAAGTGTATTTCGAGCCATTGATGGCATTTACTGGTGAAGATCCCATCGCCCGATATGTGATATTTTTCGATTGCCTGGGCGAGATACTTCAGTTCATCGCCCGTCAGGCTGGGTTTATTGAAGGGGATATCGTATTCATTCATGGCTTAGCTATTGGTGAGCGATTGTTCTGCGAACCATTTATGATAGTAAAGTTGGACAGACTTCGAAATGAAGCCGTGGTGCTGGATCATGCGTTGGGTAGGGATATTTCTTCCCTGAGTGTTAACAATAATTCGATCCACTCCCTCTCTGAGGTACCAGTCCAACCCACTTGCGAAAAGCTCATGCCCAATACCAAGCCCGCGGGACACCTCCTTGACGGCAGTTAATTCAAATGTTCCTGTGGGTTTATGTCTATCCCTGTTGCCAGATATATAACCGAGCAGTTCTCCTTCAAGTTCAGCAACGAGCACGAAATCAGCATTACCTTCAGCACTATTTTTAATCCATGTCTGGAAGTACGCCTGGCAGATTTTTTCATTAAACCGTGGATCGAAGTACCAGCGCGAATCTTTGTAGCTATTTTTAGCGATTTCTTGCAGTGTTCCAATATCCTCTGGCTGCACATCCCTTATTATCAGGCGTTCGTTTGCTTTTGGTCTGGTTTCGGGCCCCCAGTTTTTCAAGCGACCTTCGTAGGTGATCCGGATTTCGACCAGATGAAAGCCGAGCTCTTCGACCAGCCTGATTGTACCGGCATCATCGGAATCGGCCAGAAAGTAGAGACAGTCAATCGACTTGGAATCGCACCAAGCGAATATTGTCCCTAAATCGGTAGCTCGTAGATGACGGTCGTAAACTCGCGCGATCCGAAATCCAAAGAAGTCGCTGTCCCATCGCAGGAATTGGCATGGCTCAGTGATCTTGGTCATTGGTTTCCCCAAACGGATCATCCTGGCTGCGAACAACATATGAAGGTTTTTCCATTAAGCGGAAGTGCATGCGAGCAAGATATTCCCCAATAATTCCTAAGGAAAACAACTGCACTCCGGAGAAGATGGCGACGATGGAAGCCAGAAATGGGAATCCCGGTATGCTGCCGCCCTGGATTATGAAACGTGTAACAACGTATATGAGTATCAGTAAACCGAATAAGGCAAAGCCAAATCCCATCATGCTGGCTAACTGCAAAGGGACTACGGTAAAACCGGTAGCCATATTTATGGCATGGCGCACCAACTTGCGGAAGGTGTAGTTTGACTTGCCATCATGGCGCGGATCATGGCTGACCGGTACGGCGTAAAAACAGTTGGTTCCCCAAGCTAAGAGGACGTCAAGAATCACGAACGGGCTCTGGTAATTGGAAAAAGCATCACGAACGCAGGTACGAAACGCTCTGAAAGCGCTCACCTTTTGGGCATTCTTGACACCCATGGCGCTTTGCAAGGCTATGCGGGTTATATAAGAAGATAGATTGCGCCAGAATGGGTGTTGCTGTCTTGTTGGAGTCCCGTATACCACGTCATAACCGCGCTCGAGAGGCGGGAGAAGTTTGCCAATCTCCTCTGGCGGGTGCTGTAAATCGTCATCCATTGTAACGATGATATCGTAATGTGCGGCGCGGACACCGCAAAGCAAGGCGTTGTGCTGCCCGTAATTGCGCATCAGGTTGATGCCCCTCACACAAGGCTGATCTTTACTGAGGCGGGTGATGGTACTCCAGCTTTGATCGCTGCTGCCATCATTGACTAAAATCGTCTCATACGTCTGACTGATAGCGGGTAGAACCTGATTCAGACGAGATATCAGTTCATCGAGTGTGTCCTCACTGTTGTAAACTGGGATGACGACCGAGATGTTATTTTGAGTTGAATTTGATTGGTTCATAATTTACTTATCGATGCATTGAAGTATATCTGATATTTGGTCGCTGGCAGCCGTGTCTAACTTGGTTGGTAAAATACTATTCTCTATTCTATCCCAGGTCGTACACAAGAACGGTATTGTTTCAGCGGACATTTGGGAAGCAGTTGTAAATAGTTGAATGGTCTCTTGCCAGCGTCCGACATGGGCATATCCTTCTATGAAAGGAATCAGCTCAACCGCGCTTTCGGGTCTCAGGTTGTCGAAATACAAAAAAACCTGGTCGCCTAATCTTGCCACTTCATTCCAATCACCTTTTTGGCGGGCTAATTCGGCTTTTTGGAAATAATAACACCATTCGTGTTCGGGTTCAGGACCAAAGATGTGAGTCGGAGGAGCAGCAGGTGGGTCTGCGTCAGTGATGATGAGGCCGGGATTTGATAGCGCTAAAGCTTCAGGAATAAAACGCGGGCTGTCGGGTAGGATTGTTCCCGATCCGGGGTCGAATATCGTCACACAGCGGGGTGGTTCGTAGAAGAAGACCAGCATTTGAGACGTATTTCCCGAAAATGACATTGCCCGGTAGGGGTGGTTGATGGGTATGTTTGCCCCAAAGTGTGTCAGGGCATTTCCCAGACGCGCTTCCAGATCTAACATCAGGTAGGATAGATAATTTGAAGTATTGTGCGGGTCGTAAGTCCAATTAAGAGGTGCGGTCAAAGAGTTGTCGCTGTAATATTCGAAGGGGAGTTCGGGTGTCAGCAATGTAGTGTAGGGTTTTATTCCAGGCGCCCTCCATGTAAGCTGCCAGAAGAAATCCTTTTGTGCCTGCCATTCCTGGCGATAAGTTACTGCATCCTTATAATGAAACCCAGCCGCAAAACCCACCAGCAGCCCTATAATCAGAGCTTGTTGAGATCTGGCTTTGAAGAGCTGTTTAACTACGCCGGCTGCCAGTATACAGGCAGCGAACATCAGGGGAAGTGTGAACCGGTCTAACGGGAAGCGTAGCTTTAGTTCCAGATCAGTGACCCAGAATGGCCACCCGCCAGTCAGGATAGCTAATGCTCCGAACGCGATGTACGTGATGGCGCCGGAATTATTTACCTTCTCGTTCGAAATTTCATTATCACGGTCGCCCTCTTGCAGCTTCGTCAGGAACAGAAAAGCCAGCACTGTCGTGCCGAGGACTATGGCAGAATACAACAAGAAATCAAGCGGGGTCAAACTGGAAAGGTTGAATAGACTAAGCGTCTTGGTCCAGGCGATCAGGCTGGCTTCGATGGCGTCTTGAAAGATCGTTCTTATGAGGTTAAAAACGGCTTGAGCCGTATTGGCGCTCAGCTCGTTGAAAATTTGGATATCCCCGCGTGGAGTTTCATGAAGGAACAGTGTCCACATCACAAAGGCAAGTAGAAGTAATAAGTATGGCGACCAATATAACAAGACACGCTTGATCCGTTCTCGAAAGTAGGATGCATTTTCACCTAAGACCAACCACAATATGACCGGTCTCATCAGCTCTAAGCCAAAATAATATTCAACGGTGAACAAAATGATAGTGGACAAAAAAATTGATATGATCATCAAGTACCAGAAACGGGAGGGCTCGCGGACGGCTAATATCATCAACCCCAAAGACAGGAAGAACAAGGACATGTAGATAAAGCCGTGGCTGTAGGTCACGGAGATGTACTGCTGCCTGAATCCAGGGTAG
>Ga0114922_10004418_pt1 | contig 13037 bp, 12 predicted proteins | sample AartaG_FD_100975 | JGI IMG/M metagenome (GOLD analysis project Ga0114922, IMG submission 100975) | Deep subsurface microbial communities from Aarhus Bay to uncover new lineages of life (NeLLi) - Aarhus_00045 metaG | ecosystem: Environmental > Aquatic > Marine > Oceanic > Sediment | place... | reverse complement strand
GATTGAAGAATATCGAATACCGAATGACGAATTAAGAATATACAAATTTACATTCCATATTCATTATTCGATATTTATTATCTGTCATTCAAAAAGATTCCTGATAAAGTCAGGAATAACAATATTCCAATATTGGAATATTTCATATATTTGTTTTTCACTAATAAATTTTAAAATGACAGGTTTAATTATTGTAATAGCCATAGTAATTATTCTGGTCCTTATTGTAATATCAGCTTATAACAGGCTGGTGAGGCTAAGGAATAACAGGGAAAATGCTTTTGCTGACATAGATGTTCAGCTCAGGCAGCGTCATGACCTGATACCACAGCTGATTGAAGCTGTAAAAGGTTATATGAAACATGAGAGGGAACTTCTCACTGAAATTACCAATGCACGTGCAGCTGCCATGAAAGCAGGCACTATTAATGAAAAAATTTCCGCTGAATCAAGATTATCAACTGCACTGGGTGGTATACAGGTAGCTGTTGAGGCATACCCGGACCTTAAGGCAAACCAGAACTTTATGCAGTTGCAGGAAGAGATCTCTGATGTTGAGAACAAGCTGGCTGCTGTTCGCCGGTTCTTTAATTCAGCCACCAAAGAGCTGAACGTAGCAGTACAGGTGTTCCCATCAAATATAATAGCAGGTATGTTCGGTTTCCGCAAAGAACCCATGTTTGATCTGGGTGAACGTCGTGAGGAAATGGAAGAACCACCAAAAGTGAGCTTTGAATAATCTTTGCCATGAACTATGTAGGATTACAGTCTCAGATATGGAAGAATAATGCCCGTTCGGTACTGTTGCTTATTCTTTTCCCAACGGTTATCTTAGGGCTTGTAATGCTCTTCTGGCTGATATATAGTGTTTATCAGACTGAAGTAGAGATAGATCCTGTCCGTGGATTTATCAGGACCATACCATGGGTAGCCGCCGGGGTTATGCTGTGGTTTACCATTGCCTGGGGCTCACATACATCAATGATAAACAGAGCCACCGGTTCACGGCCACTTGAAAGAAAAGCAAACAAAAGAGTATACAACCTGGTGGAAAACCTTTCTATAGCAGCCGGCATGAAGCGAATGCCTGCTATTAATGTTATTGAGGATGACAGTCTTAATGCTTTTGCCAGCGGCATCAATGATAAGACATACACCATATCATTATCACGGGGAATAATAAATAAACTGGATGATGATGAACTTGAATCGGTAATAGCCCATGAAATGACGCATATACGTAACAAGGATGTGCGCCTGTTGATTATATCCGTGATCTTTGTAGGTATCTTTGCATTTGCCACACAGGCTTTATTGCGCGGAACGATGTATGGCGGTGTGGGAAGAAGAAGGGATAGCAAGGGCGGGGTTGCAATAATATTGATAATAATACTGGCGGCTATCGGATGGTTACTGACAACCTTATTCAGGTTTGCCCTGTCAAGGAAAAGGGAATACCTTGCGGATGCAGGGTCGGCCCAGCTGACACATAAACCATACGCGCTGGCCTCAGCCCTTAGGAAGGTTTCGGGGGATCCCAGGATTGAAGCCGTGACACGCAAGGATGTTGCACAGATGTTTATTGAAAACCCGGGAGTGAAAAAGAAAGGAATGTCGTTCTCTACCCTTTTCGCAACACATCCACCCATAAAGGACCGCATAAGTGTCTTAGAACAAATGTAGATCTGTCATTCTGAGAGCAGCGAAAAATATGTGTACATGTAACTGGTTCAGAGTTCCCGCCTTCGGCAAGCCTTCGGCGGGAAGGCCGGGTTCAGAGTTCAAGGTTTCATGTTTCACATCTTATCTCTCATAACTCATCTCTCCTTAGCCTCAGCTTATTTGCGTCTGTCCTTTGTCTTTTGCCGGAAATCTTTATCTTTGCCGTAACACTTTTTATTAAAACAGTAACACCATGTCGGTAATACGTTTCGGAGTTTCAATAGAAAGAGAGCTGTTGGGGGCACTGGATGATTTTGTGAAGGAAAACAGTTTCTCAAACAGGTCGCAGGCCATAAGACAGCTAATATCAAATAACCTGACCATAAAGAAGTGGAAGTGCAATAATATTGTTGCAGGTTCAGTAACCCTTGTTTATAATCACCAGAAAAGCGATATACCGGGGATTATAACTGATATACAACACGATTACCATAAATCAATATTATCATCACAGCATTTTCATCTTGATAATGATAACTGCCTGGAAATAATTGCAATTAAAGGTAAAGCAAAAGATCTTACTGAGTTGGCAGATAAGCTCATAGCAGTTAAGGGTATACAGCATGGAAAGCTATCAATGAGCAGAGTGGATTAATTACTAAGCTGATTAAAAATGGAAAATTACACAGCACTCTTATTAACAGCAGTCACCATTGGAGTGTTACATACAATTGCCGGACCTGATCACTATCTTCCTTTTGTTGCTCTTTCAAAATCACGCGACTGGAGCAAAGTAAAAACGATTAATATTGTAATAATAAGTGGTCTCGCCCATGTGCTGAGCTCAGTAGTAATAGGCTTTATAGGGATAGGTGCAGGTATAGGCCTGTCGAAACTGGAATTGTTTGAAGGCTTCAGGGGTAATTTAGCTGCATGGCTGCTTTTTTCTTTCGGGGTGGCCTACACGGCATGGGCGGTATTCAGGCTGATACGCAGGAAGAGTCATGTACACAGGCACCTGGAAGATAAAAACAGAAACAGGCAACTCACAGTTTGGATAATCTTCCTGATATTCCTTTTTGGTCCGTGCGAGCCTCTTATACCTATAATTATGTACCCGGCGGCCGAACATAATTACGCTGCAGTGGGACTTGTAGCGCTGGTGTTTGCGATAGCCACCATAGGGACAATGCTTATAAGCGTAATGATTCTGCTTAAGGGCTTCACACTAGTTAAGCTCGGCTCACTGGAGAAATACCAGCATGTCATTGCAGGTTTTGCCATCATGCTCTGCGGGGCAGGGATACTATTTCTGGGACTATAGGGTTGCGTGTTTTAGATGAATATCAAAATCTTAGGGAGAGGCAGCTTAAGCCTCCATCAAGCTTACGGAATTCGGAAACATCAATCTCGATGATATTATAGCCTGCTTTCCGTATGGTTTGACGAGTTTCTGGATAGCCGGCGGGCATTAATACACTATCATTCACCCATATGCAATTTGCGGCATAGTTTTCGTCCTTATCAACTGGCAGTCTATTAAAATCTTTAAACTCAGCCTTATCAAGGAACTCACCGCAGGCCAGGAGGTTGTTTTTCTCAAGGTAGGCCACACCGGTCTTTAGGTGAAGTACGCTTTCAAGTTCAATAACATAACCGGTCATACCATATTTTTCCAGGAAAGATATTACCTGTCCGGCTCCTTCACGGTTGGTTCTTCCGGAAATCCCGATATAAAAATGTGAACCAACCATCATGATATCGCCTGCCTCAACGGTACCGGGTTCCGTTACCTCATAGATATTTTCGAAATATCCTGTAAGTACTTCCTTCATACCCATCACCTCTCCCCTGCGCGACACGGCCCCAGGCCTGGTTAAAATGGCACATGATGGTGTAAGTAAAGCAGTATCTTCAACAAAAACAGAATCAGGATATTTCTCATCCGCATCGAGTACAATTGTATCCACGCCACATTGTTTAAGTGCCCCGTTATACATCTCATGCTGCTGAAGTGCAAGATGAAAATCCGGAGTTCCGAGATCGGCAGATCTTAATCCCTTAACCATACTTTTGCCCGGTTTTCTCAGTATGGCTTTGCTGAACATTTCTATATTTCTCCCCTTTTATTTAGTTATTCTGAATCCTGTTCAGGACAGAGTCCTTATAGATTCTGCTGACAGGCATCTGGTTTTTCCCTATTTCAATATATTCCGTGGTGAATGTTTCTATGTTAGCCATGGAAACTATAAATGAGCGATGAATCCTGAGAACTTTCTTACCTCTCACCGCTCACTGCTCATCGCTTTTCTTTTAGTCTTATCTCAGAATTGCAAAAATTTAGTAATATAGATACCTCTTGATCTTCCTTGTGGGTGTTTTCTGGAAGGGCACAGGTTGTAGCACGAACCGGTGAATACGTGAAAACCTGTTAAGGCGTTGATTTACCTGGTGACTTAGTTCGGCTATGATATCCTGCATTTTTTCTTCAACAACGCGTGTCATTTCTTCTTTCAGATGCCTGTATTTCTCTTCAAGCTCTTCCCTGTTGATGTGTACCATTGCCACCAGCTTGCCTCCTTTTTCAATGACAAGGGATTCAACAACATGCTTAAAGGTATTGATCACCGATTCTATCTCTTCAGGATAAATATTCTCACCGCTGGATCCTACGATAACGGTCTTCAGGCGGCCCTTTATGAAAAGATATCCGTCCTTATCGGTCACTGCCAGGTCGCCTGTTCTGAGCCAGCCGTCATCTGTAAGCACTTCTTTTGTTTTCTCAGGATTTTTGTAATAACCCTTCATGATATTGCTGCCCCTAGCCCAGACTTCTCCTTCGCCGGTGACAGGGTCCGGGTCCTTAAGTATTAATTCTACTCCCTCGGCAGCCGTTCCGGTTGATTCAACCTTATTGGCAGGATGCACCATTCCTGCCAGCAGTGGTGATGATTCAGTAAGCCCGTAACCTATGGCGTACGGGAATTTTGCTTCGAAAAGGAAACGTTCAACCTCAGGGTTAACTTTTGCTCCGCCTATACCGAAGAAAGTAATTTCACCTCCAAAAGTCTCCATAAGCTTTTTACCTGCAGCGCGGTTAAGGACTTTTCTGAGGGGAGGTACCTTATAGAGGATCTTTATAAGAATATTACTGTTAAAAGCAGGTTTAATTTTGCTGTAATATATCTTTTCGATAATAAGAGGAACAGATAGCATTATTGTTGGTCTGATAAGCTTTAAGGCCGGAAGAAGAACAGGTGCTGTTGGCGGTTTGCGAAGATAATATACTGAAGAACCGCTCATGAAGGGTATTACCATCCCAATAGTATTTTCAAAGGTGTGTGCAAGAGGAAGGATCGAAATAAACCTGTCGGTATTATCTATATGTTTTAGCTTCTTGCCCATCAGAGCATTCGAAATAATGTTCCTGTGGGTCAGCATCACGCCCTTTGAATTTCCTGTTGTTCCTGATGTATATATTATTGCTGCCAGATCATCTTCTTTAACATCATAGTCTTTTACCGGTTTATTTTCTATTGAATAGGCAGGAAGGTTATCATCATTATTGAGAAGGGAAAAATTTTCCATACTGATGATATATTGTAATCCGCCGGGATACTTATCAATGGCTGAATCAGTTTTTTTATCCACCACGAGAACCTTTGCTTCAGAATGCTCCAGTATAGTGTATATCTCCTCACCGGAAAAATCATTAAGAACAGGTACAACCGTTGCCCCCATATAGGTAACAGCCAGGTAGCTGATAACCCAGTTTGGTGAGTTTACACCAAGTACAGCAACCTTGTCGCTCTTTTCAATATTCAATGTTTCTAAAAACGCAACGAGCGATTCTATTTTTTCTAATGCCTCAGCGTAAGTATATCCTTCTTCATTAACGAAAGATAAAGCATGCTTATCTGAATATTTAGCAGCTGATTCCTTTATTATTGACTGAAATGTCTGGTTTGTATATTTATTCATCCTTTCCCTTTCTTACCCTAAAATAAAACTTTGCAAAGGTAGTCATTTTCTGTGTAATTATGTGTTCTATACCATTTTATTGCGTTAAGAAATTACTGTCCCAGTCCGGTTTTACCTGCACAGCCTGAATAGAGATTGTTTCTAACCCATTTAATATCAGGGTCGTATTCCATTATCTTTTCATAGATAGCACAGGCATAGGTATAATTACCCATTTTTTCATAGGCCTGGGCAAGAACAAGCAGGGTATTTACATATATCCAGTTTTGTTTCAAAGACACAGGGTCCGATTCGATCTTATTGATTGCTTTTTTATAATATTCTATTGCTTCCTCAGTATCACCACCTACAATTTTAGGAGAGAAATAAAGCTGGTTTCCTTTTTCCAGCAAAGTCCTTACCAGACCGGGATCTTTTTCAACTGCTTCATTAATCTTCTCCTTGGCTTTTGGTCCCAGCACCATTGCTTTCAGCTTATGCAGACCCATCTCGTAACCCAGAAAAGCTCCTTCCAGGGCAAGTAATTCGGCATTGCCGGGATCTCTCCGTTGGAGTATTCCAAGGTTATTTCTTGCCTTATCAAGCAGATGAGAAGCTTCTTTTTTATATTCCTCCTTGAGGCAGAAACCAATATATCCATACTGTGCCATAAGCAATTCATAAAGGAATTCCTCACTGCCCGACTGTTCATAAATCTGCTCCATCTCTTTTAGGGCAGTTTTCCAGTCGCTCATTTCCCCTTTAACATATGAGTTATAAACCATTGATCTGAATTCAGATATGTTCTGACCTTCAACTCCTGGCAATGACAGTAACAAAATTACCTGGAAAATGATGAAATATACTGCTATTGATTTCAAATTTTTCATGTTTCTACCCTGCGACCTTTCCATGTATATGAACCCGCAAATTTAATCTTTACTGCTTTATAAACCATTAAATAAAAAGAAAGTTGCTGAAGGGGTGCAAGAAGAATATTATATATCATGTTCTGTTTGCTGGTAAGGGAGATTAAAATCCTTATCAGGATACCTGCAATAAGATATACCAGGGTTAATTTCAATGAATAAAGAAGTGTAAATATTATTACCGGCCCGGTAAGAAAAATAAATATGAATGTCCATATGAGGCTGTTGCCAAAGTAGTGAAGAGTGTTCTTGCTGAAACCGTGGACAGCTTCACTAAAACCATTATACATTTTACATTCAATTCGCTTGTCGCCTGTCAGTACAGCCGTTCGGTACCTGTTTTTCAGGGACCTTCTCCTGTTTTCTTCGGGCCTCAGCTTCTTTATTTTTCGCATCATCTCAATATCCTCAACAAGTGAGGACTTGACCATTTCATGTGGTTTTATCTTCCGGTATACTTCAGCATCAAACAGCATGAACTGCCCGTTTGCCGCGGCCAGTGAAGGACGCTTACTTAATTGTACCATGCACATGGGTAACAGGCTGAGAAGTATCCAGTTCATGTTGGGTACAGTAACCCTTTCACCGAATGATTTCATCAATTGCTTTGGAAATATGGAGACAAGCACCAGGTTTTTGAGCTTCATGTACTGAACCATTTCGGATATTATATTTTTTTTAATGCTTATATCAGCATCAAGAAAAAGAAAATAACTGCCACTTGCATTCTGAGACAGAAGATGGCAGGCATTGTTTTTCCCCGACCAGCCGACCGGGACATGATCATTACCTATGAGATGTATCCTTTCATCCCTTTTCATTTTTCCCCTGGTAATTGCAGCAGTTCTGTCTTCTGAATTATCGTCAAGGACTATGATTTCAAGGTTTTGATAATTCTGCTCATACAGTTTATCAAGCAGATTGCCAATATTCTTCTCTTCATTTCTTGCCGGTATCAATACCGATACCAGGGCTTCTTCATCAAGTTCTTTTCTTGTCCTCATGATTGAGAACAAAAAGTTTGTCAGTGCGACAATTAAGCGGAGGCCTGCAAAACCCAGTGCTAATATGCTGATAATGCGTATCATTTAAGGTTTTCATTTTGCCTGAGTATGCAGGAATGGTAAAAAGCGTTATATTCTTTTTCCAGCTGAGGAGTACTTCTGTACTGCCTGTCAGCAACATGAAAATATATCCATGCTGAAGGTTTCCTTTCAGAGAAATAGTCAATCATACAGCAATAAAAACGTATTTCAGCATTATTACCGGATAATATTTTATCGAGTCCTTTCATGAACCTGAATGAACTGATATAGCTTGATTGTATTTCTCCTGTAGGATACATGAGGAGCATATTACCGGGCTCGGCTAGTATCCTGGCACTGTAATGGAGCGATTCAACAATATCCTTTGTGCCGGGATTTATGGAGAAAGCACCGGATTTATTCAGGAACATACGTCCCTGCAGCTGTTCCTCGAGCATCATCACATGAAATTTTTTCTTAAGCACCTCGTTATTGTAATAGTTCATGAAAAACCCATCATACCAGCTGAAGTGGTTGCCTATTATAAGCAATGGTTCATGAGTTGGACCGGGATCATCGACAAAAATGACAGACCTGAAATTATTCCTCATCAAATACCTGGAATAAAACCTGAAAAAGGCAGTGTGGAACCTGGTATGACGCGCATATATCATAAACTCAGCAATTTCCATGTTAATACCAGGGCTGCAAAGAGGCCGGTTTGATAAACAAACAGGAATATCCCCAGCTTATTATCCTTTTCATTTGAATTAATATACATTAACCTGATGAAAAAAAATGATATTACAAACCAGGCAATATAATTTGAGAGTGGCACCTTATCTCCTTTCCATGTCCACATGCCGGTATGTATTGCGAAAGGTTCAAGCAGTAGGTCGTAACCGGTCATAAGTAATGCACCTGCCAGGGCACGCAAGGTTTTAGCCACAGGTATAAAGGATGTTATTATAAAGCTGCAATAAACAAGAAATAGCCAGTTCAAACCAAGGATAAGAGGAACTCCTGCAATTTGAGGGCGGAGCAGGGTGTAGTATTCATATTCACCAAAAGGGAAGCCGGTTTTGGTTCCTATTAACTCTATCAACCATCCACCTGCAAAGATGATAATCCCGGTTATTATAAACTTCCTGCTCCAGTTCTTATGGTATAGCAGCAGCAGTGCAAGGGATAAAAGAATTGAGAAGGATATGAGCAGCCGGAAAAGGTCGTATGTATAGTTAATAGTAAAGCCGGCAAAGCCGATTATATAATAGGATATAAGGAACGACTTTATCTTATCCTGGTCCGGAATATTTAGTTTTACTGGCATTTTATTTCACTGTTTCATATTCTCTTATCACTTCCCTTTCAACAATTGCTGCAGAAGCAAGGCATAAAGGAATGCCGCCACCCGGATGTACACTGCCACCTGTAAAGTATAGTCCTCTTATCTTTTTGCTGAAATTCGGATGCCGGTAAAAGGCTGAAGTGGCAGAATTGGAACTGTTACCGTAAAGGGCCCCCGATGTTGAGAGAGTATTCTTTTCCAGCCCTGGGGGAGCAATAACGAACTCCTGCTCAATTTTATCCTGTATTGAAAAGCCAAGCCTTGATTCAAGCTTTTTAATTATGTTCTTTTTAGTTTGTGCAATTAATTCGCCCCAGTCCTGGCCATTATCATAGGGAGCATTAACCATTACAAACCAGTTACTCTTACCCTCGGGTGCATCTCTCTTTGCGGCTTTAGAGCTGATAAAAATATATACCGTAGGATCATCATGTATGGTCATTTTTTTGAACAGGCAGTTGAACTCTTCCCTGTAGTCAGCTGTAAAAAATATATTATGTAAATCAAGATCAGGATGATCGATATTCATGCCCCAGTAATATATAACAGCTGAAGATGATAAGTTCTTTTTTATGCTGCCGGACGGTGCTTTTATTCCTGGTAAAAGGTATTCATAGAGATGAAATACATCGCAGTCGCTTACCACTATATCCGACTTGTATTCCTTTCCACCGGCAATAAGTCCGGTAACTTTCTTGCCATTGAGCATTATTTTGCTGACATAAGTATTAAATATGAACTCAACACCCAGGTGTTGGGCATATTCATACAGGGCAAGTGTTATGCTGAACATCCCGTTTTCCGGGAAGAAAGCGCCCTTATTATGTTCGAGATGTGCGATAACATTCAGTGTTGCAGGTGCTTCATAGGGAGAGGAGCCGTTATAGGTGGCATACCTGTCGAAAAGCTGAATGATATTCGGGTGACTGAACCTGCGCCTGTTATACCCGTGCATGGTGGCAAGGGGATTAAGCCTGTACAGGTTAAAAAGGACTTTGAGGTTCTTCAGTTGAAACAACTCCTTTCGCCTGTGAAAATTACCAAAGATAAAGACGGGGGCAGTCAGCTCATATAATTCCCATACTTTTTTAAGGTATGTATCGATGTTTCTTTTATGCTCACCTGTAAGCCCGGAAAATACTTTACTGAATTCATCCGGGTCAGAGGGAGCATCCATCACCGAATCGTCGGGAAAGTAATATTTACATATTTTGTCAAGTTTCAGGGGTTTAAAAAGGGATTTTATATTTTCAGGGGCATCAGACAGTAGTTCATCAACAAGTTCGGGCAGGGTGAGGAGTGATGGGCCGGTATCAAACCTGTATTTCCCGTTATCTATTGAATTAAGCTTGCCACCAGGACCCGGGTTTTTTTCAAAAACCCTGACTTTATGTCCCTGTCGGGCAAGTCTTATAGCAACAGCAAGACCTCCTAACCCTGAACCTATTATATTTGTTGTTATATTAATGACTGACATGTAACTTGGGTTATTAATAAGGGTATTTTATAGTATATTTAAAAACCGAATATAGCAAAAAACAATTAGATGGAAGCCAGGAAAGTGCTTGTGGTAGGATCAGGTATTGCGGGTTTATCAACGGCCCTGAGGCTTATCAGGCGAGGATATGAAGTGGAGATAGTGGAAAAGAATAGTATGGCTGGTGGACGGATGAACCTCATAGAAAAAGATGGATTTAAATTTGATACGGGACCTACCTTTTTCAGTATGAGTTACGAATTTGCAGAGCTGGCTGATGATATTAAAAAAGAACTGCCCTTTGAGCTCAGGGAGCTCGACCCTCTCTACACAGTATGGTATGATGAGCCGGGGAAGAGATATACTATATACAAGGATATTGAGAAGCTGGCCAGTGAGTTTAATAAGGTGGAACCGGGATTCAGGGAGAAAATGGAAGCCTATCTTAAATCAACAGGCAGGCTGTATTATGATACTGAAAGCCTGATTATAAAGAATAATTTTGACTCACTGATGGATTATGCTTCCACACTGGTCAGGGTACCGATGGTACACCTGCCCAAACTATTCAGGACATTCTGGAAAGAGGTCTCACGGTATTTTGAATCGGATGAAGTACGTGAAATAATATCACTGGTTTCATTCTTCCTTGGTGGCACTCCATTCGACACGCCTTCGGTTTTTACTATGCTCTCGTTTACCGAGTTTGTGCATGATGGGTATTATAATGTGGATGGAGGTATGTATAAGATCATTGAAGGTTTTGTAAGAATGCTTGAATCAAACGGGGTTAAAATACATTATAATACCGAGATAGTTGATATCGAATCAAATGGATCTGCATTACAGTCACTGGTGGATCAGAATAAAAAGAAATGGTCATCCGATATTTATGTAATAAATTCTGATGCAGCACTTTTCAGGGGCAGGATACTGAATCGGGGTAAATATTCTGAAGAAAAACTGGACAGGAAAAGGTGGACAATGGCACCATTTTCAATATACCTGGGAATAAATCAGAAACTGCCTGAATTGAAAATGCATAACTATTTCCTGAGAGGTAATTTCAAGGAATACTCCGATAAGATATATAAAAACCAGGCCTCGCTCGAACAGGCCTATTATTATGTAAACGTAGTATCGAGGCTTAATGTGGAGGCTGCACCGGAAGGAAGGGAGAGCCTGTATATACTATGCCCCGTGCCTGACCTCAGGTATAAATCTGACTGGTCAGATAAAGAGAAAATAGCAGATGCCATTATAACAGACCTCTCGCGCAGGACAGGTTATAACATAAACGATAAAATAATAAGCAAAACAATACTCTCTCCTGTAGAATGGAGGGATAAATTTAACCTGCCCTGGGGCAGCGGCCTGGGCCTGGGACATAATATGATGCAAATGGGTTACCTGAGGCCCTCCAATAAGGATGAGAAATTTGAGAACATGTTTTATACAGGATCATCAACCCTGCCGGGAACAGGTATACCCATGGCTGTTATCAGTTCAAAACTTGTAACCGAAAGAATACAAAAGAAATATGGACTTGTACTTACAGACCTGCATTAAAACAAGCAAGGTATTTACCAATAAATACAGTACTTCGTTTTCAAAAGGAATCAGTATGCTTGGTAAAAAGTACCGTGACCCGGTTTACGCGGTTTATGGTTTCGTGCGTATAGCCGATGAAATAGTAGATACTTTCCATGATCATGAAAAAGAAATACTGCTTAAGTCATATATACAGGAAACATATGATTCAATTGAAAGAAGACTTGGGACAAACCCTGTCTTGCATTCATTCCAGTGGGCAGTAAATGAATATGGAATAGGAAGGGACCTGATACAGGCCTTTTTTGACAGTATGCTGATGGACCTCGAACCAACAAAGCATAATACCAGTACTTACAAAAAATACATATTCGGATCTGCCGAGGTGGTAGGGCTAATGTGCCTGCAAATATTTTATAAGGATGAACCGGAGCAATTTGAGGAATTAAAGAAGTATGCCCGTAAACTGGGAGAGGCATTCCAGAAAGTTAATTTCCTCAGGGATATAAATGCCGATTTAACAGAAAGAGAAAGGGTTTACTTCCCGGAGCTTAAACCGGAAAACTTTACTTTGGAGATAAAAAAGAGTATTGAAAAAGATATCAGACAGGCTTTCCTTGACTCAAGGGTGGGGATAAGAGTATTGAAGAAGGAAGCACGCTTCGGAGTGTACCTGGCTTACCAGTATTACTACATGTTGTTCAGGATAATAAGCAGAACAGATGTTGAGACACTTATGACACAGAGGATGAGTGTAAGCAATGCCTGCAAATTATGGTTACTGGTAAGCTCATTTATAAGAAATAAGCTTAACCTTATCTGATTTAGAGACCTCATTAACAAATCTTACTATTATTGGTTACTTTTGTATAAAATTCATTTATTCAGATCATGAATATAATAAGAGTTACAAAGGAATTTGCCTTTGAAACGGCGCATGCATTATGGAACTATGACGGCCCCTGCCGGAACGTTCATGGGCATTCTTATAAGCTCTTTGTTACTTTATCGGGCGAGCCGGTCAATGATCCTGAAAACCCAAAGAACGGTATGGTTATTGATTTCGGTGATCTTAAAAAGATAGT
>Ga0114922_10004417_pt1 | contig 13037 bp, 8 predicted proteins | sample AartaG_FD_100975 | JGI IMG/M metagenome (GOLD analysis project Ga0114922, IMG submission 100975) | Deep subsurface microbial communities from Aarhus Bay to uncover new lineages of life (NeLLi) - Aarhus_00045 metaG | ecosystem: Environmental > Aquatic > Marine > Oceanic > Sediment | place: Aarhus... | reverse complement strand
CGCGAACCGCGGATCATCAGCATCGTGGGCGAGTCCAACGTGGGCAAGACCGTCTACCTGGGTTTCCTGCTGGACATGCTGGCCCGCCGGGCGGGAGACTTCGAGGCCGTGCCCAAAGGCGCCTATTCGGTCAACCTCCAGCAGAACGTCATCGCCCACCTGGCCATCCGCCAGTTCCCACCCAAGACGCCGATGGAGCCCGACCAGTGGTATTGGACCTACTACCAGATCTGCCCCAAGAAGAAGGGTGGCACCTGGGTGGACTTGGTCATGCCCGACATGGCCGGTGAGGCGCTCTCTACCGAGGTGGACACGCCCAAGAGCTTCAGCGTCATCCGCAATTTGCTGGGCAAGACCGAAGCAGCCCTGGTGCTGGTGGACGCCGCCCTGGCCGCCTCGGGTTCGACCCAGCCGGACTTCTTCGCCCTCAAGCTGATGACCTATCTGGACGACGTGTTCGCGGTCCAGCGCCGCCAGCGCATCGCGAACCCGATCGCCGTGGTCCTGTGCAAGGCCGACTATTGTCCCGAATGCTTCGACGACCCGGCCGGCTTCGCCCGGACCAACCTCAACCGCTTGTGGAACATCTGCGACAACCGCTTTGCCAACGTCCGGTTCTTCGCTTCCAGCGTCATAGGCTCGCTCGGGTTCGCCACCGGTCACGACCAGACGGTCGTCCCGGTCCCACTGCACAGCGCCCCGCGCGGGGTTTTGGAGCCGTTCGAATGGCTTCTCGACCAGATGTAACCACCACAGAGCCGGCCACGCCCGGCGAGGACGGATTGATCGCCGGCACAACCGTTTGCTGCGACCAGGCGATTTTCACCTCCATACCCACGGCGACGGGCAGCGGATACCGCATCGTGGCGGCCAGCCGCGGGCTGGGGCCCGAGGGAAAAAAGCAGATCACCACGCGATCGCCCTCGCATGACGGGCTGTGCGATCCCGGCCCCGAAGCCGTCGGCGTCTCGTTCTATCCGCTGGACAGCGGCCGGTTCTGCGTGGCTTACACCCGCTGCGCCGGACTCGAGGGCACCGCCCGCGGCGGGCAACGGCTTTACACGCGGGCTCTGGTGCTCGACGAGGCCGGTTTTCGCCGTTTCGGATACAACCCCTTCTGCGTGGTCCGCGCCCTGCTCGGTTCGGATCAGGCCGAGCCGCAGCTTAAACCGCCGCCCCAACTGCCGGCCTTGGAATTGCCCACAGGCCGCCGCCCGGAGACCGAGGCCCTGTCGCGATGCGCCGCCACTGTCGGAGTCGATTGGCTGTGCTGCGTCTTGCAGCACGCCCTGGAGCGGAGACCGGTCGTGGCCGTCGGCCCGTTCTCCTCGCCGGCCCTGGTCGAGGCCATCATCCTAGCGCTGCCCGGGCCGCTGCGCGGGCGACTTTCCTTCGGCGTCGGCCTGCGCTTCTCACTGGGACGCAGGTTCGATCTCAACGCCCTGGAGGGCGACGCCCGGCAGCTTGGCCATGCGGTTCAAGGCCACGGCCTGCTGCTAATAGAAGCGCAGCTCGACCGTCAGGCCCCGCCCCTGCCAGACTGCCCCTGGTCGCAGATGGCCCGACGCAGGTGGCAGCAAAACCGCTGGGCCGAACTGGCCGAACTCACCGGCCGCGAGTACCCGGACTGCTCCACCGAAACCCTCCGACGCTATGGTCGGTTGTGCAACCTTCGCGACGACCTGCTCACCTTCGACGCACCGGCCTTGATCGACTTGCTCGACGATCACCTGGGCCCCGCGCCGCCCGACGACCTGGAAGCCGAACTGACCGTCGGACTGGTCCGCGACGCGCTGCACCACCTGACCGACCGGCTCTCCACCGCCCCGATCGAGGGACTGACCTGCCGTTGGGACGACGTTGTCAACCTCTGGTGTCGCTCTCCGTCGGCATCGGCGCTGCTTGGCCCCCTGGTCGGGACCATGTTGAAACGCATGACGCGGCTTTCGCCCCTCGAAGCCGCCGCGGCGGCCGCGAGCGCCCTGGCCCGGGCGTTGCAGCCTGAAGCCGACACCGGTCCCGTCCGGCAAGCCTTGCACGACCTGCTCGACCATCTGATCGAGTGGGTTCACGACGGCAAGCCCGAGGATATCGAGAATCTGCCGCACCTGCTGGCTAAGTGGCCGCCCGCCGGTTCGCTGGCCGGTCGCCTCCAAGACCTCCGCGACCAGATCAACGCCCGTCTGGAGCCGGTGACTGCGGCTTCGCCGCATGATCCCGATGCTCTAACGGCTGGCTGACCACCGCCCGGCGAGAAGCAACAGCGGTCATCACCCAACCGGCACGACCCCCGCCCAGGGTGCGGAGTTGCCCGGGCTGGGGTATGATGGACGACCGGGCGAGCTGAGGAGAAACGTCATGGCCAATCAGGCGGATCTTGAGGTACTGCAGGCCGTGCTGGCCGTTGCCGGAGCGGACGGGGATTTCGAGCGCAGCGAAAAGGGCGTGTACGAGGGGCTAGCCCGGCGGATCGGGGCCAATGCCATGACCGTCTGGAATATGATGAACAACGTGCGTACCGACCCGGTTCTGCGGGAGAACCTGTTCAGGACCAAGCTGCGCGACCGGCGGGCGGCGATGAAGCTGCTGATCGCCACCGCCCGGATCGACGGGGACATCTCCGACCAGGAGCGCGAGCTCCTGGTGGACATGTCGTCCAAGCTGGGGATCGAGGCGAACGAGTTCGGGCGGATCTACCAGGAGGGGCTGGCGGCGGCGGATGCGATTCGCAAGCGACGGAATTGAGAATTGAGAGCTGAGAGCTGAGAGTTGACTCAAACTGACCGATTCTCGCCAGAACGAGCCGCGAACTTCAGTTCGCGCGGTGTTTCACGCGGGCGGAGGCGTGATCTTTGTTCGCCGCTCCGCGCGAGCTAAAGCTCGCGGCTCAAGGGGTTTGCGGATGTCTCGACCACCAGGATCGGTCAGTTTGAGGAGTTGAGAGCTGAGAAGTAGGAAGACCTCGCCGGGGAGCTTGGGTTGAGGCTGGCTTCAGAAGGTCTGCGGGAGATGGTGTTGGCTACCCTGCTCCTCGGGGGCGGTGCCGGGGTCGTGGCGTGGTTATGGATTTGGCCGGCAGGTTTGCCGTTGATCATTATTTGGGCCTGGGTGATCTCGTTTTTTCGAGATCCGCAGCGGGTGGGGCAGTTTGCCGACGGCGAGATGTGCGCTCCGGCTGACGGAACGGTGACCGAGATCGTCCGGCTGGAGCATCATGAACTGACCGGTGGTCCGGCGCTGAAGATCGGGATCTTCCTGAGCATCTTCGACGTGCACGTTAATCGCAGCCCATGTGCCGGAACCATAACGTCGGCCAGATACGCGAAGGGGCGGTTTCTGGACGCCCGGGACCCCGACTCGGGCAGGGTCAACGAGTCGAATACGCTGGTGATCGCTCCGGCCCCTCCGCTTCAGGGGCCGATCGTAGTCCGTCAAGTGGCCGGCACGATAGCCCGGAGGATCGTCTGTCACGTTCACCAGGGGGATCGGCTGGCGTCCGGTGAGCGGTTCGGCATGATCAAGTTCGGATCGCGGACGGAGTTGATCGTTCCGGGCGACGTGCCCACGGAGGTGGCGGTCGAGGTCGGGGCTAAAGTCAAGGCGGGTATGACGGTTCTGGTCAGGCAGAGGCCTGTCAAAGCGGAAGGAGAGGGCGATGGCGATCATCGCCAAGTTGGGCAGGTCGAATCGACGACGACCGCGTAGGCGCCGCCTGCGGACGGTCTCCACGCTGCCCACGCTGCTGACGCTGGGCAACCTGATCTGCGGGTTCGCGGCCGTGCACTTCTGCATGCGGGCCATGCTGGGCGAAGGGGCTGCCGCCGCGACCGTCAACGCAGCCTTGATTCCCGAGACCCAGGAGCGGTTGCTGCCTTCGTTTCTGTCGATCGCCGCGGGATTCATCTTCCTGGGTCTGCTGGCCGACGCCCTGGACGGGAGCATCGCCAGGTGGACCAAACGGAGCAGCGACTTCGGCGGTCAGCTCGATTCGCTGGCCGACGTGGTGACCTTCGGGGTAGCCCCGGCCATGCTGGTGGTGGCGGTATTGATGAGCCAGCCGGAGGTAGCCAAGGACGCCATGCCCGGCCCGCTCTCCGGGAACCTGGCCGGGCGGGCCATGTGGATGATGGCTGCGGTGTACGTGGGATGCGCCGGTCTTCGCCTGGCCCGGTTCAACGTCGAGCACGCCCGAGCCGACGAGGCCCATCATTATTTCTCAGGGCTGCCCAGTCCCGGGGCGGGCGTCGTGTTGGCCTCGCTGATCTTGCTGCACCAGGATTTGAGCGTGGCCCTGCAGCCGTATCTGGCCCTGGCCCTGCCCTTCGTGGCCCTGGGCCTGGCCCTGCTGATGGTCAGCCGGGTGCGGTACACGCATCTGGCCAACGTCTATCTGCGGGGGCGGCGTCCGTTCGGGCAGGTGGTGGCCCTTATGGTGCTGCTGGCGGTGCTGGCCTGGTACAAGGAAAGAACCCTGGCGGTGGTGGTCTGCCTGTATGCAGCCAGCGGACCGGCTGGTGCGGTCGTGCGGCGGCTGCGGCACGGTCCGAAGGAGGTCCCCCTTCAGGACGACGCAACCAAGGATGTCCAAGAGCCGGCTGCTGAGGCGGACCGGCGTCCGGCTTGATGATTCACTCGCCGAGGCACAACAATCGTCTCGATTCAGAGCAACCCTGGGAAGGCAGAAGGTGATGTCGTCGGAAGAGCCCTTACGCGTTCGATTTGCACCGTCGCCCACCGGGTATCTGCACGTCGGTGGTGCCCGCACGGCGTTGTTCAACTGGCTGCTGGTCCGGCGGACAGGCGGGCGGTTCGTGCTGCGCATCGAAGACACCGACCAGAGCCGGCACGTGGAGGATTCGACGGCCAAGATCCTGGAGGACCTTCGCTGGTTGGGCTTGCAGTGGGACGAGGGCCCCGAAGCCGGCGGTGATTGCGGACCCTATTTCCAGAGCCAGCGGCTGGACATCTACCGGGGGTATTGCGACCAGCTTCTCGAGTCCGGGCAGGCCTACTACGGGCTGGAAACGCCGCAAGAGCTGCAGGCCATGCGCGAGCAGGCCCGGCGCCAGAAGCGGACCTTCAAACTCCCGCGGCCCGACCCGCTGCCCACGCCGGAGCAGGCCCGGGCCGCCCGCGACGCCGGACGACCGGTGACGGTGCGCTTCATCATGCCGGCCGAGGATCTGGTGGTGGTCGATGAGATCCTCGGCGAGGTGCGCCTGGCGGGGGCGGAACTCGAGGACTTCGTCATCGGCAAGAGCGACGGCTGGCCGACGTATCACTTCGCCTGCGTGGTGGACGACGCCCTGATGAAGATCAATTGCGTGCTCCGCGGACAGGAGCATCTCATCAACACGCCCAAGCACATCGCCCTGCAGCAGGCTTTGGGCTTCGAGACGCCGCGTTACGCCCATCTGCCCATCATCTTCAACAGGGATGGCACGAAGATGAGCAAGCGGACGGCAATCAAGGAGTTCCACACCCGGGTCAAGCAGGTGCGACGGCAGTCAGCCGACGTCTCGGAGGAGGACTACGTTCGTGGTGTGGCCGACCAGACCGGCGTGCCGGTCGAGACGGTCCAGGTCATCCTGGCCGGCGAGCACGCAGTGCTCGACGAGGCGCTGCGGACGGTGGCCGCGCGCTTGGGCATCCGCCTGCTGGAGCTCAACGTGCACGATTTCCGCGTGTCCGGGTTCCTGCCGGAGGCCCTGGTCAATTTCATCTCGCTGCTGGGCTGGTCGCCGGGCGAGGATCGCGAGCAGATGACGCTCGACCAGACGATCGAGCTGTTCGACATCAACCGGGTCGGCAAGACCAACGCCCGCTTCGACCGGAGCAAGCTGCTGGCCTTTAACACCGACTGGATCAACCGCTCGTCCCCGGAGCGGCTGGCCGAGGCGTTCGATGACTACCTGAAGCTGAACGATTCGCCGTTGCTTTCGGGCCAGCCGGCCCAGCGGGCCCACCTGATTAGAGTGTCGCCCGGGTTCCGCACCTTCAAGGAGCTGGAGGCCAAGTCGCGGTCCCTCTTCATTGACGATGAAGCCATCGAGTACGATCCCAAGGCAGTCAGGAAGAACCTGGCCCGCAACGAGGGAGCGGGCTACCGCATGCTCCAAATGTTGCTGCCTCGGCTGGAGGCCTGCCAGGCGTGGACGACGGAGGGCTTGGAGGCGCTGTTCGAGAAGATTTGCGCCGAGCAGCAGACCAAGCTGGGCCACGTCGCCCAGCCGGTCCGGGTGGCAGTCAGCGGCAGCAGCGTAAGCCCACCCATCTTCGACACGCTGATCCTGCTGGGCAAAGATCGCACCCTCTCCCGGATCCGTCAGTGTTTGAGCGCACGGGAATAGGGCGGACCATTCGGCTGACCGTTCCTCGTCATCTTCGCGGGCGGTCCGGCGAGCCGCCGTGCCCGATTGTCCGCCTCATGCGAGCGTGCCGGGCGCAGGTGGCGCTGGGCCGGCGCCGTCCGTCGAGCGATGCCGGCAGCAGGACAGTGCCAAGATCCGGGGGTTTACAGGCGATCGGGGCGGGGATATGAGTACGGGGCAAGAAAAGGGGGATCACTCAGGCGGGTTCCCGGTCAACGGCGACGTGTTCGTCACCTGACGTCACCGTCGAGGGGGACACCGGCCTGGCGGAGGCCAGAGGATGACGCTCGACCGGCTCAGACTCCAGACTGTACCCAGGCTGCGCGACGGCCGGATGGTCCTGGCCTTCTCCGGCTGGATGGACGGCGGCGAGGTGTCAACCGGCACGGTCGAATGGCTGGTCAAGACCCTCGGTGCCCGGCAAGTCGGGAGCATAGACCCGGAAGGCTGCTTTATCTACAACTTCCCGGGCTCGATGGAGTTCACCGCCCTGTTCCGCCCTCATACCAGGATCGAGGACGGCGTCATCACGGCCTATCAGCCGCCGGAGAACACCTTCTCCTGCGACGAGGAACACGAACTGGTCCTGTTTCACGGCAAAGAGCCGAACTTCAACTGGAGTGAGTTTGCCGACTGCATCTTCTCGTTGGCATCGCAGGCCGGCGTGTCGATCCTCTACTTCGTCGGCAGCGTCGGCGGGGCCGCGCCCCACAGCCGTGAACCTCGCCTGATGAGCACGGTATCCGACGAAAGCCTCAAAGCCGGCTTGGCCCAATACGGCGTCAGCTTCACCGACTATGAGGGGCCGGCCAGCTTCTCCACGGAACTGCTGACCCAGGCCCGCGCTCGCGGCTTGCTCATGGCCAGTCTTGTGGCCCAGGTTCCGGCCTACATCCAGGGCACCAACCCCAAGAGCATTGAGGCCGTGGTCCGCAAGCTGGCGGCGATTCTCGGCTTGCAGGTCAGCCTGGACGACCTGCGGGCGCTCGCTGCTGCGTGGGAAGAACGGCTGAACAGCGTGCTCGCCGAGAAGCCCGAACTGGCCGAGTACATCCGCAAGCTGGAAGAGGACTACGACAACGAGGTGTTCGATACGCAGATGGGCGACCTCAAGGAGTGGCTCCAGCAGCAGGGCATCCGTGTCGATTGACCTCGGCCACCCGCCGGCGAACAGCCGCCGTCGGACGGAACGCTCCATAACCCAACCTACGCTTTCTTCTGCGCCTTCTCGATCTTGGCCCAGGTGTCGCGTAGCGTTGCCGTTCGGTTGAATACCATTGGTAGGGCGGGCTCAGCCCGCCTTCCCAGACTTCACACGCGAGCACCGGCGCCGCCCCAGTCGAAGGTCTTCAGCACTTCGGTGATCTTGCTGCCCTTGGCCCAGAGCTCCTCCCAGAGGGACTCGGTCGTTTTCTTTATGTACTCGGGATCGTCGTCCGGCTCGTCGTCCTCAGTCAAGCGCAGCTTCTGGTTTTTGCTCACAATCCGGGTGAATTTGGCCCCCTCCTTAAAAGCTTCCTCCCTGAAAGAGAAACCGGAGTCCTTGATCGCCCTAAGGAACCGTCTGCGCAGTTCGCCATCGGCTACCGGGCCAACTTCCAAGACCGCCTGGAGCTTGGGGGGCTTCTTATGATACGCGTACCAACACATAACAGGTACGTGCCGGGGAAGGAAACGCCAATCGCTCCTCAATTGCAGTTCCGGTTCCAGCTTTCCCATTTCGTCCGGAAGGAACCAAAGCATCCGTCCGGCGTTCTTGACGAACTCGCACTCGACCAATCCCCGTAGACGCTCTTCGCAGGCGTCGATGACCTGCGAAGACGCCCCGTACTCGACGATCAGGTCGATGGCTTCCCGATGCTTGCGGTAGATGGTCTTGCACAGGTCAATCAGTTCGGCGTCCTGCATCGTAAGTCTCCGCAGTGTCGTCAGATAGTGTGCCAGAAAGGCGGTCGCATCGCGCGGAATCCTGGACCGGTGCTGATCGAACATGCGCTCGCACAAGTCGAGAACCGCAACGTGGCTCAGCGAGATGTAGCCCGCCTCCTTGCCTTCATCGGAGGGCTCTTCACCCTCGAGGGTCAGGTAGACAGGTATCAGGTGGCGAGGAGCTAGTTCCTTCTGCACAGCGTCTTTGCACTTCAGGAGTTGGCCCTTGGACTCTCTGCTGCCGATCTTGTTCTCAATGAGCAGGCACCAACCGGCGCCCTGACTTCGGACCAGGATGTCGATGTGTTTCCATTCCCGGTAGACCTCGACGTCGTCGAAGCTCATAAGCTCCACCTGCGAGGGCGTGAGCTGCACGGGGGTATCCTCGTTTTCCATCAGCAGGCGTGAGAGGAAGCGGCGCAGGAAGTGCGCCCCGAGCCCGTGCGTCTCGCCCGGCGTGAGTAGCCATGCCAGGACGTTGCTGTGCCGGATCTCGGCTTTCTCGATCCGAAGGACCCGGAACAGGTTGAATGAGGCCAGGCGGGCGTTGAGCGCCTCAAGGTCCTGGTTGTCCACTAGGAAGCCGTCTAGTTTACGCTGGGCCTGAACCGGATCCATATCGCCCGAGGTTGGCATGGCTAAGTCTTGCTACCTCCTGGTGCGTCGAGACGCACCCTACAGCTTCTTCTCGATCTTGGCCCAGGTGTCGCGTAGCGTTGCCGTTCGGTTGAAGACGAGACGGCCTTGGCCCGTCGCTTGCGCTCCGGGCTCGGATTCACCCGAATCCGTATCTACGCAGAAGTAGCCGTTTCGCTCGAACTGGTGGCGCGTTCCTGGGGCGGCGCCGGCTAGGCTGGGCTCGACCTTGCAGCCGGTCAGCACTTCCAGTGAGTTGGGATTCAGGTTGCTCTTGTAATCGTCACCGTCGTCGACATCGGCCGGGGCTTCTTTGGTGAACAGGTGGTCGTACAGCCGTACTTCGGCGTCCAGGGCGTGGGCGGCGGAGACCCAGTGCAGTGTAGACTTGACCTTGCGGCCGTCAGGGGCGTCGCCGCCTCTCGTGGCTGGGTCGTAGGTGCAGTGCAATTCGACCACTTCGCCGGTCTTCTCATCCTTAACAACATCTACGCAGGTGACGAAGTAGGCGTAGCGCAGCCGCACCTCGCGACCGGGGGCCAGGCGGAAGAACCTTCGCGGCGGGTCCTCGCGGAAATCTTCTCGTTCTATGTAGAGCACGCGGGAGAAGGGGACCTTCCGCGTGCCCGCGCCGGGGTCTTCCGGATTGTTGATGGCCTCCAGTTCCTCCACCTGGTCTGGCGGGTAGTTATCTATGACCACCCGCAGCGGGCGCAGGACGCCCATCACGCGCGGGGCTCGCTTGTTGAGGTCCTCGCGGAGGCAGTGTTCCAGCAGGGCGATGTCGATGGTACTGTTGAACTTGGCCACCCCGATGCGCTCGCAGAAGCTGCGGATCGACTCCGGCGTGTAGCCGCGCCTCCGCAGACCCGAGATGGTCGGCATCCGCGGATCGTCCCAGCCGCTGACGTGGCCCTGCTCCACCAGCTCCAGGAGCTTCCGCTTGCTCATCATCGTGTAGGTCAGTTCCAGGCGGGCGAACTCGATCTGCTGGGGATGGTAGACGCCCAATTCGTCCAGGAACCAGTCGTACAGCGGCCGATGGTTCTCGAATTCCAGCGTGCAGATCGAATGCGTGATTCCTTCGATGGAGTCGGATTGACCGTGGGTGAAGTCGTACATCGGATAGATGCACCACTTGTCGCCGGTCCGGTGATGCGTGGCCCGGAGAATGCGGTAGATGACCGGGTCGCGCATGTTGAGGTTGGGCGAGGCCATGTCGATCTTGGCCCGCAGGGTGCGGGAGCCGTCGGGGAATTCGCCGGCCCGCATACGCTCGAACAGATCGAGGTTCTCCTGGACGCTGCGCTTGCGATGGGGGCTGTCCTTGCCCGGCTTGGTCAGCGTGCCGCGGTAGTCCCTGGTCTCCTCGGGGCTCAAGTCGCAGACGTAGGCCTTGCCCGCCTTGATCAGTTGCACGGCCCACTCGTAGAGCTGGTCGAAGTAGTCTGACGCGTAGTACAGCCGATCCTCCCAATCGAATCCCAGCCAGCGGATGTCATCTATGATGGACTGGACGTACTCCTCCTCCTCTTTGATCGGGTTGGTGTCGTCGAAGCGGAGGTTGCACAGACCGTTGTACTCTTGGGCCAGACCGAAATTGAGGCAGATGGATTTGGCGTGGCCGATGTGCAGATAGCCGTTGGGCTCGGGTGGAAACCGGGTGTGGACCCGACCGTCGTGCTTGTTGGTCTTCAGGTCTTCCGCGATGATGCTTTGAATGAAGTTGAGGGAAGGCGCAGAGTAGCCTGGCGGCGTTTTCGCCGCTCGCTTCTTGTTCTTCTCTCTGTTTCTGCCCCGTGTAGCGTTCGGCGTATTCACGGCGTTGTTCCCTCGATTCCGGGCATAGGCGATTGATTCATCCACCCGATCATGATCGGGAGTACCCTTGTCGGCTCCGCTGCTGCCATGCTCGGTCAGCAAGTCTTATGGTGGCCGTAGCGGCCCTTCGGGCTCCCGCCTTGGTCGCCCTCAGCCTCGCCGGCCGTTGTGCGTAGCGACGTCGCCGACCTCTTCCGCCGCCAGCGTATCAAATCCGGCGACCGGGTAAACCTCGTCGTTGGGGAATTCGGGGCCCGCTGGCCGCAGCCGCCGGAAGCGGCCTGCGGCACGAACACGGGCCGGCAACGCCGGCCCCGACGCGCCGCGGGTCAAGAAGCCCGCGATTGCCCTTGACCCGGGTGCCAAGGAGGCCTCGGTAGGATGCGCCCGGTCCGGTTGCGTTTTCTTTAGTATGACAGCGCTAGAATCTCCCTTAGCGAGCCGCAGGCTTCAGCCTGCGCGGTCTCGGATAGCCCTGGTGCCTTAAAAACGGGGGCACCGCGCGGGCTGAAGCCCGCGGCTCGCTTCGTTCTGGGCAATCTAGCGCTGTCATATTAGAAGGGACACTCCGGCGGGGTCGGACCGTCCGGACTCGTCATGCACTCTGCGAACACACTCAGGTCGGCCAGATCCACGTCCTCGTCCAGGTCGAAATCAAACACCGCCGTTGGTACGGCGCAGGTCCCGGGGACGGCCTGACCGTCGCCACCGAAGCAGAGCTGGAAGTCGGCGAAGTCGTGCAGATCGTGATCGCCGTCGCCGTCGCCGTCGGCCAGGTACTGGTAGACCCGGGTCATGTCCAGGTCCGAGTATTCGCCCAACCCGCGGGTGGGGCTGCTGCCCCGGACGCGGTAGAAGTAGTCGCCGTCGCTGTGGCCGGTGATGGGGTACGAGGTCTCGCTGGTGTCCGTCACGGTGCTGTCGGCCCACGAGGCCACCGGGTAAATGTCGTCCACGTAGAAGCCTTCCTCCAGCGTGAAGAAGTCCGTCGTGTATCGGAACCGCAGGTAGATCGACCGTCCCACATAATCATCCAGGTCGTATGTCTTTTGCTCCCAGCCGGCGCTCGAACCGGTGAACTTGTCCAGGACTTCGTAGTGCCGTCCGTCGAACGAGAACTCGACAAAGGCCATGTCCCAGTCGGTCTCGATGTCGTACCAGGTCCAGAAACTGAGCTGGTCTCCGGCCTCGACGGGCAGCGGGTCGGCCGTGGTCATGGCCGCGATAAGCTCGTTGGCGGACGCAGCCTTGAAGCTGTATGTTCCCGAATGTGACTGGTCCGTGCTGGTCGAAAACTGCTCCATGTTCCAGCTCCCAGTGCCGAGTTCCGCTCCGTCGGTCAGCCTCGACAGGCCGGTCAGCTCCTCCAAAACATACGTGTCCGCGCCGGCATCCGGATTCTGCTGCTCCCAGGAAACGGTGAAATCGCCGTCCGCATCAACCGGCGGCGTGCTCAGGATCGGTGGCAGTACGAAGGGGGTAAGCTGACTCTCGGCGCCGGCCGCCTGCTGCAGGACGTACAGGGCGCCGTCCCAGTTCTCGTCCAGGATCTGCTGCAACGCCGACGCTGCGGGGTGGTAGCTGGTCGCGAGTTCAAGGGTGTAGGCTAAGGTATTCTTGCCCATCTCGTAGTAGCGGTACCCATAGATCCAATCGTCGGACGAGCCGGTAGTCGGATACAGGGCGGCTGCCTGCTGCGGGGTATAGGTTCCGCTGCCGCTCTGCTTGGTGATCTCTGCAGCCATCCCCTGGCCGATCGAGACCATCAGGGCGTCATCGTCGGTCTGCACGCTCCCGTCGTAACCCCACGGCCAGAGCACCAGCTCGCCAGAGGTGTGATACGAGATGGAGATGGTCACGTTGCGGGTGTCGAAGAAGTCGCGGACCGCCTGCGTCTCCAATTCGGAGAACGGCCAGGGGCCCACGTACGTGGAGTAGCTGGGGTTATGCGTCTGCGAGCCCTCCCCGATGGAGCCCCACGCCCCGTCCTGGTTACCGTCGGCCGAGCCCGCGTAGTTGCGGTTCAGATCGACACCGTAGGTGTCGAATTCCGGGAAGTAGCGGCGGTTCTTCCGCCAGTCGTGCCCCTGGTCGTGGTCGTACACGTATCCGTCCGGATTCACGCAGGGAATCACCCAGATGCGGTGAGCATTGACCAGAGCCTCGATAGTCAGATCCGAGCCGTACCCCGAGGTCAGCCGGTCGGCGATGTCCAGCGGCACCTCCAGGGCCGGCCACTCGCGGGCGTGGTGCAGACCCATGTACACCACGCCCACCTCG
>Ga0114922_10004416_pt1 | contig 13037 bp, 7 predicted proteins | sample AartaG_FD_100975 | JGI IMG/M metagenome (GOLD analysis project Ga0114922, IMG submission 100975) | Deep subsurface microbial communities from Aarhus Bay to uncover new lineages of life (NeLLi) - Aarhus_00045 metaG | ecosystem: Environmental > Aquatic > Marine > Oceanic > Sediment | place: Aarhus... | reverse complement strand
GGCGTTACATTGTTAGCCCAAGGCGTGAGCCTTGGGGATCGTGGTCCGCGCCATGCGCGCGCCCGGTGGGGGCGCAACGCGTGGCGCTTCGCGTGGGTTATGCCTCTTGTGTTGCGCTCGTAGTGGGCGCAGCTTTTCTCTTACTCCGTGTTCCCAAGGCTCACGCCTTGGGCTAACAATGTTTCATCCCCTTTGGGGATTCCTGCGAAGTCCATACAACGTCGGCTTCACACGCTAAACACGTACCTGCGTAACGCAGGCAACGGAGCCTTTCTTCCGAGCCTGCCCTCAGGCAAGCTCGGTAGAAAGGTCGGCGGCCGCACAACGAGGGTGGGTGTTCGGCCCACGTAGCCTGTCAATCTTCCGCGCCTGCCGGTCGAGCCGGCAGGGGGCACTGTGTGAATGTCTGTTGTAGGGGCACGCTAAACAGATACTCGTGTACCGGGTCCGCAGGACCACGGGGCAGCGATAAGGCCAGCCCTGTCCGAAGGTTATGAGTTGTGATCAAGGAAGGCATCACGGATACCATGGATGCGTTCGCCGTGCTATCCGTGGATAGGTTTTCTCTCCCCGTCGCGCTCCGAGCTTCGGGCTCGGGTTTCTGGGCTTCTCACTCCGGGCACGTCGCCCTTGCATTGTTGCGCACAACCATCATATCGAGAACGTTGATCATCCCGTCACCGGTCAGGTCGTATCGCCAGTTGTCGCCGCTGCCGACGTCCTCGTACAAATGATTCCGCACACCGATCATGTCGAGGACGTTGACGACGCAGTCGCCGGTCACATCGCCCTCCAGCTCCAGGGGCGACCCGACAGTCAGGCTTCCCGGCACAAGGGCGTAGAGGATAGCAACCGGGGGATCGAACCTTGTGTCGCCGAATACCGTGTTGCCCTCATCCACGGAGATCGTGTAAACACCCCCCGGCACGTCTGAAGTGTACCAGTAGTTCACCGACATGAGCCAGGTAAGCCCTTCGTGGCCGGGCAATACCATCTCAGGGGGATTGACCGCCGCGAGGTCCTCTTCGGGCGGGATCGACTTGTCGACGTAATCGCCCCAACTGAAGGGCGGAATGAATTCCGTTTCCGGTCGGACGACACCCCCCGGCTGTAATGAGCCCCAGCAAAACGAGGGCTCACTGCGATGGCGCGGGTGAAATCGTCGATGGCGCGGTCATGGTCATCCTTATCGGCGTGGCAGGTGCCGCGCCGCCTGTATGCCACCGCATTGATCGGGTTCAGCTCGATGGCGCGCGTGAGGTCGGCTATGGCGCGATCGTGTTCGCCTATCGTGCGGTAGCATACGCCGCGCGTGTAAAAGGCGGCCGACGACTTCGGGTTCCGATCGACAGCCTTCGAGTAGCACGCAACGGCGCGCCGGTACTCGCCCACCTCGTAGTAACGGTGTCCCTGCTTGAGGTAGTCGGTGCAACCCGCGCACAGCGTAAGCCACACGCAGGCGGACAAAGCATAAAACAGATATCCTTTCCGCATCCCGTTACTCCTCTCTGCTTCTCCCTTCCACCATCGTCGTTTGAAGCCTTTCTGGGGGAAACCTTTCTGAAGAAAGGTATGTGTTCAGCGTTATTCAGTCCCCAAACGCATACGTCCTTCGAAAACGAGAACCATAGTTGACCGAATCGGAGGCGCCATTGCACGCCGCCCAAGAAATGTTCGCGGCCATGTAGGGGCGGGTCTCGCAGCACATCCGACAGGCTCTATGGCCGGCCGGATGTGACCGAGTTGCCCGCCCTCCGTCGCGCCCATGCACAGTTTTCGCTCCGGTGCTGGTTGCCATTGTACGGCGGCCCTGCCGCCGCATGAACGGGAATACCGCATCTTCATGCGCATTGGTTTTCCCCTTCCTGTTGATCCGAAATGCTGTCCAACCACACGTCAAACTCATCGTCTCCTGTGCGGTCGGGATTTTCACGATCCAAATGCCATCGCGAAGGGTTCTCCGTGATGTACTTTCTGATTCGCGCCAATGAGTCGGCGTCACGGATAATGTGTTCGTAGTAATTGCGTTGCCAGAGCCTGACAGAATACGGACGCCAGCCCGAACGCCGAACATTGATTCTGTACCTCGTCGCCGCTGTCGATTTCATCCACCGAAGTACGTCGGATAATGTCGCGCCGTTGTTGGATCGATACTGACCGGTTTGATTCTTCCTCTTCGGTGCAACTCCACAACCCACCGGCCCCGCTGTGAAGGCGATAATCCCATGCACGTGATTGGGCATAACGACGAAGGAATCAGTTTCCACATCGGGGAATGCTTCAGGAATCAGGTCCCACACTGATTGCACCATTCTGCCAGCGGGGGTGGGGCGCAGTTTGTCGCCGCCGAGTTTCCCGAAGAGGGATTGTCGGTCATTCACGCAGATCGTGACGAAGTACAGCCCGGCGTATGAATAGTCGTATCCATGAAGACGAATGGACTGCCGGTCATGTTTGCGCAGGTCGTAGTTCATTTTGCGGTTTCGTATCCGGCCGTGGGTCGTTGATTCCAATAGAGAGGGCGGGCAACTCGGTCACGGTCGGCCAGTAGGGCCGACCGAGCTGCGAGACCCGCCCCTACTGCGCCCATGCGGATTTCTCGGCCCACGCGATAGTTGTCAGGCGTTGTGATCATCTTCCGTATTCCGCCTGCTGAGAATGTTCGCCGACGCGAGGTGCCGCCTGTCCTACGGACAGCTTGCCCTCCGGCGCACAGGCCCTGAAGCGCTGCGCCCGCCCGGCCGTCAAGGCGCCGGACATCGGTCAGTGCCTGAATTCTGTTTCCTTGCTCACCTTCTTGATTCCATGCCTGATGTAAAGCGGCATTTCGAAATCTTCCTTAAGCGTGTCGCGGATGGGCACCCACGAGAGTTCCGGGTGCTCCTCGAATAGCTCGAGAACAAGGACCACCTGGCTCCCAAGCTCAGCTTTCGATATGCCCGTTGGCTTCTCCTCAATCAGACACCAGTCCGTAACGCGAATCTTCTCCCTGGTGTACGTCCCCTTCAGCAGCTCATCGACATCATACTCGTAGACGATCATCGCGCTGCGATGCGGAGCGATGTCTGCGAACGTAAGGGTTTCCGACTTTGCCGTCAGGGTGGCGCGGATACGCATCCGAGGCACCCCGCCGCCGGGTTCCCGGACCGTCCCGATGCAGCCGCACATCGCGGCGCAAAACATACCGAGAAGAACCATTGCCCCGACGCTCCTCGCCTGACTGAATATCCTGCTCACAGTTTTGACCTCCTCTTGTTCAACGTCCCACGAATAAGAGTTCGCCACATCCGAGACCGACGCCGGACTGGAAGATCGTGCGTACCGGCGCCCTTGCCCTTGATCCACAGGCCGGAGCCTTGGGCATCATTTCCCCTATATCGTTGTCATTCCCCCACTGTCGTTATCGTTATCACCTTCTCCGCCTTCTGGTCGGAGGGGCGATCACTCATGCTCTGTGCCATTTGTTTCCGGACTACCTCTATGCTGCGGGCGCTCTCGTCGCCAATGCCGCGGAAGGCGACGTCCGTGCCGGGACGGAATTCGAAGAGGCCGGGGTTCTTCGCCGCGGTGGCAAAGGCCACGATAGTGTCCCCGTCCGAAGCGGCGTCAATGGCCGACTGGATGGTGGTGTGCGTTTCCCCGGGACCGACGTACAGAGTCCCGGCCTCTGCTCGACCGGGGCCAACAAGAGATGCAACAAACAATGCCGGAACGACGAGCAGTGCGGTGATTATTGCTTTTCTCATGGCTATTCCTCCTTGCAGCCGTCGCGGCTCATTTCCGTGTTAAGCCCTGCTAAAACGACAATACGGCAGGTCCCTTTACTTAAATTATACCCAACTAACTGCGGTCTGTCAAGCCGACATCCAGAGCGTTTCGAGTCGAAACTTGAGATTCGGATTCAGGCTGGCGGATAAAGAAGGAATTGCGGATCGTACGGATATGCATGGATTGTAGTTACGGCAGAATGGCCAATTCCCCCGCAGAATGACCACTTCCCAATGTCGAATTCCCAATGAAAAGCACCTCCGTGAAGCTGTCGGGAAGGAGCGGCGCCTCGGCCAGTTCGTTTCGGCGGGTACGACAAGATATTATGGTCCCAGTGGATGGATCAACGCGCGCCCGCCTGAGAAAGCGATTCGACGACGAGGACGACGACGACGACGAGGAGGACGAGAGGGAATGTCGCACACCAACCAGAAACCATATTGGTTGTCGCACCCCGCCATACGATCCTCCCAAGTTCGGGCTTGAAAACATACACTTTATATGGTACCCTGATAATAGAGGGCGAAATCTATCGTTTTCTTGAAATCGGCAGGTCATGAGACAACCTCGCACACCCAGGCAACCTGGGGCGGCCCAGGCAAGAACGCGCATCGCTCGCGTTTCTGCATTTGCCGTCGCGCTGATAGTCCTGCTTGTTTTGTGCCCGAAGGCGGGCCTCGCTCGTGAGCACGTCATTAACTTGGAGGGCGAGCGCGTTGTTTTCACGGCTCAAGACAAAGTCGGCTGTGTCGTAGCTACGCGGCCCGGTCTCGCCGCCGCTGAAACACTCGGCCCAACTCTCCAGCGATTCGTCATACACAAGCCGGCCTCACTCGGCGGGCGGCGGCGTCGCTTCAAGATTGCCCGCGCCGACGAGAACACGCCCCGGATGATGGCCGCGCTCAGAGCACACAAGGACACCACATACGTAGCGCCGCTGTATACTATGAGAGGCCGGACGGTGGCGATCATACCGGAGATCGCCGTTCGGTTGAAACCGGCCCACGGCCGGGATCAGCTCGATGCAATGTGCAAGGCCAATGGCTTTACGGTGATCAGGAAGCTCGATTTCACCGACCGCGACTATCTTCTGGCCCCTCCGGCAAAAGACGCCTCCGATGTTTTCGACGCCGTCGACAAGTTGGACCGGCTCCCGTTGATCGACCGCGCGGTCCCCAACATTGCATTCCGTCCCAAGCTCCACGGCCCGAGGTACCCGAACGATTCCTACTTTCCGAATCAGTGGCACCTCAACAATACCGGTCAGACCGGGGGGACTGTCGATGCCGACATCGACGCGCCGGAGGCGTGGGAGATAACTACGGGGGCTACCGACATCGTCGTCGCCGTGATCGACGACGGGGTAGACGTTGATCATCCCGATCTGGTCGACAATCTTGTGCCGGGATACGATTTCGTCGACGACGATAACGACCCTGATGCGAGCATATTCTGGGACGACGCGCACGGCACAGCCTGCGCGGGCCTTATCGCCGCTCGCGGGGATAACGCCGCGGGCGTCACGGGCGTGGCATGGAACTGCAAGATAATGCCCATCCGTATCATAGATGGTTTCGCGTTCATTACCGATGCAGACATCGCGACGGCGTTCCGATGGGCCGCAACAAACGGCGCCGACATAATGAACAACAGTTGGGGCGGGCTATCCGCCATGCCGCTGGTTCACGATGCCATCCAGGACGTAACCGCCCCGGACGGGATCGGCCGCGGCGGGCTGGGGTGCGTTGTCCTCGGATCCTCGGGAAATGAGGGCGGACCCGTGCTCTGGCCCGGCGCCTACGATGAAGTAATAGCCGTGGGCGCCACAGATGAATTCGACGTGGTGTGGAGTTACAGCGGCTCCGGCTCGCAACTGGACGTAACCGCCCCCAGCGGAGATCTCGACGGCGACGGACTCATGTGGACAACCGACCTCGCCGGAACCCCCGGCTACGGCAATCGCAACCCCGCCATATTGGACTATACCGACTTGATGGGCGGCACCTCGGGGGCATGTCCCGTTGCCGCAGGCGTGGCCGCTCTCATCCTGTCGGTCGCGCCCGATCTGACCGGCGCACAGGTAAAGGATATCCTGCAAAGCTCGGCCGATGACCTGGGTGCGCCGGGGCGCGACAACTTCTACGGCCACGGGCGCGTAAACGCTCGCACGGCCCTGTGTATGGCGACGGGGCTGGACCACTTCGAGTGGAGCACACCGTCGGGTCAGCCGATTCCCACGCAGGCCGTCGACGGACCCTTCGATGTGAAAATCACCGCAAAGGACGTCCAGGGCGGCACAGCCACCGGGTTCGCAGGCACAGTGGACCTCAGCGCCCGCATCGGCCGGCCGCCCGGCAGGGTCAGCATCGGCAGCGGTATGTCAGTCTGGTTCATTCCTATGGCAACGCTCTACGAAGACGCTCGCACCCAGGTGATCTACCTCGCCGGCGAAATCGGCGGGCCGGGGACTCTCGACGCCCTGTCGCTATCCGTAGACACCATCCCCAGCGAGACCCTGAACAACTGGACGATACGCATGAAGCACACGTCGTTGAGCGCGTATCCCCACGGCCCCGCATGGGAAGGAAGCGACTGGACCACCGTCTATCAGAACGACGACGCCATCACCTCGACCGGATGGGTCACCTTTGTGTTTTCCACGCCGTTCGAATACGACGGCGCGCAAAACCTCATGATCGATTTCAGTTTTAACAACTTACCCTGGGAGTATGAGTACGACGGATTCTGCTTCGCCTCCACCGATGGCACGGTCAGGACGATCTACTTCCGCTCCGACAGCCAAGACGGTGATCCTCTCACGTGGACGGGTGCGTTGCCCGTGCCCGAAACCGACACTTACTTCCCCGATATCATGCTCTCAACAGCCGGGGGAACCCCGGTGTGGGTCTCGCCGGCCGAGTCGGGAAACTTCGTGGGCGGAATCTGGACAGGGCAAATCACCGTCCACGAGCCGGCGACCGGGATGCGCCTGGGCGCCGACTCCGGCATCGGCTACAGCGGCGATAGTAATGCTTTCGATGTCCTCCCCCTCACGCACACGCTCAACGTGCAGTCGACCCCGACCGGCGTACTCATAACAGGCAACAAACCCGGCACCACAAGCTACAACGCAATCTGCCAGGACCAGGAGGTGGTCACCCTTACGGCACCCGCGACCGCCCCCGGGCCGGAAATGGACCACAATTTCATTCGATGGGTCGTCGATGGCGTTGACCAAGCCGGCGACCGGACCATTGAGCTCACGATGGACTCCGACCACACCGCGTTGGCCCTCTATTATCACTGGCCCATCACGGGCGACGCCACCGGCGACTGCAAGGTCAATATCCTCGACATGCTCTTCATTCGCGACAAGCTCACCAGCGACCCCACCACCGGCGACAACTGGAAGGCCGACGTCACCCAAGACGGCGACATAAACGTCCTCGATATGCTCCACGTCCGAAATCATTTGAACAATACCTGCGAGTGACCGGAATCCGCGCATGGTTCTGCCAAAATTCTGGTAACGTCCCAATGGCGGGGGCTCTCGCAGTAGAACGCCTTGCTGCCGCGGGCTGGACCATGTGACAATGGGACAATGGGACCATAGGACCGAGAGGCAGTGTTCAATGACCAATGACCAAAGACAAGAATAGAAGTCCAAGGTCGGTCATCAGTCGCACAGCTTGCCCGCCATAGCCCGGCGACGGCGGGTCGCACAGTCACCGAGTCGGAAGTCCGAGTCTTCATTCATCCTTCCGCCTTCATCCTTCATCCTTGTTTTCAGTCCCGTAGGGACTGACTGAATATAGCCCAGTGTTTCAACGCTGGGCTGTGGTCTGCCGCTGCCCCATGGTCCTATTGTCCGATGGTCCAATGGGGTGAAATTAAGGCATTCAGAGGGCAGGCAATGCCTGTCCTTCGGACAGGTTCGCCGAGCTTGCGCTCGGCGGGCCGCGGCCCCGCGACGGCGGCCTATCCGCCATTCGGCGGGCAGCCGGCCCCTACCTGAGCGCTCGTCCCTTTTGGCCGTTAGGATCCTGCCGGCACTTTTCTGTTGCGCCGTACAGCTCGCGTTACGGTGAGCGGCAGATTCGTTCTTTCCTAGCCCGAAGGGCGATAGTCTGTAGCCACGGGCGTCAGCCCGTGGAAAAGATCGTCCGCCCACCGCAGAGCCCCCGCAGGGGGCGGCAGAACGGCTGCCTAAGAAGGCGGCGCGACGACGAGGACGAGAGGAAATGGCGCGCACCAACCAATAACCATATTTCGTTGGCGCACCTTTTCGCAGGCCAAATCGAATTTTTGCTTGACATCCGGCATTTCATGGTGTACCCTTTAATATAATGACTGAATTCGGATTCGCACTCCGGACGTCTAGACGCAAACAAGGCGGATGCGTTACCGTGGGGGCCGCCTTAAATGAAACGCAAGGATCAACTACTGATAGTCTTGGCCGCTCTGATCGTGGGCCTGCCCGCCAAGCTGGCCGAGCTTGACCCGAACAATACTTTTGCGGTCGCCCGCGCCCGCCTGCACCTCAGCGCCGCCCGACCCGCCCAAGAGCCGCCAAGCGGTTCCCACGCACGCGGCTCGTGTGATTCTGAATTCCTATTTGATCGTTCCCTGCTTGGGCACGCGTTGCCCACATATACTATTCGTAAGAAGACTGTGAAGTGAGACCGCGCGATGCGACCGTCCATCATATAGGCACTACATGCTTTTTTTCTTCATTTTTTCCTTGACATCCCAAACTTTCCCGGATATACTTTCGTGGACAGGGGACACGAGCAGTACAGTCCTTCAGATCAAGAGATCTGTGCGATGAGGTAGGCAATCCCGGGACAACACTCGAGAACAGATCTCTGCAATTCACTATCCTCGTTTACTTGCTCTGCATGAGCCGCGGGTGCGACTCGTGCTTTGAGGTTATTGCGACGACGGCAAACTCAGAAACGATATAACTGAAGCTGTCCGGCGAAGCGAAAGCGGCAGTACGGGACAGCAATCCTACGAGGGATGGCTGGATCAAGGCAGGGACGTTTGTCCTGCCCGGAAGGCTTGCGGCTCGCGAGCCGCGCTCGCGAAGCAGAAAGCAACGCAGCAGGACACTGGCAACCGAGATCGGGGGATCAAATGCTGAGCAACAACATTCATGCCCAGGCGCCGCCGCAACGTGCTACTGTGGGTAAGCTATCGTGAGGCCTTTGGCCTCGCTTGAAGAAGGAGTAAGTCTATGAGGCGCAAAGAGAACGTGAAATCTACCTGCCTGAGAGCAAACTTCTGCGTAACTGTGGGTGCACTTGCCTTTCGCACGATGTTAGCGTTGGTGCTAACTGGTCTGTTCTTTGGCCACGCCCAGAGCCCTGGCGACGAGATCATACTGCAACCTGTCGGCGACAGTTTCGTGGGTACAGGCGGCAGCGGCTATGGTGACCCGAACAGAAACCATTGCTCAGAAACCGAATTGAGCGTGGGAGTAGAGAGCGCCATTCGGACCGAAAGTTTCCTCAAGTTTGATGTATCTACGTCGGTCATTCCAGCCGGAAGCACGATCACCTCAGCGACACTCAGTTTATTCTGCACAGGGTGGGTGAGCGGATCACCGGTCCTGGTGCATGCGAGTTACGTGTCCGGCTCCTGGAACGAGTGTGATGTAAAGTGGGTCAACAAGCCCTCCCAAGGGGGCCTGATTGGAGATCTGACTGCCTCCGGGATTGGCCGGACAAGCGGCCTAGATATACTCTCCGCCGTTTTAGCGTGGCGAGGCGGCACAGATAACAACGGAATCAATCTATGGCATTATGACCGAATGTTGTGGTTCGGGAGTGCGAATGGATCTCAAACTTGGCGGCCCCAGCTTGTTGTCGAATACTCCCCGGCTTTCTCGGTCACGAACGTCAACATCGACGTCGATCCTGAGACTTCGGAAGGTAATGTACTTCAGGGCGGCTTTGTCACGGGTGATGGAACCATTACGGGCACCGGCAGCGGAACCGTCGAATACTACTGGATGTGGCGCAAGCCGGGCGGTGTCTTCGACTCAAGCTCGAAGCTGACGGCGACCATGAGCAATGGTTCGGCCAACATCCCCACGTACAATAGCTTCCCTACTGATCTGGTCGGTGAGCACAAGACGTGGATCAGGATCCAGAGCCCGGATGGGCCCGACGATTCGAAATCTAATGACGAATACTACACAGTTGCAGGCGAACCAGACCTTCGGATTTCATATTTCGAACCCCGAGGCGAACAGCACTTGGAAGTGGGCCAAGGTACCAGTATCTCATTCAAGGCCCAGAACGTGGGCAGTGAAGCAGCGGGGAGCTTCAAGCTCTATCTGAAAGTGCACGGAACGGCGCCGTCCGGCAGCGACCCAGTGGGTACCAATGCCGGCGGGCCATACACTATATCATCCTTGGCGCCAAGTACCGAGACTGGCCTTTACACTGTCAATATCAGCTACAATGTTCCCGGTGATTATTACTTCTTTGCCATTGCCGATCCGCCGCATTTGAACGAAGTCGCCGAATCAGATGACAACGACAATGCTTCACACCACCACCTTTCACCGGGCTACCTTCATGTCGAGTATGTGTGCGGTGATGACTGGGACGTGGAAGCCTTGTCGTTCACTCCGAGCAAGACCAACCCTGCGCCCGGAGAGCAAATCGCCGTCGCTTATTCGGTTCGAAACAACTCTATCAGTTGCGGAACCCCCATCGGAACGCAAGCGACGACGATCAACGAAATCCGGTGGTCTGAAGATTCCGACTTGCTCAATGGATACACGACGCTGGAGGCGGAGAGCATGCCCGCTCTCGATCCGGGCGAGCTCTGGCAGAGCGGCAATATCCCTGTCACAATCCCCTCCTCTGCGGTTCCGGGGCAGACTTATTACATGGGGGTCGTGGTCGATGTGCCGGACGTGATTCACGAGGAAGACAGAGAGGACAATAACGTCGCGAGCGTGAGCAGCAGCGGGCCAACTCCAGGTGTTACGGTGCTTGTTCATGGACTAAAACTCACTGGCGATGGAATTTTTGATGACAGTTTTGATCCGGTTGACAACTACTGGGATGATACAGATGACGGAAGGCACTTTGTTGAATCAATTCTGACCGCCTTTGGAGGAGGAAAGGTATTGGTATACCAGCCGGGCACGGGTGAACTTGCACCTTACTCAGGCTCGAATCTTCAACTGCGCCCGGGATCGTCTATTTACAGAGATGACGGTCATCTTGTGGTTGTTCACAACTGGGCGGCATCTTCCAACGATCCTGAGTCGGGACACGCCGAAGGGGCGGCAAGTGCCCTGTTTGCCGCTCTCGTTTCCGCCAATTTGATAGAACCCCAGACCCCGTCAAACAGCAGCAGATTCCATTTCATCGGTCATAGCCGAGGGGCGCCAGTGGCGAGCGAGGTGGTACAGCGGATGGGGGTCTACGGCATTCCCGTTCATTATGTGACCTACCTTGATCCGCACGATTTTGATGAAGCAGATGTGCCCTTGGATGCGCTATTTCACGATCCCGCCGTTCAGGTCTGGACAAACGTGAAGTACGCAGACAACTTCTGGCAAAGAGCTAGGCCAGTACTAGTACCAAGCGGGCGTCCTCTACTGCATCTGCAGCCAAGTAGTTACGAATACAACCAAGATCTCACTGAACTTCCCCATTTCTACTGGAACACATGGCCGCTCCAAGGGGGAGAACACACTTCGAGCCACGGCATGGTAATAGACTACTATCTAGGCACGATCATTCCTGGGACCCACCAATACAGGGATGAGTGGTACGGAGATAACGCGGGAGGCGACTGTGGTTTTTCTTTGTGGCTTCAAAAAGACGGTTTCGATTTCGACAACCCCAATGGTGATGGTAGAGCAGGGCTTCATCCTAATGCGGACCCAAGCACGTTTGGTAACATTATTAGTTACTATGAAGAAGATGGGGAGACGGGGCAAGACGAGAATTGTGCCCCGACAGATTTTTTCATGGGCGTATTCTCGTTGACGGATCTCGATGCGACGAGGACGGCTGGCTGGTATTACCACGGGGGCGAGGGCACGGGGGCTATTGTAAACGGACAGCTTCAGCTCGGGGGAGCCATTGCCGGGCTTCAGAGATCTCACGACCGCTTCTACCTGCCACATGATGCAACACACATTCGATTCTGGTGGCGGGCCTCGCAAGTGAATCATATGTCTCACGATAGATTGCAGGTCATCATAAATGACGGCGCTTCCGATTCTGTTGTTTGGGAACAAGTGCTCGCGGACGCGGGATCAGTAAAGACTGCAGTGGACGTTCCCGTCTCAATCTACGCCAGTTCTGTGATCACTTTAGAGTTTCGTCTGGTTAATCAGTCGGGACAATCCAGCGGCGTCATATCGGTTGTTATGATTGATGACATAGAGATTATCCACGGAGCCGGATCCCACATACGGCCTTTGAAGCCCACACCGGGCGCCCCCGTCGGCGAGATTCACACCTTCCTTCCGGTGTTTTCGTGGAGCTCGTTCCAAGACGGCGGCGACGGCCAAACTCAAGCTGGATATCAGTTGCGCGTGCGCTGTGACGACGACGGCGATAGCATCGTGTACGAGACAGGGCTCATCGAAGAGACCAGCGCCCATTCCCACACGTACTCCCCGGGCTCGCACACAGGAGAAGACCCCGTGACAGGGGCAGACAGAGTGAGTGAGCAGCTCGAGTGGGGCAAGAACTACCACTGGCATGTGCGATACAGGGATAGCGGCGGCGATTGGAGTGACTGGAGCGCTGACGTTCCAGGCGCACACCAAGATTTCTCTGTGGTCGATAACGAGGCACCCGGCGCGCCGCAGGGCCTAACGGTGACCCCTTCCGATTGGTCGAACCAGAATATCTTTAATATCTCGTGGACCAATCCGGCGGACCTTTCAGGTATTGCCGGCGCCTACTACAAGGTTGGGAGTCCTCCTACCAGTGACGCCGACGGGCAATATGTCGACGGCCCGCCACCTATGAATGTTAATATGGACACTTTGGGTCTGGAGGGGTCCTATGCAGTCTACGTGTGGCTTAAGGACAACGCGGGAAATGTAGACCACAACAACAGGGCCGAAGGCCTCATCAAATACGACAGCACGCCGCCTGTCGCTAACGCAGGCCCGGATCAGACCGTCGAGCAGGAGAGCTATGACGGGACTGAAGTGACGCTGGTCGGCTTCGCCACGGACATCTGCGACCCGGATCCCGACCTCGACTGGTATGAAGGCGGCACAT
>Ga0114922_10004414_pt1 | contig 13039 bp, 6 predicted proteins | sample AartaG_FD_100975 | JGI IMG/M metagenome (GOLD analysis project Ga0114922, IMG submission 100975) | Deep subsurface microbial communities from Aarhus Bay to uncover new lineages of life (NeLLi) - Aarhus_00045 metaG | ecosystem: Environmental > Aquatic > Marine > Oceanic > Sediment | place: Aarhus... | reverse complement strand
GCCGAGGGCTGGGGAACGTTTGCCCAGCGCCGTGAAGGCGGTACGCAACGTCAAACCATCGCGGTCAAATGGGGCCGACTCACGTTGCGAAGTTTGGCATTCGCGGTTCCCAAGAACCTGACTGTCAATCAGGTGAAGATCAGCGCTGCAGGCAAGCGGCTGGCCGGTCGCCACGAGGTCACCGACGGCCGTCTGACCATCGAACTGGAAACCGCCACGACCCTGGAGGCTGATCAGGCGATAACAATTACCCTTAGCTAAGCGCAGTTGCCGTCAAGATTGTGATGTATAGTATGCTCACCATTGATAATAAAACGAGGTATGAAGGCGATGGGTTTGAAACGTAATGCGTGGATTATATTCGTAGTGGCCGCAATAGCGCTTCCAAGAGTCTCTCCAGCATTTGTCGGCGTTGATACCACAACACAGTCATACTGGCGTACGGCGGCGGCCTTAGAGGCGGATAATGAGTATGGCACGGACGGTTATGTGATCTATGGTCTGAAAACTGGTGATTCCGTATATACTGACTATGACGCATCGTCGGTGTATGCCGAACCCGATAACCTGTTCAGCCTGCCGGCGTATATCGACGATATCAGCCTGGCAGATGCTACGTATATGTGGTCGGGATCGGCCGCCGGTAACTTTGACTTTATCGAAGACCCTTCCAACGGAAATGCCCTGACCCCTACGCCTCTCTTGGCCAACGGCGATCCCGATCCCTGGGTATTCACGATCACTCGCAACACCGCCGCGGCCTTTCGTTTGACTGTGATGCTCTCCAATGGCGACGCCGCTAATTCACGCTGGATCGTTGATGTCGATGACGGCGGCGGACCCGAATCGTATGATTTTAACGTGCCGAATACGTCAAGCGCCACCTATTATGTGGTGTTTGATATTGCCGCCGGCTCCGGAGCGGTCACCGTAACGGTGGAATATATTACCGGCACTCCCGCTCAGTTTAACGTGTCCGGTTTTGCGTTCGATCCGATGGATTCGTCGCCCCCTTCCAATCCCGATCCTGGATCGGATCAGGTGATCTTTGACTTTGAAACCGGTGATATGCAGGATTGGAGAATTGTCGAAGGTTCTTTCGGCATGTTTGTCTGTAATCGGGAGTCTTTCCATAACCAAGCCAGGACGGCATATAATAAACAGGGTACATACTTTTTATCTTCTCTGGAAACACCCAATTATACTCCTAATGACGGGTATACCGGTACCGCCGAATCGCCTGTATTTAAACTAATCCAACCGGAGATATCTTTCCTGGTGGGGGGTGGAAATAATTCTTCGGTAAACTACATTGCCCTTTGTACCGTGGACCAAGACCTTAATGAAAAGGAAGTCTTCCGGGCTTACGGGGCCGACACGGAAGTTATGCGACGGATTAGCTGGAATGTGCCGGAACTGGTGGATCAAACGGTCTTTATCCGACTTCGTGATCACGCCACCGGCGGCTGGGGGCATGTTACTTTTGATGATTTCTCGGCCTCCGGAAGAATCGATAACGAACTGACCGCCAAACGCTGGACCAATTTACCCTTACCTATCGATATGGATGCCGCCCGTCAGGTCGTGCTTGATCTGATGAATACCTATCCTGCAGAAAAGTACGACGGACAGGCATATCTCGATCAATTCGATAATTACGAGCAGCAGCTTGTTGATATGATGATTGCTGTCGAGCAAGGCAGCGCGACGCAGGCACAATTAGACCAGCTCATCGAGGACATCGAGGCGTATATCCGCTGGGTCTTGATCGCCAATCCTCTGGTCAGCGGACAGCCCATTCTTTACATTGTTCGTGACCAGTACCATCCTATCATTCACCACAACACCGCCACGTTTAAGCCCAATTATGACAATGAGTACGATGACGGCCATTTCCGGCCCGGCGGTGCTATGAAAACAATCGATTTCGGAAACGGCGGCATCGTCACAACCTTAATTGAAACACCCCATGGCCTTGTGCGTGATCCGGAGGTCTATTTTGACGGCAGCAAGATTGTCTTTGCCAAGCGGGACAGTCGGTCCGACAACTTCAACATTTATGAAATAAACGCCGACGGCAGCGGTCTGACTGTGCTTACCTGGATCGACAGGGTAACCGACATAGACCCGATGTACCTGCCTGACGACAGTATTGTCTTTTCCTCGACGCGTGAGCCGAAGTATGTGCATTGCAATGTGCACATAATGGGTAACCTCTACCGGATGGAAGCCGATGGCGCCAATATCCACCAGATAAGCAAGAACACCTTATTCGATTTTCAACCTTCACTAACGCCGGACGGGCAGATTATATACACCCGCTGGGAATACGTGGACCGAAACTTCGGCGATGCCCAGGGCATCTGGACCTGCAATCCTGACGGCACCAAACATGCCACTTACTGGGGAAATAATACTCGCTCGCCAGCCGCCGTGGTCGACCCAAGAATTATTCCCGGCACCCAGCAGCTTATTTGCACCTTCACCTCCTGCCACGACCGGCCGTGGGGGGCAATCGCAGTTATTGACAGAAGGCTTGGCCTTGACCTGCCTCAGCCCAACAAGCCCAACCCGGTCAAATATATCTGGCCTGAAAGCGCGATAGATGAATGTTATGGGTGGGATGGAACTGGCAACGTGCGGCCCAGTTGGCTGCCACCGTCACCAGACATACAATACCCTTTTGACAATATGAGATGGTGGGTTACACCCAAATACGAAGATCCGTATCCATTATATGACCCGAACTACCCGCTGACTACCGGAAAATATTTCCTCTGTTCACGTATGATCAACCCATCTGATCATATGGGTGGATTCCCCTATGAGGATAATCCGCAAACGGGAATCTATCTGCTGGATATATTCGGCAACGAGATTCTGCTACATACCGAGCTGCCTGGCTGTTATGACCCGATGCCTTTGGGGCCGCGGCCGCGACCACCACAGATACCCACTTGGCGTAATTACAATGAAAACGCGGTCGGTAAGTTTTACCTGATGAACGCCTATGAAGGCACCCACATGGCCGGGGTGGCACCGGGCTCGATCAAGTATTTGCGGGTAGTCGAAGCCACCAAAAAACTCACCCGGAATCTCAGCGGTTGGGGAGGCCAGGGCGGTCAAGCTCCTGGTATGGCCTGGCACGCCTTCTACAGCAAGAATATTCTCGGCACAGTGCCTATCGAAGAAGACGGCTCGGCTTACTTCACGGTGCCCGCTGAGACATTCGTTTATTTCCAGCTTCTCGACGAAAATGGTCAGATGATCCAGTCGATGCGCAGCGGTACATTGGTGCAGCCGGGCGAGTACTACGGCTGCATCGGCTGTCATGAAAGCCGCACCGAATCGGTGCCGGTGCCGGCCGATTATAGTTACCTGCCTATGGCCGTCCAGCGAGACCCGTGCGAGATGAACGGCTGGCGAGGATCAGGAACAGCTCACCTGTTCAACTATATAGAAGATACTCAGCCCGTACTAACATCCAAGTGTGCCAGTTGTCATGGTCTTGAAACACGCGGCGGGCCGGAAGGTGGGCTTAATCTTTCACCCGACACAAGTGAATTCTTTAATATCTCATACAATGAAATATGGCGAAAAGGTTACAGCGGAGGAATTGGTGCAGGACCGCCCGAAATCCAGCAACCGTACTCCTGGGGGTCGCACGCCAGTGGGTTGTTAGCCGCTCTGAGCGACCCGGACCATGCGCAGGTAACACTGACCGATGAAGAATTTGAGCGGATTGTCACCTGGCTCGACCTAAATGCTCCGTTCTATACCGATTATACTTGCGCTTATCCATCCAACCCAACCGGCCGTTGTCTGTTGACCCAGGCCGAGCTTAATAAGATAAGCTCGCTTACCGGAGCAGTCTTCGACACAATCCACTGGGATGGTTATAATCGCGGACCGCAGATAAGTTTTGACAGGCCGGATTTGAGTCCCTGTCTCGACGGTGTGACCGGCTCAGCTTATACAAGCGCATTATCGATTATTCAGACCGGACAAAGCAGGCTTATATCAAATCCAAGAGTCAATATGCCGGGGCATGTGCCCAATGCGGGAGATATATTGCGTCTGGACAAATACGACATGCGCAAAGCCATTGAGCTACTCAACCGACAGGCCATTCGAGAAGGTTGGAAGAATTATGATTAGTAGCCAGCGGAGAAAAATGAGAGTGAATATTATGAGAAACTGCATAATACAGATTACAAAGTGGACGTGTACGTTTGTGGCGTCTCTATGTTTCATCGGCGCTGCGGGCGTTGCGAAAGCTGGCGACGTATATTTATCACCCATAGCCGTGGCAGCAGCGAGCGATGGTAGTACACTCTATATCGCCGAGTTTACTGCCGGCAGAGTGGCTGTTTTGGATGTAGCCAGCAATACCATCACTCATAATATTCCTCTTGCTGCCCCGAATCAGGCCAGCAGTCTGGTACTTTCTCCCGACGGTACCAAGCTGTATGTAACCGCAGCCGACCCAGATGGACAGGTTTATGTAATAAGCACAGCTACCAATACGGTTGTGGATACCCTGCCGGCCGGTCATACCCCCACAGCGGCGGCGGTCAGCCCCGACGGCCGTACACTCTATATCTGTAACCGCTTCGACAATACCGTCTCGATTATCGATGTTGCTACGAAGGCCGAGAGCATCATCGCCGTCACCCGCGAGCCCATGGACGCCGCTATTACCCCGAACGGGCAGTACCTGGTAGTGACGAACTTTTTACCCAACGATGCTGCTATCGGTCAGAAAACCAGCGCTGTGGTTTCCATCATTGATACCGCCAGCCGGACAGTTGTTGCAACGATACGTTTGCCCAACGGTTCGGTGTCAGCGCGGGGCGTATGTGTATCGCCGGACGGCCAGTATGCTTATCTGGTGCATCTGCTGGGCAAATTTAATGCGCCCCCCAACCAGATCGAGCGGGGTTGGACCTTTACCAACATGTTAAGCATTATCGATATTTCCTCGCAGACGCTTCTTAACTCAGTGATACTGGATGATCTGGACCAGGGCGCCGCCAATCCCTGGGATGTCGCCTGCACCGCCGACGGCAGTTATCTCTGCGTCACCCATGCCGGCAGTCATGAATTGAGTGTTATCGACCGTGCGGAGCTGCACAACCAGATTCAGGGTGTTTCCGTGGAGCAGGCAGCGAAGGACTTTTCGCTGCTGGTTTTGATACGCCGCCGCATAAACCTGACGGGCACCGGGCCGCGTGGATTGGCTGTGATTGGTACAACAGCTTACGCGGCCGAATACTTTACCGGCAGTCTCGGCGTTGTGGATATTGACCATAACAATGCCTGGCCTAAAGCTGTCTCGATTTCGCTGGGTACCGAGCTGGCGCTAACGGCGGCGCGCCTGGGCGAACGTGTTTTTAATGATGGTTCGCTGAGCTTGCAGAATTGGCTTAGCTGTGTCAGTTGTCATCCGGAGGGGCATTCGGACGCCCTCAATTGGGACCAGTTAAATGACGGCTTTGGCAATCCCAAACAAAGCAAGAGTCTTCTTTATTCGCACGTTACCCCGCCGACGACCATTACTGGCTGTCGGCCCAATGCCGAGACCTCGGTGCGGGCAGGGCTTAAGTATGCCTACTTCACCACGCTTCCTGAATCTGATGCCGTAGCAGTCGATGAGTATCTCAAATCGCTCCAACCGGTGCCCAGTTTCTATCTGGTCAACGGTCAACTCAGCGCCGCAGCCCAGAGGGGCAAGATCCTCTTCGAAGGTTCTGCCGGTTGTATTGCCTGTCATCCCGCTCCGCTCTTTACCGATTTGAATCAATACGATGTGGGTACGGGCACCGGCCGTGAGGCGGGCGCGGCGTTTGATACGCCCACACTGGTAGAGGTCTGGCGCACCGCTCCCTATCTGTACCAGGGACAAGCCGCCACCATGGAATCGGTATTAACCATCTATAATCCCCACGATCAGCACGGATTCACCTCGGGATTGAATTCAGAGCAGATTTCCGACCTAACCGAATATGTCCTTTCAATTTAACAGCGAATATTTCATCCACAAGCCCGACCCGAAATACCGCACACTGCGATCCGGCAAAGGCTGCTACATCGACCAGGTGCTGGGACAGGCCTGGATGCACCAGGTCGGTCTTGACCGTGTGATCCCGAGGAAGGAAACGGTCTCGGCCCTCAACAACCTGTGGAAGTACAACTTCGCGCCCGACTCCGGTGGCTATGCACTGAAGCACCGCGAGATCGAGAAGGCCTTCCGCTGGTACGCCATGCCCGGCGAGGCGGGCTTGCTGATGTGTACCTGGCCCAAGGGCGGGGCCATAGAGGCCATCCCCGGCGATCAGAGCCGGCAGGTTAAACGAGTTAAACCCCAAACCATGCAGATTAGAAAATCTTGAGAGATGAAAGGAAAGGTTAAAGCCCAATGGAACGATCGAACGTAGGTTATATTGTTTTTTGGGGATTAATTTTCTGTATCAACAGTTGTTCTTTCTCAAAAGAAGGGCCAAAGGGAACGCAGAATTGGTACTCTTTTTCAGACGATGGCACAGAATGTATCGTCTATCGAAGTGACTTAAAAAGACCTTGGTTCAATCGGTTAAGCAACGATGTCTTCTTCACGTGGGTGACACATAATGGTTACATTGAGAGCTTCTTACTCGATCCTCACATCAACGGTTTGGTCAATCCACAAAAGGTATCAGGTCATTTTTACATCCGGGATAATGAAACAAAAGAGTTTTCCCTGTTAAACGAATCGGATGGCAAAGGTTCCTGGAGAGGCGTCATCGGGTTGGGTTATAACCGGCTTTCGAAAAACTGCTTGGAACTGGAAACGGAACTAACCTATTTCATACCTCGTCACGAAAACCTCTTGTTAATAACGCTTGAAGTCAAGAATACGTCCGATCGACATCGGACGCTATCCGCCTATGGTCAGGTCGAATGGAATTTGGGAGACCGCGCCAAGAAAGAGGTACGCCCTTCGGATGGCTTAGGCGGTAGTCAACACAATTTATACAAAAAAGTGTATGTCGACGACCATACCATGTACGCTGAACAGGCCAACTGGAGATCGACCGCCAATTGCCAACCCTGGCCTTTTATTGGCTACTTTACTACAGACGGAGGTATTCGTTCTTTTGAAACCAGTACTGCAAAGTTTCTTGGTTACAAGCGAGACTGGTATGTACCGATGTCCCTGGTCAAGGGTCCGTTAAGCAATACGACCTTCTGGAGTTATGATGAGTTTCCACTGGGTGCTATTGAAAAAGATATCTCATTGGCCCCGGGAGAGTCGAAAACGATGGTCTTTATGCTGGGTACGGAGCGCGATAAACAGGCGATTCATTCGACAAAAGCGAAATACGCCAACGTCGAAAACACAGAAAAAGCACTGCAAGACGTTAAAAACTACTACACGACTTTCCTGGAAAACACCCTCTCCATCGAAACACCGGACAAGGAAAATGATCGGATCATTAATACCTGGACCCAATATCATTGGCGGCAATGGCTGAAACAAGACCTTGATACGAAAAGTCTTGGCGCGGGTTTTTGGGCGTATGGACTGGAAGGTGGTAATGTGACCGTATTCCCGGAGCAATTCTTAGTCGGTTTGGACATGGATTTACTAAAGAATAGCCTGGAAAACGTTCTGCTGGTCAATCAAAACCCGGATACATCCAAAAACACTCTATTTCAAACACCTCCGGCCATGCTGGATTCGGATATCGGCGTCGAGTGGCCTCCCCAGGAAGTTCCCGAAGGTCACAGCTCACCCCATCATCACGCGATATACATCCATTTATTCAGTATCTATTACTATTTACTGGAAACGGGTGACCTTGGCTATCTCGACAAGGAGTTGTCATATATAGACGGCTCCACGGGAACTGTGTTTGAGCATGTAGAGAAGGCTCTTGAGATAACGCTGAAGGGGATCAGTGAAAGAGGATTGTCAAAAATCGCGAAGAATGCAGGAGATTGGATGGATGAATTCACCAAAATAAGCAAAAACGGGGATGCAGAAAGTATTATGCTCAGTGCGCAGGTGGCCTATCTGCTTAAAAAGTTCTCAGAAATAGCCGGGAAGATTGGCAAGCAAGATGCTCGTCGAAAGTGGACCACTGAATATGAACGCATCAAAACAGCCATCAATGAATATGGGGGGGATGGCGATTGGTATATCAGGGCGTTTTCAGATAGAAAGCCTGGATTCCAAGCGGTGGGTAGTCGTCACAATGAAGAAGGAAAGATTTACCTGAACGCCCAATCGTGGCCAGTATTGTCAGGTGTCGCCACGCCGGAGAGGGCGGCAAAATCACTCTTGTCCGTCAAAAAACATTTACTAAGCGAGTATGGTCCATTGGTATTCTGGCCCTCTTACAGCCGATATGTTGATTACATCGGTACCCAATCGATTTATCCGCCGGGTTTCAGAAATGGGAACATTTATTTCAGGCCCGCGGGCTGGGCCATTATAGCCGCGGCCATGAGTGACAAGGCCGACCTGGCCAATGAACTTTATAAAAATGCAAGTTTGGCGGTGCGCAGTAAGGATATAGAGACCTACTTACTCGAACCCTATGCCTACTCAGAAAATTACGTCGGGCCCGACCACCCGCACAAAGGAGAAGGGCAGTTCCACTGGTGCTTTGGCGAAGGGACGGCCTGGATGTGGTATGCCTACGTGAATTATATATTGGGAATCAGGGCAGAACTGGATGGGTTGGTCATTGATCCCCAAATACCCGCCGAGTGGGATGGCTTCAAAGTAAAAAAACCATTCAGGGGAGCTATCTATGAGATCGAAGTGAGCAATCCTGATCATGTCAGATCAGGCGTCAAGTCGATGATCATAGACGGAAAAAAGATCAAAGGGAATGTCGTCATTCCCCATAAAGACAATCATATCCATAAGGTGAGTGTGATATTGGGATAAGAAAAAAAGAAGGAGAGAAAATGTTGAAAATGTGCTGTGGCTTGGCGGCAGGAACCCCGGCCACCTACATTTCCGGAAAGTATAGAAAAGCTGGTTCGTAGATATATCAAGTGTCGTAAGGGAACACTTTGGAAGGTCAACCAGCTTCTGCAGCATATTGAGCAGAGCTGGCAGCATGTTAGCAGCGATGAAGGTGATCGGACCAATGATGCTACGGAACAGATTATTGGATTGGGTTATAAGATTCGAGCCAAGATGATGCGAGGTCTTAAGAATGTTGATAAGATATTAGGTCATTGTTACTTGTCGGAGTATCTACGAGGGGTCGGTGGATCATGCGATCTGCGCAAGGTGGTTTAGCAGCCAGCAGTTAGGATTGAGTCTTAAAATTCTCGCACAATCTTTGGGACAGTTATTCAATAAGAAAGGTTGATTAGCAAGGCAGATTTGATATTCTATTGGAAATGAAAATCAGCGGCGTAACTGAGTAGGTATGAATTGAGAAATCCCAGCTAAAGTCAGGGAAAAGATAATGAAATTTACAGAGATGTTACTATCAATAAGTGTTGCCGCTCTGGTATCTATCTCGAATTCGTGGGGCCTGTATGTCGAAAATATCTCAATTGAAACACTTTTGCGGGAAATGATAGACCGTGACGCTGTTGCGAGGACTCCAAGCCCCTATTATATCTGCAAGCAGGCCAGCAGTTGGGACAGATCGCAAACCGAAGTAGGGGGCAGGAATTGGTTCGCCAACTGTGATTATGACAGATATTTGAGGAAGGAAACGAAACACGGCCGTACCGAATATGTTATCATGGAAGATAAGGGTCCCGGCTGTGTCACCCGAATCTGGAAGCCATTGGACATCGGCAACGAGTTGCCCAAGCTAACCATCCGATTCTATCTCGATGGCGAGACTGAGCCAGCAATTGGAGCCGATTTTACGCAATTGATGAGTGCTCAATCCATCTTCGAGGAACCCTTTTCTTTTATTGCGTCAGATGAAAAAGATAGCCAAAACCAGATCGGTTTGCCGCCTGGGTACAGGCAGATGGGTGGAGATCTGTATTTCCCGATACCTTATGCCAAAGGTTGCAAGATAACCCTGGAGCCGCACAGCAAACCTGACAGTGCCCTGCATAACGTGTTCTTTTATATTATCAACTATCGAAGCTACGACAAGGAAACATCCGTAAAGACATTTTCCTTGAGTCATTACAAAGCCGTCAAGGACTTATCTCGAACTGTTGGAGAGAGTCTGAAGATGCCTGGAACTGATATCAAGACATGTAAGCATGTTTCCGGGGAAGAAGACATCCAGCCCGGCAAGGCTCTGTCGATGGAATTGCCGTCCGGTCCCGGAGCGGTGCGGGAATTCGTGGTGCAACTCGATCCAAAGGTCAATCCGTCCGTGATTCGAAATCTCTGGGTGTCGATATCTTTTGATGGACAAGATACCGTCTGGTGTCCGATGTCGGAATTTTTTGGCGGCGGCTATTTCCAGGCCGATGCACATCCTGAAAAGCCCCAGCCGGACGGGATTTTTATTCGGCCGCACTGGAATCGAAATCGCAGGGTAGAGGAAAACGGCAGATTCTCATCTTACTTTGTCATGCCCTACAAGGTTTCCGCGAAGGTCGAGATCAAAAATAAAGGTGACCTGACTATTAAGGTCAAAGTTTCTATTGGTGTGGGCAAGTGGAGATGGGACGATAGATCGATGTGTTTCCACGCTAACTGGCGTTACGGAGAAACACCGGCTAAATTCGCCGACTGGAATTACATTGAAAGCAATGGTCAGGGGGTATACGTCGCCGACACGCTAAGCGTCTACAACCCGGTCAAAGGTTGGTATGGTGAAGGAGACGAGCGCATCTATATTGACGGCGAATCCTTTCCCTCACACCTTGGAACCGGTACGGAAGATTATTACGGATATGCCTGGGGGATGGCCGCTCACTGGAACTCGTCGTTTATATCCGCCCCAAGCAGGGACTCACGCGGGAAAGGAGATTGGAGCGGTTATCAGACCGTTTCCCGTGAACGATTACTTGATGCGATTACGTTTAGAAAGTCCTTGAAAGTGGACATGGAAGCCTGGAACGGGGCGGGCGTTAAATATGCAGTCGGTGTCATGTGGTACGCCCGGCCTGGCGCAACATCCAATCGCAGGCTTGACAAGTGATTACTGTGAGCAGAGATCCGCTGGTTTAATCAGGGAATAATATCTTCAGTGTAAAATGAGAAATCCTCTATTATCGTACTATAGACGCAGAACTCGCCAAGTTCTGGCCGTTCTGTACGATGACTGGGGCAACGGTTTGTCTCTCCGTTGCTCAGATACAAGCTACTCGGTCAGAATAACAGACTTCGAATCTGTGTGTCATAACTTGGAGTGAGGGGTATAGTCCTTGTTGTCCGATTACCCACAAGCTATTCAGCCGGGGCAATGAACGTCAAAACACCTTTGTAAGAGAATCGACGTTTTAGACTGAAATCAACGATGCTCAGATTTAGTAAATCTGTTGAAAATGGCTGAACACAGCTTCTACTAATACACATTAGAATTGACATCGGATAGGGCCACCTCACCTTTTTCTGTGAGTCGAATTACTCTCACTCGGCCGGTTTTGGTAGATTCTAATTTCTGCTCTATCAATCCTTCTTCGAACAGCTTCTCAATCAACTTCTGCCCCTGCCTTACAGATAGCCCAAGTCGTTCATACCGGGCAGCCACACCGCTGTCTGGATGCTTCTGAATATCTTTAAGAAATGCCATCTCAGCTTCAGAGATTTCCTTAACCTCAGATTTAACTCTGGAGCCTTCATTGAGAAAATCCTCTTCTGGAAGTACCGGAGCAATATGCTGCATATGTTTACGAACCTGCTCATCAGTAACCTTGCCTTTTTCGATCTTAAACAGAGGGATTGAAATCTGAAATGGTCTTTGTATTCTTCCCTGAAGTTTTACAACCGCTTGGCCAACGTCAAGACTTCCTAAAATATCCCTTTCCCTGTCAAGCAGCATACACTGGGCCATTGCATTAATATCTGACCTGTGCTTAAGGTTCATACAAATGGTTGTGTAGGTATTTCCCAAGGCATACAAGGATATTTTTGACGGGTGCTGGTCAAGCAATTTCAGGCTTTCGCCGAATTCTCTGATCTCACGGAATACGATATCCATAACAGACTGGCCGCCAACTAGCGATCTTCGCTCATCACTTAAGATATGATGTGCTTCCTCGATAATTATTGCATGTTTGAAATCCTCCCTTCTTCGCTCATTCATACGCTTGTGGTGGAGATATAAAAGCGCGGATTGTATAAAAAAAGTCTTATCTGATTGGGTAAGAGCATCCAATTCTAGAATTACGTTCTTATTAAGTATATGGTCGATGCTTTTGTTGTTACTGGAATTTACAAGTTTGTCCATGTCACCGAAGCAAAGTGCTGACAAAGCTCTTAATGTTGATGATAACCACCCGGATTCTCTGCCTCGTGTGTCCATACTTCTTGCTTTGATTAGAACATCCTTAAATGTGGGCCATTTTTTAACTGTGTCATCATATACGCCCGCTTCTTCATAGACGCTATTGACGGCCTCCTGGAGCAAAAACAGGCAGCCATTTCCAAGTGCATAGGAGTGAGCGATAATTTGATTTAACTTTTTGAGCCAGGTTTTTGGATCTGTGCCACATGGTGGAATCAATGGATTAAAAGCAAACGGCGCGATATTTCGGCCCACAGTATAAACCTCAACATCCTTGAATTCAGGCAGAGAAAGCAGGTCTCTGTAATTTCTTTTCCAGTCAAATATTAAAAAAGGTATGCCTTTGCGTTTATGTTCTCGAAGTAATATAAATCCAACGTTGGTCTTTCCTGCGCCGCTTCTTCCAAGTACCGCCAAATGTTGTATCCATTCGTCACGTTTCAGCCCGAATGTATAAAGCTCTTTTCCTGCATAAGTCACCATATCATTGACACGGAAAAACTCAAGAATGATCGATCTTTTCAAGTAGGCCACACGCCAATCGCTCCGGTTGTGAGCTTGAATGGAAAAGTTCTTTTTGTTTGCAATCGTTTCGATCATACGGT
>Ga0114922_10004413_pt1 | contig 13039 bp, 12 predicted proteins | sample AartaG_FD_100975 | JGI IMG/M metagenome (GOLD analysis project Ga0114922, IMG submission 100975) | Deep subsurface microbial communities from Aarhus Bay to uncover new lineages of life (NeLLi) - Aarhus_00045 metaG | ecosystem: Environmental > Aquatic > Marine > Oceanic > Sediment | place... | reverse complement strand
CCGCCGGAAGGAGCAACTACCAATATAAGACGATGATAAAGCTCCGTTGCGTGCTGCAGATTCTGAACAATGCGATCCGCCATTGACCTTGCCATTTGTAGTCCCCTGGAATTGGTGCTGACTTCTGTCCCTGGATGGCAAAAGCTAAGGACGATAATAATGCTTCGATTTGCCCCGAAAGCAATGCCGCCAGGGGCTTCACTGTAATTCACCTCCCTGAAGAGCCGAATGATGGAAAATTGATCACCATAATAATATACCTCTTTTTGGACATATCGTAAAGCGAAAAATTGATGTTCTGACATGTGGAAAGAAAGACAGTTCCGGTTTTATATGAGACGGCCGGGGCGGAAGGGAAAAGGGGATAGGGAAGAGGGGATGGGGATTGCGGGAATAAAGGGTTGGGAGGCGCCGGGATAAAAACTCCACGCAGTTGCTCTGGACAATTGATGCTGCTCGAAAATGGCCTGGGAGCGCAGGCATCCCTGCCTGCAATTTGGGAACGCATTTTCATAATTGGGCGAACTCGGCTCATGATAACTGTTTCATTTTGAGAGGTTATGTCATCCTGGCAGGATGTTCTACTGAAAGCTGAAGCAAGCTTCAGCACTCCAAAGGGAATCCGCTGACTGAACTACTTGAACGTTTCCTGTGCTTCGCAATCTGTGCTATCCGCTTTCAACAAGCTGGCAGCATGTTCTACATAAGAGATAGCGGCCTTCTTCTCTTGAGTATCTGGACGAAAGAGATTTAACACTAACCAATCAACTCTCCCAGTATCCATCAGCATCTCACTGCCCACTATTCCCTCTTCCCAAAAAATTTCACCACAGAGGCACGGAGAACACAGAGAAGACAAGGAGAAAGAAGATTCTATTTCCCCCTCCCTTTTTGTGCTCTGTGCTTCTCTGTGGTTATTTTTCATTTTTTATTTTACAATGCCCGCGTTTCACCCTTTCTGGAGAATAACCAAGCTCCATCCCACCAGATTATGCCAAGCCTAAGGCAATAAATCAATCCCGCGCCTGCTCAAATACCTTCACGCTCTTATATAGCGGCACCGGGACAATCACGTCATAGTCTTGCATATTCAGAAGTTCAGAAATAGCCTTTAGCATCATATCGACCAGCGGCTTCGCGAGAATAATCTTGCCTTGGAATTTCAACAGATTAACAGCTTCTCGCAAAACAGGTCCTAACTGTACCGCAGTTCGAGCCTTGCGGAACTGGACGTTCCTGAGACACCACTTGCACGATGACGGAGAGATGGAAACATCGCCAGGTGGATATCCGCACGTCTGGCAAAGGCTCCCGGTGATCGGCTTTACCTGAGACCAGCACCTCTCGCAGATGTAGTGTTCGGTCGCGTCCAGATTCTCCCCACAGTGTCTACACTGCGAGGGGGTAGAGAAACATGATGAGGCTTCTAAGTATGGGATTCAAGGTACAATCCCCTTATATAAGATCGCCAATGGACGCATCTCTTAAAAGCTTGCGCGCCCAGTTTATATCCGGGTCATGGCCGGGATCTGCTCGCGCTTTCAACTGCTGCGCCAGAATCCATGTGCCATAATTCATCAAAGAAACTTTCAGGTTGTCCATGCCCCCTCCTCTCAGTATGCAGATCCACAGGTGCAAAGGAATATTTTCCAAGTCCGAAGCTGGTGCACTTGCCCACGTGGATATATTCACCCAGCAGCAGAAGTGGAATGAAATTTTTCAGATGGCCGGTGTAAGTGGCACGGCCCAAAAGCCCACCCAGTGTCATTACCCTTTCCCATCGGGATGAGTATCGGCGCCAGTCATACCAGCGAGTATCGTCCTCTTCCAGGTTAACTCCCATAGCAGTTGACACTACATCCTTCGGATCAGCATCCGACGATATGCCGCAGTGGAAGTATGCCAGGCTCGTGGCCCGTCGGAAAAGGGTGCTAATCAATATGTGGAACTCAGGACTGTCAGTCAGTCTGCCGGTATGTTTCATACGCACCGGCGTGAGGAACTTCAGTGTTACTCGCTCCACGTCCATATCAGGGTCAGGCCTCAGGTCTGATGCTCTCATAACGCGAGGTTCGCCCATGATAGTATGGGATTCGCCCCGGTATACCTCCTCCGTCCCGCTTTCCACCTTCTGCAATGAGAACCTGCCTCTCTCTTTCCCAAAGCCCCTCTCCCCCAGGTTCTCGAAGGAGAGAATGAAATATGGCAGAAGCTCGATGGCCCTGCCTATGAGCACCAGGCCAAAGGACATTTCGTCGCCGGGATTGTAGTCCTTTTTCCCATCCAGCGGCGGCTCGATGATGAACGGCCTGGGCACGTCCGAGAATTTTTCCAGAATATCTGAGTCCAGCGGCGGCGATGTGTCGAATATGTATCCGTAGACGCACTGTTTGGATAGTATACAATCGCTGCAATGTGCGTTTCTGTGGGCGCAAACGATGCGCTTCAGAGTATATCCGAACCCGCCTCGCAGCGTCCCTCCCTTGTATGCAGGCAAGGGCATCCGGGTTTCAGCCCTTATGGTGAAAGTGAACCTGGCAAATGTGAGATCATCAAACATTTTTACTCCTCAACCTTTCCCGGGATCGACGCCCATACCCCGGGTCAAAGACAGACAGCTTCCATCGCCTTCTTTGCTAGGAACTAGCTTGACTTTGTCACATTACTTGTAGCCCAAGATTCTATCTTGGTTTGAGCGAGAAACATACGTAATGGCCAACTTAGAAAGTTGGGCTACAATTGACTCGCGATTCTAATGTGACAAAGTCAAGCTAGTACGTCCCGAATATTGCTTTGAGTGTATCTAACAGCCTTATAGTGCGGATATAACGCCGCTCATGCAAGTTTGCGAAGAGGCTTTAGGCTTTTGCCAACAGAGCGAAAGAAGCAGTTAACCCGATAGGCGGGATAGGAATATCCCGCCTATCGGGTTGATAGTTTTCTAAAGCTGTCTGTAAAAGTTTAGAGCCTTTTCGCAAACCTGCCCACGTCTTTGAATTCTCAGAAATGAGATAAGTCGTAGCCAATTACCACCTGCCGCTTCCACAGGCAAATCAGTATCCCCCTCAAGTCAAGATAGATCGATTGTTTGCGCCACTGCTCTCCTGTTTCAATACCCTTAATCGGGTCGGTATTCCCTCAACTTCGGTAGCTATGGCATTTACAGAGTTATTGAAAGTTTCAATACCCTTAATCGGGTCGGCACTCCCTCAACATGTGTGTTGAAATGAACCCCTCGCTGTTCACGGCAATGTTTCAATACCCTTAATCAGGTCGGCACTCCCTCAACGAGGATCTGTAGACGCGTGTATCACCGAGTTTGCGTTTCAATACCCTTAATCGGGTCGGTACTCCCTCAACAGACCCCCTCAGAGACCCTTATAGACACAGGGTTTGAAGGGTGCGTTTGCGCGGGGTAGCAAAAAAGGCTTCGACCCCTGCGCGATTTTCCCCAGAAAACGCTCCAAACCCGCATGAATAAAGGATCGCAGGGTAGCAGCGGGGCAGAATACCACTTCCGCCCAGCATCCATGCGGTTTTACGATGATTTTTAAGGCACATTTCCATTTCTCTCGCCCCCTCTCCGCGTCCGTTGCGTATTATAACACTTCGGGGTTTGTGAGTCAAGAGAATTCTGAACCTCGTATACTATCGGTCACATCTCAATGGCCATGCGGTTCAACAGGAATCTCACCCTCCCTTGACAAACTCTATCTTCATGCTATAATGTCTTGCGTCTTGAGTCTTGTGTCTTGAGTCTTCTTCTCCTCCGTGCCTTTGTGCCTTCGTGACTTGGTGTTCAATATTGATCTATTTCCGGAGCAGCATCGTCTACCACCCTGAAATCCGCGCCGCTCTCAACTTAAATTCACATTTCTCCCCATCAAAAACGATTAATATAATAGAACACCATCGACCAATTGACTGTTGACTATTGACTATTGACTTAAGGGGGTCTTCCCTTGAAATGCAAAAAGCGAAGCTGCAAAGCCAGTGCTATGAAAGATGATGATTTCTGCTTCTTTCACAGTCAGAAGCCGGATATCATAGTAAAACGAGGGCTAGCCCGGAGCCGGGGTGGAAGAAACTACAGAATACACAAAGAGCCAGTTGCCATAAATTCGTTAAAAGACATTCAAGCAGTGTTAGTTGAGGCCCTGAATGAAACCAGATGCAGTGCCACAGAAAATGCGGTCGCCAAATACAGAACCATAGCATATATATGCTTGATTTTAGCCAATGTACAGGATCGCATTGATCTTGAGAAGCGAGTTGAGGCTATGGAGAATAGATTCCTGATGACTACTTGATCTAGTGAATTCAGCAAGTAATCAAGTAATGAAAAAGGGCGGACTATTTGTGTTTGAATATGAGCGAATCTATCTCCTCTGCGGAGACCCCAAGCTGGGCAAGAAGCGCCTTGTGATGTGAAAAATCCCCGATCTCGACGATGTTATGCGTATCAGTGCCCATAGCCAGCTTCACGCCTTCGTCTATACACTTCCGGACGAAGTATTCGTCAGGATCGGTCTGGGTGTGGCTGTTTATCTCTATGGCCACATTCATTTCCTTCGCCCGCCGGACTATGGGCATAACCACCTCCCGCGGGACTTCCATCCTGCTTCTCCTGAAGATGCGTGTTGGGTGAGTCAGTATGTCAATGTCAGTCTCCAGGATCATCATGGTGAAATCCATGAACTGGACGAGAAATGTCTTGCTATCGGATTCGCCAGCCATGCAGGGCAGCCAGTGAAGCCCTCCAAGCAAGACGTCCAGCCGGCCTTTATACTGCGAGTCCAGGATCAGTTCGCCGTTTGCGGCCACGTCCACTTCGGTGCTGGTCAGCACGTTCGCGTCTCTGTATCCAGCCAGCATTTTTAGATACTCCTCAAACTTCCATCCGCTGGATTCTTTCGCTTCCACAAAAACGTCGTAGTTGAGGATATATTCGTGTTTTGACACTGTGGGCCTGTCGAAGTATATGTGGGCAGAATGATCCGCCACGGCAAAGCCTTCCAGGCCTCTCTCCCGTGCCGCTGCGATGAGGTTATCCACCGTGAGGTCGCCCTCGTGACAGTAGGACAATGTGGTATGTACGTGATAATCGTATTCAAAAGCCATAGCGATATTATCGCAGATAAGCGTTCATTCTTCATCACGGCCAGAAGTTATACATGGGCGTTTTCGTGAATACGCCGATCAAACTCCATAGGCCGCCTACGGTGAAATCTCCCAGCATGAGGCCGATGGCGAACATAACGAGCTGCTGTGCAGGTTTCCGCCCTCCGAACCTCAGCACTCCCCATTTTACCACAGAGCTGACCAACATGCAACTCCACAGATACCTCATTCCCCAATCGCTGGATATGACAAAGCCGATGGGATGAAACGGCCACCAGAGAAATCTTGCCCGCATTAAGGTGAGCATGAGCGAGAACAGCAAACCAAAGGCTATTCCACCCATAGCATAATAGTTCGGCTCTGTTGGATAGTAAGTCCATCTCTGTAGACCGTTAAACACACGCCATCCGAATCCCTCAGACCAGCCGCCTCCGCCTCCTGAAGATGCGCCGACGTTATAGAACAGGTGGAGCATAACCCAGAAGACGACGATGGAGCCTAACGCGGTTATGCCTATAAGCGAGTAGAACAGCCTTTTGCTGCTGACACCTGATCTATCAGCCAGCTTGAACGCCTCCATCTGGTGAGGCACTGGATTGCTTGTAAAGCTTCTATTGAACCATCTGTAAAGGGAGATAGGTATAAGGTTATTCGTCAGAACCCGTGTTCCTATTGAACTCACCAGGATGTTGTGAGTGGACATGTTCTCCATAGCATGAACAGGAAAGCCCTGTTCAGCGCGCATCCTGGTTATCACCAGCACTACGACCAGATAGATCCCGAAGAATACCGGGATAAGCGATAGTGACATACCGATCCTGATGGAAAACACGAAGAGAAAGGCGGATCCTGAGATAATGCCCAATATGGCAAATCTGTATCTCACAGGCTCATCCTTATCTTCTGTGGAATTACCCTTCAAGGCAGCTTTCAATACGTCCGCCAGATATTTCCTGCTGTGTATTAAGAGCGCCAGGCACAAGCCCACTGCAGCGCCAAAGCATTGTTCATCATAGTAGGGAAACCCCCGTGCGCTTATTCCCAGGGCGCTTGATAGCACCAGTTCCATCTTGTGGAATATGAAGAAAAACCAGCCCGAAAATGCCAGATCCAGAGGCATAAGAAACCCAAGCCCGATGACAAAAGGATAGAAGGACATGCTTACTCCGCCAATAGCGTTCCAGGGTTTCTCCGTGAACAGGTGTCCAAAACCCTGCCAGCCTCCGATCCGCTTCACCGGGATCGCCGGTATGACCGGGAAAAGAAAGCTCAACCCATTGATGATAGCTATCGAAGCGGATAGAGCGAGTCCAATCCAGACCATTCTGTTGTGGAAAAGTCGATTGGTGTTACACGTCAGTTGATAAGCAATCTGTGTAACCGGGTAAGCCAGGTGCTCGCGTTGGATCCATCGCTTCCGCAGGATCACGTTTATGCATAGCATCACAAATATAAGGCAGGCGACGAAGATAGACCAGTATATGGCCGGTTGGAGCCATGCCTTGATGTGCGAAAGAGTGTATAAGGTCGATTCACCCTCATAGTAGCCGCTCAGAACGTTCCTGTCCTTAACCACCAGCCAACCCGGAAGCTTGCTCCAGAACAACTGCTGCCATTCGTTTTCTGGCGTGGCGTACCAGAAGGCATGACCTATGGTCGTTACCAGTATTGTCATGAACGTTATGGAAGGAAGAGCACAAGCGGCGCTCAGGAGAATGTAAACAGTGAGCAACTCCCCATTACCGAGAATGGTAACTCCGGCGGCCCTTTTAAGGAGCACGTTTAGAAGGACAAGCACAAATACGCTGAACACTACGTTATAGACAGGTACAGCATAAGTGTTCAAAGCGTATCCCACGATGCCAACTTCCCCGGCGATAATCCAGTAGAAGTTGAGCGGGATAAGTATGGTCGTTACAACTACAGACTTCAATGTAACGCCGGGAGATATATGCCTCATGATGCAATAAGAGATTTCGGCTAATACAGAAGAAATCTAAAAAGACACTCTTACAACTTTATATTTCCCTATTCTATCTACCACTTCATTCTCAATTTTGAATACTGTTCCATCCAGTAATTGCTCGATTCCCCCGTTCAAAATGAAAGATACAGAATTCTTGAAGTGATCGGCTCCCGCCAGAAGCTCTGGAGCCATATTCCATATTCCTCTTAAACCCCAGGGCTGTGGGACATTGAGGTCGGCAATAACGATTTCTTCGGCAATATGCTTTGCTTCGTTTATGACTGCGATCCTATCCGGTGCCGATATCTCATGAAGCATGAGCGATATGACTGCGCAATCAAACCTCTGTTTAGCAATCTCCGAAAGCCTGGCTGCATTTAGATGGAAGAAGTCTACATTCAGGAAGCCTCCTTGCTCTTTCCGCTTGCTGGCGAATTCGACCATTTCTGAAGACAATTCAATTCCAGCAACGTACCTGCATTTCTCAGCAAGCTGGAACGCTAACGCCCCAGTTCCAGACCCAATGTCTATTACACAGCTATCGGCTTCTATGAAATCACAGATCGCCTCTCTAACTTCAATGACCCAAGGGTCAATAAATTTCGCATAGAACCAGCCATCATACCAGTGTTTTTTATCGTACTTTTCAGACATTTGCCTATAGAAATCAGGGCAGCAGGCTCTTTGTATTTGGCGTCAATGAGCCAGCCAGCTCTTTTTCTCCCATTAGAATAATAGCACCATCCTGTAGAGAATCCAGTTCAACGGTGATCAGTTTGACCTCCCTGAGATCTACTTCCGTCTGCACCTCTCCGCCATCCTTATCCCGAAGGGTGATCTGAGCGGAAACAGGCCCGGGAGAGAAAATATTCGCGTTGGCGCAGACCTCCACCACACCGCTGTTCCCAGGCTGGATTGGAGAGGGCCGCTGCCGCCACCAGAACGCATCATGGCTGCGGAGCAGTTCATCTATCGGCTGTTCTCCACCCTAATGCACAGTAATCTCATGAAACTAGTATTAGTGATCACCAGCAGATTATATAATGGACTTGAGTTTAAGGCAAGGAAGATAAGCTGAAACAGGCTGATCCGGCGATCATCCTGGAAGCCAGAGAGAAGGATAAAAAGGCGGCAGAGCATCTTGAGCGAGCGATGAAAGTGCTGTAAATATCGTCTCTCAGCATAGCCGCAGGTTGGAATGGCTGCACCAGAGTCCCAATCTACCTCTTAAATTACGTACGGCGAATAATTTTGGAACAAATTTTCAGCAAAGTGTATCTAAGTTATACAGAGAGAAGAACAAAGTTTTCATACTTCTCCAGTTAGTATTTGTACTCTCTCTCCTCCTTCACTCCTGCCCTCCCCATTAGTCCCCGCCTCACAAGGGCGGGGACAGGGCGGGGGTATTATCTGCTCGGTTGAACTATTACTATTTTTCCCCATAATGTATACTGACAATAACGAGATCTATTATGTCTACTATACCGTCGCCGTTAATGTCCAAACTGGGATCATTTAATTCTGAAGCCCTTTTGCCAAAGTTCGAGCCGAGGATGAGGAGATCAGTGATGTCTATGATGCCATCGCGATTCAGATCCCACGGCAGCCAGGCATGAGAGATTTCTTCAATATATCCATAGTCCGCAGGATAGCCTTCCGCATATACAATTAGCTCCGCATAATAACCATCAGCAGATGCCTGCTCAGGAACCAGCTCCAGGGTTCGTTCGTCTCTCGACACTCCAGTTGTCAGGTAGGAAGTATAACCATATCCAGCTACATCACTGTTGGAGTCGTATAGTATAGCTTCAACCGAAACCAGGTAAGTGATATTATATGCCAGATCAACATCAAAAATCACTTCGATGCTATCAGCAAATGTTTCTGCCCTGTATGATCTGAAATACACGCCGACACCAGGCGGCCATAGAACCTGCAAAATCCGGGAATCAGTGGCAACTCCGCTCTCGCCCGGGTAGACCATTAACACTAACGAATATGCATCCTCGCCTGGCGGTGTAAGACTCATCCCTTTATAGTCCATCTCCTCGAAAAATGTTTGATAATTGAGAGAGCGAGATGAGATTAAATCACCGGCAGAACTTGTCAGACTAGCTTCTACCCTTACGCTGGAAACCATTTCCTGGACGATATTTACATCGAAGTTCAGCCTTATGGCATCCATCTCCGAAAAGGCTATGGCGTCCGCGAAGTAAGCCACTGGCTCACTCCCCGGCTCAGGATTGTATTCTATATCCCTTACGTATAGCTCGTCGTATAGCTCATCAGACAGGTTAGATAAAGCCAGGTGTACGTAATATGTACCCGCAATGTCAGGATTGGGTGTCAGTCTCAGGCTGGTATATCCCTCTTCATAACCAGTGACGCTATACGATATCTGCCCACTGGATACAACTTTGCTCGATCTATCGTAAAGAGTAGCTATGACAGTAACGCTGGACGTCACATCTTCATCCAGATCCACATCAAATTGAGCGAGGATATAATCGTCGCCACCATCTTTGTCCGCGTCTACCGAGAAAGCTTTGGCATCGAAGAAAAAAGCCGTGAGAGGTGAGCCATAAACAGGCGAGATGACACAAATAGCTAAGGAAAGGAAGAATAAGAATATACTATATCCGGCGCGAGCTACCATTTACCGTGCCCTGGCTCATGTGAGTTTGGGGCAAAACTTCATAGTGTGGTTCCCCAACCTCATTTTACCCCATTTCACCCCGAAACCCACATGAGCCTCTACTTTAAACCGGGCTATATACGTAGAATGCCCAGGAACGCTGAGTTATAGGCGACCCTTTATTATCCATTATCTGCACAGTAACCATGTGATAGCCGCTCTGCAAAGCATCGGATGCATAAATGAGAAAATCCTCGTTAATTTCAGTAGCATACGTTACATCCCTGCCATCCAGGATCACTTGAATGTTCTTCGCTTCACCATCCGGGCCGAATACTGCGGAAATGTCAACATAAGGTTTCTCAATGACAGCATCTTCCCGCGGCGAAACTATCTGAATCTCTGGGACAGCCAGAACGGGCTCAGGGCTGTGCATATACCACAGGACCGCTGCGACCAAAAGTATCGCTGCTACAGCGCCGGCCCAGCTTATGGCGGGAAAGAGCCTGATAGAGCGATGACGTCTATAATCCTCATTTTGTATACGCTCCAGAACTGCTCTCCGGAAGCCACCTGGCAGATCCACGCTGGGAACGGATTCCATGGCGTGATGAAGCTTTCTGGCTTCCTCGAGCCTGGCCCGGCATCTTTCACAGTTTTCTATATGTGAAAACAGCGTTCTGGTCTGGCGGCTGTCGGCCTCGCTATCCAGATATAAGTTAATAAGCGATTTGAACTTCCTACAACTTGTCATAGTCCACCCCCGCCACTCTTTCAAGCCTTAGCCTCAACTTCCCTTTGGCTCTTGAGAGGCGCGATTTTACTGTACCAATGCTGCAACCAAGTATATCAGCCATCTCTTCATAAGACAGGTCTTGAAGGTACTTCAGGATTATGACTACTCTATGCTTCCTGGGAAGAGAATATATCTCACGAAGAACTATGGACTGCTCTTCGTCTGTTTCCAATATCTCTTCAGCAGTCTCTTCCTGCGATGAATATTCAGCTAGTTTCCCCCCAACCTCGGGATCATCCAGCGAACCATTGAAAATTGAGTCCTGCCGGTTCCTCTTGATCCGGCTCTTTTTGCACAGGTTTATGGCAATCCTGTATAACCAGGTGGATATATTGGACTCGTGCCGAAATTTCCCTATAGAACGATACGCACAGATAAAAGTTTCCTGCGTTAGATCCAGAGCGTCGTCGTAGTCGCCAACAAACGAATATATGGTATTGAATATCTTTCTTTCATTATCCGCAACGACCTTCTCGAAGTCCTGGACATCCATCAATACGCTTTCGGGCTTGGCTTTCTGGTATATCAAACTATCAGCCATTTACTACTCATTAACTGTTATGGATATTCTTCCCGTTCCAGTGCCCTGAGGCCCTTGCACGTCAACCACTATGACACAGCGGCCCGCTTTTCTGGGAGTAAACGTTGCGGTATCAAAATCCCCTGTCAACTTCCCTATGCTCGGAGGTGCTAAACGCCACTTGAACTCCAGCTCGTTGCGATCCACAGGATTACCCTCAGAGTCTTGGACGGAGGCAGTGTATGTATATGTTCCATTGGTAACAAGTTCAAGCTCTCCGCTAACTTCAACTTCCAATCTACCGATACTGATGGTAACCCTAGCCTGGGCCGTGGCGCTTCCTTTAGGTCCTACCACCTTGGCCGTTATCAGAACATACCCCGCCTTGCTTCCGGGCGTGAATTCCGCTTTAGATGGCTCTGTCTCAATTATAGAGCCCAGGCTGCTGGGAACTGCCTTCCACTGGATCGGTGTATCTGTTACCGGATTGCTGGTCTGCATATCGAGAACCTGAAACTCCACAGAATCACCGTTCACAGTGGTTGCCGTCGGTGTCAAAGGTTCAATTTTTATTGCCAAAGGTAAAGATCCCACAGTAATACCAGTGCTACCCACGTATACCTTCGCTTTTCCTACAGCAACTCCCTTCTCAGTATCCAGTTTAGCTATAATCAGCCCCCATCCTGGTGCATTGGGAGTAAAGTTCCCAGCATCATCTATAATACCTAGCCGCTTTGGTGCCACGCTCCACGTGAGCTGCGCAATTTGATCTGTAGACACCCCATTAGCGGTGAATTCTTTTGTTTCATCAACTACCATAGAACATTCTTCAGGGGCAACTGAAATCTTAACCTTAGAAGGAAACTTACCCGGACCGCCTATATCAACAGTCGCCCAATCCATAGCGAATTCGGTCTCTGTCTGAATTTTAGCAATTACCAGCGCCCGGCCTTTGAATTTGCTTGCCGCGTTGAAAATTATTCTTTCTCCTTCGCCTTCTATCTCACCGGACTCTGATGGATTGACTTCCCATTCCGGGACATAGTGGGCCTTCGGCCCGGCAACTTTCGCCTCAAATTCCACCGATCCATCGTTATCCACCCGCGCGTGCTTTGGGGTAACGTTAAGCTTCAGCTTCGGCCCTGGTAGCGGTAGATTACCACCAACTACCACAACTCTAGCCCGGCCTGTGCCTTTGCCGCCCTGCGTTTGAACAGTCGCTATGACTATTCCCTTCCCGGTGTTTGCGCCGGCGGTAAACCAGCATTTACTGCCATCCTGCTCGATATAACCGATCCTTGGCGGAACAACTCTCCATTGAGTATCACCATCAGGAGTTGCTGTGAAAGGCTCAAGTGTCCTTTCTCCTGGCGCCAGATCCATGAAATCAGGGGTTACAGCGACAACTATACGTTTTCCTTCCCCTGGCGGCGGCTCACCCTCAGCAACCTTTACCACTACATGAGCTTTCAGCGACTTCTTATCAACTTTAGCGCTGGCTTCAACCAAGCCTCTGGCCGCCTTAGTTGCCGTAAACAAACCGTCTGGAGTGATCTCACCTATGGCGCCCAGCACCCGCCACTTTACGTCAATCTGTGACATATCAATGCTTTCATCGCCTTCGATCTTCGCCAAAAACCGGGAGGTCGTACCTACAGTCAGAGTTACGTTAACAATCGGTGTTCCTCCGTCGTCTGTGATTATAAGCTCGAGTTCTGATTTACCTGGCGGCTCTTTGCCCGGTTTATCTTCTGGTGGCTTGCACAATGCCGTTGAACCGATGAAAAGAATGGATAACACTATAGCAAGAGATGTGATAGTTACTCTTTTATATTTGCTCATACAAAAATCCCCTCTTCTTAATCCAGATTCTTGCTTACCCCAAGCCTTTATCTCTCCAATACTTTTAGATACAGAGTAAGTCAAAAAAGTTCCATTTTCAAAAAGAATAACCATATTTAAGCAGCATTACCTTCTCAAGATAGTTGTTTTCGGCATTCT
>Ga0114922_10004412_pt1 | contig 13039 bp, 11 predicted proteins | sample AartaG_FD_100975 | JGI IMG/M metagenome (GOLD analysis project Ga0114922, IMG submission 100975) | Deep subsurface microbial communities from Aarhus Bay to uncover new lineages of life (NeLLi) - Aarhus_00045 metaG | ecosystem: Environmental > Aquatic > Marine > Oceanic > Sediment | place... | reverse complement strand
TGTGCCCTCGTTCCGGTATTGGCGGGAATCTGCATTCCAATTCGAGAACTCCCACTGGTCTGGTTCTGGATTGATTTCACATTTGCCCCTGCCGCAGCTTTGCCTCTCTGGATTGCTCTAAGGAATATCAGGCGAGAGGTAGGAAATAGAAAATAGGGATAGTGGGCCTGTTGAAAAAGGTGAGATTGCTTCGTCGCCGTGCTCCTCCTAATGAACTAAGAAATCGCATTCGGCACGATGTTATCTGTAAGTGTTGTAATAGAATGATGTTAGCGTAATTCAGCCAATATCTTAGTTTATTTTGCATGCATCCTGAGAATCAGGTCAGGTGCTCGCAATGACACAAGGTGCGTTTTCAGGTCATTGCGAGCGGTTCGAAGAATCGCGCGGCAATCTAAAATTTCACCTTGGGACTTTTTCAACAGCCCCACAGTCACCTATTTCTTCAGACTTGACAATAAATGACCAGCCGATAGAGAACAGTCCGCGGGATGCCTACCTGGGGCACAGGTTATGGCAAAGACAGAAATCAGAAGGCACAGGACAGCAGAAGCTAAGGCCTGGGGGTCAGTCGCTCGTCTCGTGTGTCAATGGGCGCGTTAAAACCAGCCAGCAATGTGCGGTTTAAAACCAGCCGGTAATTCCTTTCCTCATATACCGTTTTTCCTTTGTAGTTCAAGACAATTTGGCGTCTTCCATCCTTCGATTCCATAGTGATCAAGGTCTGTATCGCTCGGACCGGCGGCGCGGTGAGAATGGGCCATACAAGAGCTCGTCGGAGCCTCGCCGCCGCAAGCCGAGCGGGAAAGGCCGGCCCATCCCCAGCGCTATCTCAGCCATCCGTCGCTGGAAAACATCGATTACGACGTGTGGCAGCCACTGATCGAACGCAGTGAGCGAAGTGGATGGTAGTTTTCCGAACGTCCAGCATCGCTTGTCCGCCATAGCTTCAACGACGGCGGGAGCACCCAACTTTAGCTCACTACTTACCATTCATCTTGTGTCTTATTTTCCGTTAAAATAGGTAAAAATTCCCCCAATTTTCAATCAAAAACGCTGATACCTCAGAACAAAAATCAAACTTTTTGAAAAATTTTTAACTTACTGTCCCAAATCGAGTTACGAGAATCACGAGTCGATATTCGAGGACTTTTTTCGTATCAAAAGTGCAGGTAGCTCTAATTATAGAGGCGATGCTTTTTTCGCCTCCGGAAAAATCAGTCAAATACTAAGGGGCAGCTGACCCAAGTAAAAATAATCCTTAGTCTTTAGTCTTGCGTCTGTAGTCTTGAGTCTATTATGAATCATCCATCATCGTCTAAACGCTCTACGCCGTACGCTATACGCTATACGAGAATCGAGAATCCGGTTATTTACGTGCCTATAAGGCACTACATCTGTCGAGGACCCTCTACAAATCAGCTACTTTTTATGCAAAACAAACCCAATTTACCGGATGTACAAATGAACTTAAACTTTTATCCAACAAGGTATTATGAAAATTTACCAATTCGCAGACGAGTCCAAAACAAACCCAATCAAACCCAATCAAAGCCTGTCCTGAGCGCAGCCTGCCCTGAGCGTAGTCGAATGGGTCGAATGGGCCAATTTCCGAAAGGCCAAAATGAACAAAAACCTGAAAAACTTACTCAGCTTATCCTTTACTCTTGCATTTCATCCACCAGTCTTCCCAAAGGCTGGCCATTTGTTTGACCTTTTGTGGATATTGCCCAGCCAGGTTATTCAGTTCTGTTCTGTCCTTCGCAAGGTCGTAGAGCTCCCAGTCGGCCTGGCCGTACCGGACAAGTTTCCATTTACCTCTCCGAACGGCTTTGGCCCTGCTAAACTGCCAGTACAGTACATCGTGTCCCTGTCTTTGTTTTCCCTGGAAGACTGGCAGCAGCGATTTACCCGCCAGGGGCTTGAGTTTTCTGCCATTGATTTGCTCAGGATAGACGGCGCCGGTTATATCTATGAATGTTGGAAGGACGTCAATGATATGTCCCACCTGGTCGGTTATAGTGCCAGGTTTGATAACACCGGGCCAGGAAGCTATGAAAGGAGTACAGGCGCCTCCTTCATAGTCGGTGGACTTATATTTCCTGTACGGCGTATTGCTGGCATTGGCCCAGGCCGGGCCCAGCGAGCGATAACCCTCAACAGGTCCGGGTGGAATGGCGGGCGTCGTATTGGGCGTTTCGGAGCAGCCGCCGTTATCAGAAAGAAACAGCACAAGCGTATTCTCCCATTTTCCGAGCGCTTTTATTTTTCCCAATACCTTACCTATTCCCTGGTCCATGCGATCCACCATCGCGGCATACACCGCCATTTTCAAATCGGCCTGGTCCTTTTTCGAATCACTGAGCGAATCCCAGCTCTCAACAAGCTCATCCCGTGGAGAGAGCTTATATTTCGCATCGAGCATGCCCATCTCTATCTGGCGCTCGTAGCGCTGCCGGCGGAGCTTGTCCCAGCCGATTTTGTATTTTCCGCGGTATTTGGCAATATCGTCCGGCCAGGCGTGCAGAGGATAATGCGGCGCCGTATAAGGCAGATAAAGCAGAAAAGGCCTGCTCTCGTTCTTGTACTCTTGAAGCCGTTCAATCGCATAATCCGTGAAGGCGTCGGTAGTGTAGAAATTCTTGTCTTCAGGGACGTATCCCATAATCTCTTTACCCTCGATGGCCCAGCGACGTGGTGCCTGCCTTTTTCTACCGGGCTTTCCTTCGCCGGGTCTGGCTTTGGTTCCAGGATTCCAGTAATTACAGCATCCGTCTGCCAAGCCGTAATACCGGTCAAACCCACGGGTCGTGGGAAGCGGTCTTTGATGCCATTTACCGGAGATAATTGTTCGATAACCGGCGGTGCGTAAAACCTCGGCGAAAGTAGCGCCATGCTCCATATTTTGCACGCCCACGGCATGCTCATATTGGCCTGTCAGAAGGGATGCCCGTGTCGGACTGCACTTGGCGCTGTTATAAAACTGCGTAAACCGCATTCCGCCTGCTGCTAATTCATCGAGGTTCGGCGTCTGAATTTCTCCGCCGAAACAACCAATATCGGAATATCCTAAATCATCGGCCATGATAAGGACAATATTTGGTTTTCTGGCAGAGCGATGAAGGGTTTTCTGCTCCATAGCTTTCAGGCATCCGGGAAAAGCCACCGATGCAGTTCCCAGCCCCAAGAATTTTAGAAAATCACGTCTTGTTTGATCGACTCTATTCATAGCAATCTCCTTTTGAACGGTTACACTGTCTCTATTTTTCAAGTGTTATTGGAGGTTGACTTTTCAGGCCCTTTCCTCCTACGCCATCGAGGCTTATCTTCATCTTTGTAGGAATTGTAAATCCCAAGACAAAGCAAAATGCTACCAATGATCGGGCTTAGGAATGTTATGAAATGTCCAGTTATGAGTAAAATAATCCCGAAAACGACGCCTCCGACAATAATGAACGAAAAAAAACTATAAAGTAGGGGCTTTGGTGTTCTACGAACAGGCTGTCTTTCAAATCACAATCCAGAGAGAAACACTTCTTGCTTGTCATGTGGAAGACACTCTGAGAGAAGTACGATTTCAGAATTTCTGTATACCTGTAGTGGGCTGAATTGTGTATGGCATCTCACACACTCTATCTTCTGAGAGTCCAAATCTACACCGAAGTCTTTCAGTTTGCTTCTACACTCTGGGCATCTAAATTTTCTTTTCCAATTCATGTCGTTTCAGATACTCCGCCCATCATTCCGGATGGCTCCAGCCCCAAGATTTTCAGAAAATCACGTCTGGTTTGGTCGACTCTATTCATACTATTTTCCTTGCAAAAGCGGTTATGACGACAACTCAATAAGCTGGGCGAACCTGCCGAACACCTCGGAATCAGGTATTCTAAACGGTTCACATAAGATGGTCAAATTCTATGTAATTCCCTCTAAGGTTGTTGCCGGGGTCAAAGCGATTCTACGTGGAGTCAGGACGGATGAAAAATGCTTGGCTGTTGAATGAAAGAAATATATAATGTCTTTCTGAATGTTGCAGATTTATCCACCCGCCGCTTTGCTTCGCTCCTTTGCCTGCGACACCGACACGTACAGGCAAAAAAGAAGCGGATGGGGTAAAAGTAACAAATAGAGGAGACAAAAATGAACCGCAGGCAATTCATCAAGTCAGCAGGCTTTGGGACAATGGGGCTGGCGATGTTCGGCTGTGCAGTTGGTATGCGGTCTGTGCGATATAAGTACATCCGCAACTTCAATTACCGGACCGTATTTTATAACGTAATTTCAACCAGGCCAAACAGGCTGCTGCGAACCTGGAAGGAAATAGGCAAGAATAATCCAGCCGTTGCTGCTCGCGCTCGATTCTATCAGCACCGCCCAGCAGAAGAACTTTATGACCTTGAGTACGACCCATATGAGCTTAAAAACCTGGCTGGTGACCCTGTTTATGCAAAGATAAAAGGCCGGCTCAAAACAGAGCTCGAGCTTTGGATGCAGCAGCAAGCTGACCAAGGCAACGCCACAGAACTAAAGGCAATAGAAAGGCAGGGCCCAAACAAGAAATGGGCCCCGCATGACGTCAATGGCAACCTCTTGTGCAAATACATCTATGGTGCCGGATGGAACGTTTCTGCTTGTTGTGAGGTTAGTGGATAAGCAAATAGACCATGCCGAAGTTGAAGTTGCTGCTTGGCTATGTTCCCCAGTCTAAGGTGTTCTGCTTCACCGTCAGCCACAATTGGGTCATGGCATCCCAGAAGTGAAACTGCCAAGAATATCACCGTTATGAGCGTCAACAATCTTCTCGTTATCGAATTATCATGGCTTTTCACCATTCTCCTCCTATATCAAATACCATAATTTCTTTTAATTTCTTATAGTGGCCAACAAGCTTTAGGCGGGAAAGCTTTGTATATACGCTGCACCGACCACCCCAGTAAATATAATTATATCCGATTGCTCAGAAAAGTCAAGAAAAAAGTAACTCAAAAGGAGTAAAGTGAGTGGTCAATAGTGAGTAATGAGTAATCAATTAACCGCTCGCCAATTAGCCATTCTCCTAACTACTTATTTAATAAGGATATACATTGCATTGAGGCATAAAGCTCCAACGGAATCACTTTACGGAAAAGCTTACGAGAAGACCCGAAGTATGAGCTTTTTTCTCAAAATTAGGGATTTTTTGAGAACCCTGTTCGGGGAGATGCAATTCAAGATGCACCCCATCGTCGCCGATGATATGTACAGCGGCAGCGTTGTTTATCCCTGGCAGTTGGCCGATGCCGAACCCGCCGTCCAGCAGCCCGTTATAGACCGGGCCGCCCTGCACGCCCATATGCTCGAATTCAGGCACCCAAAAACCGACAAAATGGTGAAATTCGAGGCTCCTTTGCCGGAGGATATGCAAAACCTGCTCGATTTGCTGAGAAGACATCGAAAATCCTAAGAGGATGGTTCAGGGCGTATCAATTCAATTGTGTAGCCTCCTGGTATGCGCCACTCGATGATGCCCACATTTTTCTCGAATTTATAGCTTGCACCCCTGGGGTATGCCTGCCGGAGAAAATATATATTTCCAACAATTTCGGTTACTGTCCAAAACTCTGTCGATACAGGTGCATAAAAGAGTTTTTCTGAGCTATTCAGTACTGCTTTTTTCAAAAATTCATATTCATATTTTTCATTAGCAAAAAGCATATCTTTGAATAGAGGAAAGATTATAAGAGGTTGTTCGACATGCTCGCTTAGAATAAATATTCTATTCTCCCGAATGAGCAAGCCCTTATATGGAAACTCATCGAAACCTCCGATGTGGAAATGGAAATCGTTTTCGTTTTGTTCGTCTTGGATTAATCTCAAGGTAAATTGTTTATCGACCCATTTCTCGCCGAATTTCCATCTTGACTTCGTTATCTTGTACTTATATTCAAGATTGCCCTTCAGAGGCCACCAATCAAAGACTGTTTCATTTTTATCCAAAGGGATCGGATACCTTTCGACAAAAGCTTTAATCCAGCGCTCATACCTACCTCCAACAGAAGGGTTGTGTGCACCTGACAAAAGCAATGCAAGGGCGGAAATTGAAAATAACACTATCTTTGAATTCGAAATTGCTGTTACCTCCTTGTAAAAGCTCTTATTCCTGCGGCAGTTTTGCAAGGTCTGGGTCGGAGCCGGCCACCATTAGAATATCGTCCTGATAGATGACGGTATTAGGCATGGGAACGTTTATGATTTTGCTTTTCTCGCTCTTTTTGCTTTTGCCGTGCTCACCCCGCTTAATCAAAACCAGATTCACGTTATATTTCTGTCGTAGCTGCAAATCCATAACCGTCTTGCCGTCGAAGCTGGCCGGCGCCTTTATCCGAGCTAAGCTGTAGCCGGGCGTGAAGTCTATTTTTTCTCCGATTTGCGGTGCGATAAGCTTATACGCCCATCGCTGAGCCGATTCGATTTCAGGATAGATGACCTCTGAAGCACCGACTTTGGAAAAGACCTCGCCTGCAATCAAATCCTCTGCTCTGGCGTATATTTGTTTGACTCCCATTTGCCGCAGGTTCACGACCGTAAGGACCGCAGCCTCAAAACCGCCTCCTGTGCCTTGTCCTATACCGATGATAGCAACGTCAACCTTATCGATGCCCTGTGCTTTAAGCGCCTCTTCATCAGTGCTGTCGAGCCTGACGGCGTGACTTACCTGGTCCCGTATCAGCTCTATCTCGTCTCTGTTTTTGTCAATTGCGATAACCTCCGCTCCGCTCATCGCAAGGGCGATGGCCAATTTCGTGCCGAACCGTCCCAGTCCTATTACAGCAAACCGCTTCATAGCATTAGCTCCCATTCTTGAGTTAATTGGTGAGTAGTGAATTAGTTAATTGGTGGGTCAACTCATTAATGACCACTCTCTACTCATCACTCACCGATTTATCCGACAATTACCGCCTCATCCGGATAATTATATCGAGCTGGTTTTAAGTTAAACGTCAGCGCCGCCAGCAATGTCAAAGGCCCGAGTCTGCCTATAAGCATCACCGCAATAATAATCAATTTGCCCGCGTCCGTCAACGTTGTCAAAGGGCCGGTTACGCCGGTTGACAAGCCCACAGTTCCCAGAGCAGAAGCCGTCTCGAACATAATCTCCGACAAGGTAAAGCCGTTTGAGTTCTCTGTAATACTCAGTACTAAGGCAGCGACGAACAAGACCACCGCAAAAAGCAGTGTCACAGTTATTGCTCTGCCGACGACAACTATCCGAACCGAGCGCTTGAACATCTCAACTTCCTGACGCTTTCGCAGCGCTGCGACAGCAGTCATTATTACCACTGCTAATGTTACAGTCTTTATTCCACCTGCCGTAGAGCCTGGCGAGCCTCCGATGAACATAAGCAAAATCAAAACAAACTTGCTCGATGCCGACAGACTTGATATATCGAGGGTGTTAAAACCTGCCGTCCTGGCCGTAACCGATTGAAACAATGCACCGAGTATGCCGGTTTTTTCGGCAGAATCGCTGACGCTCGCATACCGCTCAAACAGAAGTATAGCTAACATTCCCAAAACTATCAGACATGTACTTACGCTAAGAACTATCTTGGTCTGCAATCGCAGCCTTTTTGGCATTTCCATCGAAAGCCGGTACTGTTTATGGAACAGCTTTTTGAAGAATCGGTTGACCCTGTCTGCCGCAGTATTGACAAGGTCGTAAAGCACACTGAAACCGAGTCCGCCTAAGATTATCAGCGGACAAACTACTACATACACACCCCAGCTTCTGTTATAGCTGACAAAACTGTCACTAAACAAGCTAAAGCCCGCATTACAAAAAGCGCTGACCGAGTGAAAGATACTGTAGAACCATTGCTGGTGACCATTGGCGACCTGTCCGGGCACATCGTTCCACATTCCGAAAAGGCTGACTGTACCGAACGCCTCGATAAACACTGTTCCGACGAATATAAAAGCTATCATGTTGCCTATCCGGCTGAGTGTGCGGGCACTTAGTAAATCCTGCATTGCCGCCGATTCACGCAGGCTCAATGCCTGTCCCAAAAGAAGCGCAAATACCGCACCAAAGATAACTATCCCCAAACCGCCAAGCTGAATCAGCGTCAGAATTACCACCTGTCCCATCAAACTGAAGTCCCGGCCTGTATCCTTCACGATAAGCCCTGTAACGCAGGTTGCACTGGTTGCAGTAAACAAGGCGTCAACAAAGCTCAGGTTTTCGCCGGTTGATGCTCTCGGCAGCATCAGCAATCCCGCCCCGGAAATTATTAAAACCAGAAAACTTGCTATTAATGTTTGTGTTGGGCTATTGCCCGAAGCCGCTAAGTTTACGCTGGTCCTGCAAAGCTTTGCAACTACCTGCAGGACAAGATAGATGCCCACTGCGAAGTGCCGAATTACCGCCGCTTCTGCTTTCGTAGGTGCAAACCAACGGCCTGCTCCGAGAACAGCAACGCCAAGCAAAAGCAAAAGCGGAATTTCAAACCAGTTCGTTCTAAAGAAATCTGTCTTTGAAACCGCGTTAGACAGTCGAATTATTTTCTCCGCAACAAAGACACAAAGCAAAACGACCTGCAAAGAATATAAAACAAAATTCGGAAGCAAAGGCTCCTTAAAACCGCCGAACAGCATAACAAAAGACGCCGCAACCATCACCGATGTCAAGGCATTAACGCCGATTAAAACCCTCTCCAGCCGTTTGTTTTTATAAGCTATCCGCATAGGTCAAGACTATTTACTATTAATTATTGACTATGCCAAAAGACAACGGTGTAAATAGTAAATAGTAAATAATCAATAGTCAATAGTATTCAGGCCACATCAGCTAATCCCAGCGCATCGCCGAACTTAGCCAATAATGCCTGGCGAATATTTCTGTTCTCTGCTTTTGTCAGCATCGGGTCTTTCGAGACCAGCTCGAACGCGTTTTTCCTGGCCATAACGAGCAGGTCGAAGTCATCTACGATATTTGCGATTTTCAAATCCGGAAGCCCGTGCTGTCGTGTGCTGAACATCTCCCCCGGCCCGCGCAGGCGCAAATCATGCTCGGCTATCTCGAAACCATCATTGCTTCTTATCATTACTTCGAGTCTGCTTTTAGCTGTTTGGCTGTCGGTCTCAGCGAATAAAAAACAATATGACTTAGCTTCTCCTCTTCCGATACGCCCTCTCAACTGATGTAACTGTGCCAGTCCGAATCTGTCCGCTCCTTCTATAACCATTATTGTTGCGTTCGGCACATCCACCCCGACCTCAACTACAACGGTTGACACAAGCGCATTGGTTTTACCTTTGCGAAACCCTGACATAGTCTGTTGTTTTTGAGCCGATGGCATCTGCCCGTGCAGAAGCTCAACGGTAAATTCCGGGAAAACTTCCGTGGAGAGATACTTCCATTCATCGGTAGCAGCCCTGACGTCACCATCCTGCTCAACCGCGGTTATCCGCGGGTACACAAAATACGCTTGTCTCCTTGCCTTCAAACGCTCCCTTATAAATTCGTATGCTTTCCGCCGGTTGTATCGTTCAACCCAGCGGGTGATAACGGCGCCTCTGCCCGGCGGTGAGTGCTTGATAACGGAAATGTCCAGATCTCCGAACGCGGTCATAGCCAGCGTTCGTGGAATGGGGGTAGCCGTCATAACAAGGCAGTGCGGAGTGGTTTGTTTTCGCAGTTCCGCCCTTTGTGCAACTCCGAATTTATGCTGCTCATCGATTATAACCAGCCCTAATTCTTTGAATTCAATATCGGCCTGAAGCAATGCCACTGTCCCCACGACAATATCGATCTCACCGCTTCTTATCCGGCCCAAAAGTTCCGTCCTTTTCCGGCCGGTCAGTCCCCCTGTTACCAAAAGCCTTTTTACGTTGCTGTTCTTCAAATATCTTTCGATGCTCAGAAAATGCTGGTCGGCCAAAATCTCCGTAGGCGCCATAATTGCTACTTGCGTCCTGTTTGCGACCGCAAGCAAAGCGGCATGAAGTGCCACAACCGTTTTGCCCGAACCCACGTCACCCTGCAACAGCCGATTCATCGGCTCATGTCTGCTCATATCCGCAACGATTTCTGCTATGCAGTTGTTTTGGTCCTCGGTCAGCAAAAATGGAAAACGTTTCCTGATTCGACGGTCGATTTCCTCGGTACAAGCGCAAGGCCTCGCCGTTGAAAAATGCTGCACCTTGTACCGCCGAAGCGCCAAGCCTAACTGCATTAAAAACAGCTCATCGTACTTTAATCTGCGTTTTGCCTGTGCCAGTTTCTCCTCGTCCGGCGGCATATGTATCCACCGGAATGCGTCCTTTCTGCTGATAAGGTTTGCTTTTTTTAGAAAACTTTTACCATAAAACTCCGGCACAAGCTTATCACTTGCCTCCCGTACACGTCCGATTATCTTTTTGATTTGTCTGCTGCTCAGTCCTTTACAGGCCGGATATACTCCGCCGCTAAAATATTCAGCCGAGGTGGGGTGTTCTTCATCGAGTACCACAAACTTCGGATTGGTAAGTTGCAACTGATGTTTGTATAGAGTAACCTTGCCTGATGCCATTATTATTTGGCCGGGTTCTAATTGATTACGAAGGAACCCACCGTGAAACCATATTATCCTGCATACTCCCGTATCGTCACTGATTATGGCTTCAAATATCGGGCCTCTGCGATAATCCTGGTAGTCTATCGACTCGACCATACCGATAATGGTGGCTGTCCGGTTGGGCCGCATTTGGGCTATTTTTATCGACTCAGGCAAAAAGTTCCAGTCCCTCGGAAAATATTCGAGCAAATCTCCTACGGTATGCACGCCTAAGTGCGCAAAAGTTTCGGCTCTGGCCGGCCCGACGCCTTTGAGAAATTGAACCGGCATCGATAAGTCGAGCCTGTTTCGTGATTTTTCGCTTACCTCTGTCATTACAGTTTTGTTGTACTATTGCTCGAAACCGTATTCACCGAACAGCTTGACAAACCGAACGTCACAGATTATTCTTTCGATAAGTTTACTCGCCCTTTTTTCACAGGCAACCAACCTCTGCACTCCTCCGTAGCCGACCGGCACGACCATAAAGCCGCCATTAGCAAGCTGCTCAATCAAAGGCTCCGGTATCTCCGGTACCGCGGCGGTAATCATAATCCTGTCAAAACATCCCGACGGCGGCAGTTGGTCCGTCGGCCAGCCGCAACTGCCGTCTCCAATGTAGAACTCTACATTATTAACACCCAGCCTGCCCAGAACCGCCTGGGCCGACTCAGACAACTGTGCGAATCTTTCTATCGTATAGACCTTTTTCGCCAGCTTGCTCAGCACCGCAGTCTGGTATCCGCTGCCCGTTCCAATCTCCAGAACCTCGCAGTCCGGATAAACCCGCAACTCCTGGGTCATCAGAGCCACGATATATGGCTGGGAAATAGTCTGGCCCATTCCTATAGGCAGCGGCCCGTCGGTATAGGCCTGTGAAAAATACGACTTCGGGACAAATGCCTCCCGCGGAACCTCAGCCATTACCTTCAGGACGTCAGGATTAGTTATATCGCGCCCCATCAGGTCGAGCCTGAGCATCTGTTCCCGAGCGGCACCGAATTTATCTTTGTTTTCCCGTCCACACATAGTTGTAATAATCGCTTTTTAGCTGCTGTTTTACAAACTAATTTTGCAGGTTTGCTATGAGAGTTATCAAGTCAAAATAAAAGCTTTATGGCCGCAACGGCTGCTAAAAGCTGCACAACAGCGGTAAAGGCTTTTTGCGGGATTCGTTTCAGAAAAAATATCCCTATCACCGCTCCGGCCGCAATAAACGGCAGCATCATCAAATCAAGTTTCACAGACGCCGCTGTCATCAAGTCCAGATTTGCGCTAAACGGCACCTTAAGCCAGTTAACAACGAAGAAGAACCATGCACCGGTCCCCACGAATTCGATTTTGGGCAGCCGCATAGCCAGCAAATATATAATCATTATCGGCCCGGCTGCATTGGCCATCATAGTCGTAACGCCGGCTATGAAACCAAGTACGACCGCAAACCACCATTGGGTCCGAACCGGTGCATCTTTGCCTTTAGTCTTTGTGCGCCAGTAATTGATGCCCAACATCACCAATACTATCCCGCCAATAATCGGCTTAAGCTGCTGGTCATTTACCACCTTCAATCCGAAGTACCCGGCCACAATACCTGCGAAAGCGGCTGGAAGCAGACGCAGCGCATGAATCCACTTGGCATTACGCCGGTGATAGCTCGCAGCAAACAAATCAGCTAATATCAGGATACCAAGCAGCACTCCAACCGAACTGCGGGCAGGCAAAACGCCGGCCATCAAAGGCACAACCAAAATCCCAAGGCCCGGAATTCCGGTCTTCGTAATCCCAACCATAACTGCACATAGAGCAACAACAATCCACCCAAGTAGGTCCAGTTCCAAGGTGCTTGCTCCTTTATCAAAGTTTTCTCATTATCAACTTGAACTTTCAACCCCTGCAATCTATCAATTTTAGGCCCTTTTTGCAATTGACAATTGATAATCGATAATCGTATAGTAAATGGTGAATTTCGAAAGGAGGCTAAAAATGAGAATCCAGAGAATTGTTTTTAACGGGCCGGCAAAAAAGGTCCTTTTTTACCTGCTGGCTGCTCTTTTAGGCGGCTGTGTGCCCGTTATGTCGCTGCATTCGCTTTATACCAAAGAAAATGTAGTATTCGAGGAAAAATTGCTCGGCGCCTGGGTGGATGACCCCAACAATCCTGAAACTACCTGGGAATTCAACCCTATTGAAGAACCGAAGAATGCGTACAAACTGTTTTTCTCTGACGATAAGGGCCAAAAAGGCTCGTTTGTTGCGCTTTTAGTAAAGCTGCAGAACAAACTCTTTTTAGATGTTTACCCAGACGAACTCCCGTGGGAACCGGATGACCCGAATGAGGCGAAGTGGCTATATAACTCTTTCTTCTTAATACCTGTCCATACATTTATAAAGATAGACTCCATCGAGCCTCAGTTGAAAATGCGATTAACAGATGATGACAAGATGGCCAAGCTGCTCAAGGAAGA
>Ga0114922_10004411_pt1 | contig 13040 bp, 10 predicted proteins | sample AartaG_FD_100975 | JGI IMG/M metagenome (GOLD analysis project Ga0114922, IMG submission 100975) | Deep subsurface microbial communities from Aarhus Bay to uncover new lineages of life (NeLLi) - Aarhus_00045 metaG | ecosystem: Environmental > Aquatic > Marine > Oceanic > Sediment | place... | reverse complement strand
TTACCATCTCACCCTTCACCCTGACCGAGAGAACAAAGGTCTACGCTGAGGACAGGATTAGATACCCCATGAAAAGGGTGGATTTTGACCCCAAGGGCGACCGACATCCGGAAACCAGGGGCAAGTCCAATTACGAAAGGATAAGCTGGGATGAAGCCTTAGATATAGTTGCCAGTGAGATAGAGAGAATCAGAGAAACCTACGGCCCGGCCGCTATTACGGGCATTACTTCGTCACATCATAACTGGGGAGCCATATTCTACAAGCTGGGCCCGTTCTGGAGATTCTTTGATTTGCTCGGCTTTACCTCCATATTTGACAACCCGGATAGCTGGGAAGGCTTCCACTGGGGTGCCGTACATACCTACGGATTCTACTGGAGACTGGGTGGTCCGGAGCAGTATGACCTGCTTGAGGATGCCCTGAAAAACACCGATTTAATGGTCTACTGGTCACATGACCCGGATACCACCCGCGGGTGCTATACCGGACAGGAAAATACAATCTGGCGTCTCTGGCTCAGGGAAGCAGGAAAGAAGCAGATTTTCATCGACCCGTTCTGCAACTATACCGCCGCTGTCCTGGCGGATAAATGGATAGCGCCCAGACCAGGCACAGATGCGGCCATGGCTTTAGCCATAGCTTACGTCTGGCTAAGGGAAAACACCTACGACAAGGACTACGTAGCCAGGCGCACGGTTGGTTTTGACGAATTTCAGAAATACGTTCTGGGTGAAGATGACAGTGTGCCCAAAACCCCGAAATGGGCCGAGGAGATAACCGGTGTTCCCGCACGTACTATAGCAGCCCTGGCTAAGGAGTGGGCATCCAAGAGGACCATGTTAGCCTGCGGGCTGCACGCTACCATGGGCGGTGCCTGCCGAGCCGCCTACGGGCATGAATGGGCAAGACTGATGGTACTACTTCAGGCGATGCAGGGACTGGGTAAACCAGGGGTTAATCTGTGGGGGACTTCCATGGGCGGACCAAGCAATCCTGAATTCTGGGTGCCTGGATATGGTGACCCGGATGGAATGTTACGCTGGACACGGGTAGCCAAGAAAAAGGTTTACAACCCGGTGGAGCAACGTCTCTACAGGTTACTATTACCTGACGCCATTCTTGACCCGCCGGTTAGCTGGCGTGGAGAAGGTTTCTGCTTCATGTCAGCAGAGCAGCAGTTTAAGCCGTATACCTACCCCATGCCGGGTAACCCTGAAGTCAGGATGTTCTACCGCTACGGAAGCTCCTTCATTGGCACGATGACGGAGACAAACAAGTGGGTTAAAGCCTACCAGAGCCCCAAGTTAGAATTTGTGGTTAATCAGGACTGCTGGACGGGTAGTGAATCAAGATTCGCCGATATCATTCTACCCGCCTGCACTAACCTGGAGCGAATGGATTTGTCAGAATTCAGCAGTGCCGGCGGCTATGTCCCCCATAACAGCAATGGGTGTAATTACCGGGTTGTTGTTCTGCAAAAGAGGTGTATTGAGCCCCTTTATGAATCCAAGACCGATTACGAGATCTTCTCCCTCATCGCCGAAAGGCTGGGTATGAAGGAAGACTTCACCGATGGGAAGTCGGAAGAGGACTGGGTCAAAGGCATGTTTGGAATCTCCGACCTGCCCAAGTATATATCCTGGGAGGAGTTTGAAAAGAAGGGGTATTTTGTGGTTCCGCTCCCGGAAGACTACAAGCCAACACCGTCTTTTCGCTGGTTCTACGAAGGCAGAGAATGTGATACGCCCGACCCCCTGAACCCCAATAGGGGCACCGAAAAAGCTAAAGAACTGGCAACACCCAGCGGTAAGATAGAGTTTGCCGCTCAAAATCTCAAGGAACACTTCCCCGACGATGAGGAAAGACCGCCGGTGCCACACTACATCCCCAGCTGGGAGGGGCACACCTCAAAGCTTGCCAGGAAGTATCCCCTGCAGCTTTTGTCACCACATCCAAGATATTCCTTCCATACCCACTATGACAAACATGCCCCCTGGTTGGGAGAAATCCCGGGTCACCGCATAATCAGAGACGGCTACCACTGGCAAACGGTACGTATTCATCCACAGGATGCCGAAGCACGAGGCATCAAGGACGGGGATATCATCAAGCTCTACAATGACCGCGGTGCGGTGCTGGGCGTGGCAAAGATCACCGAGCGCATCAGGCCCGGGGTGATTCACAGCTACACATCTTCAGGGAAATATGACCCGCTGGAGCCGGGCAAGCCTTATTCCGTGGACAAAGGTGGCTGTGTTAACCTGCTGATTCCCTCCCGGATGATGTCAAAGAATGCTTCAGGGATGGCGCCCAACTCTTGCCTCATAGAAATCTCAAAGTGGGAAGTATAGAGGCAACGGCTAAATACGCTGTGGTTATCGATGTAGCAAAATGTAATAGCAGGTGCAACTGCGTACGCCTTGTCGAGATTGCATGCTAAGTACCGACAAATCAGGAAAGGCGTCATCATTTCGCTGGGGCCGAAAGCAGGGCTGAAACTCAAAAAGGGGGCTTGCAAATGCCAGTGGGTGTAGTAGAATATGATAGCGACTGCAACTGCGTACGCCTTGTCGAAACTGCATGCTAAATACCGGTAAATCAAGAAACGTGCTGGAATTTCGCCGGGGTCGCAAGTAGAGCTGAAACTCAGGAAGAAGGAGGTTTGCAAATGCCAGGAGTAGAGATACCAAAAAAATGGGACCACGAAGCAGATGTCATTATTGTTGGAGGGGGAACAGCTGGACTTCCGGCAGCAATAACAGTTGCCGAGGCTGGTCTAAAGGCAACAGTGCTGGAGGCAAAGCCGGCCTGCGGTGGGAGCTTCAATATGGTTGCCGGAGCTTTCGCCATTGCCGGGAGTGATGAGCAGAAGGAACTGGGAATAGAGGATGGGCCTGATTTAGTCTATGATGATCTGGTGAAGGTTTGCGGTTCCGTACCAGAAGTCGCGAGGGCATTTGCCGACAACCAGCTTGATGCCTACAAGATGCTTAGAGAACAAGGTATTAAATTCCCCGGTATTGTCCCGCACCCCTGTCATAGCAGACCTAGATGTCTGGGTTGGCTTCAAGGACTAGGGCCTGAGCTGGTTCGAGCCTTAGAAGATAAGGCCGGGAAGACGGGGGTAGAGATATTGTTTAAACATAGAGCCGCCAGGTTGATTAGAGACCCTCAGACAGGAAAGATTATTGGCCTCACTGCTGATGTTAAGGGTGAGACAAAGAACTTCAAGGCTAAAAGGGCCGTGATTCTGGCAACCGGCGGGTTCGGACATAATAAAGAGATGATAGCTGAGTATGAACCTGATATGGTCAGGGGTTTCCCCAAAATGCCCAACTCTCATCAGGGGGATGGACTTAAGATGGCATTAGCCATGGGAGCGGCGACAAAGGACATCGGTGTCGCTGTGGCTCCTTCCTGGCCTCTCTGCATTGAGACGCATTCAAACGCAATATGGCTATTAGATTACGGTGCTATCGGTGTGAATAAATATGGCAAAAGATTTCACAATGAAGCATCCATGGAAGGCTTTTATGGACCCTTGACCGGTGTCGGCATGAAACAGCCAGATGGTGTCTATTGGATAGTCTACAACGATAAAATAAAGGATCAGGTTGGAACAGTTGACTTAGTTGGAAAAGAAGGGAAAACAGAAAGAAACAAAGGGCAAATTGAGAACATAGAAAAATGCAAGCAGTATAAAGCTAATACCATTGAGGAATTGGCTGAAAGCGCTGGCGTAGATGCCAAAGGACTGAAGGAAACCATTGGTAAATACAATAGCGACATAGACAGTGTGGGCTATGATACTGTCTTTGGCAGGAAGTTTCAGTTCGGAGAAATGCGGCCTGTTGTAAAAATAGATGTACCTCCATTTCTTGCTATTAAATGTATAACCGCAATAACCTCCATGAAAGGGGGGCTAAAGATAAATGGACGTAGTCAGGTACTGAACCACTATGATGAGGCCATAGCTGGGCTATATGCTGCCGGCGAAATGACCGGTGGTCTCTGGACGAAGACATATATGCTGGGTATAATGACCTCCTCGTGTATGACATTCGGCATCATAGCCGGCAGAAATGCGGCTAAGGAACCTGCCTGGCAATAGGAAGGGGCAGTCCAACAGAGGAATATTGGCTCTTGGCTTCCTACGAAAAGGTTAACAGGATTCTAACATTCAGGTGGTACCATAATATTCAGGTGCAGTAAGTTGGAGACTAATAGAGGAGGTGAAGAGGCCGCGTAAAGATCATCAAAGTTCGGGAGAACCAGGAGAACGGAGAGAATCTAGAAACAAGGAAAGGAGGGCGACTGAATAGGAAGTATTAGATGAATCTAGACGACAAGCAGTGAATGTGGTGTGGATGAAGGAAGTGAACAAGTCTGTACAAAGGAGGTTAGAATGAGTAACAAAGCAAGTAGAAGACTTCTAAGGATGGGTTGGATACTGTTGGCTGTTCTCCTATGCCTTTCTCTTGTCGCAGTGACGGCCTGTGGTACTGCTACTCCATCTCAACAGCAAGAAGAAGAAGAAGAGGAAGAGGAAGAGGAAGAGGAAGAGGAAGAGCCGCTGGAAGCTATAAAAATCGGCATGATACGCCCCTTGACCGGTCACATGGCCATAACCGGTGCAAGGATGGTCGCGGCTGCTGAATTTGCGTTGGAGGAAGCTGGCTACACGGTTGCCGGTAGACAGATAGAGGTTATTGTTGAGGACTCAGCAGCTGATCCGCCTACGGCTGTTGACGCTGCGATAAAACTGATCACGCAGGACGAGGTGGATCTGATAATCGGGCCAACCACTGGCGGGTGCCAGATGGCAGTATCAGCCTATATGAACGGGGTGGGGAAACCTCTTATTTTTACGAACCCGGCCCCGCTGGGGGTGCTCTTCGAGGGGCACGAGTGGACCTTTATGGTTGGTGGAACGGAATGGCAGACTTCGTCCCCTATAGGTGTCTTCGCTGGCGATGATCTGGGTCACGGAACTGCCACTACGATAGCAGGGGACTGGGCTCCAGGACACGGCTTCATGGATGGCTTTCAGCATGGCTTCGAGTCAGAGGGAGGAGTGATAATCCAGCAACAATGGCCACCGCAAACTGCAGCGGACTTCGGCTCCTACCTGGCTTCCTTAGAGCCCGCCGATACCGTTGTAGCATGGTTCGACGGGTCGACTTCCATACAGTTTCTCACCCAATTCCATGAGTTCGGCGTTCGTCAGAATATGCCCCTGTTAGCCTGCTTCCACGGTTCCTTCTTTGCCCCGTTCATACTGGAGCTACTCCCAGAGGCGGCAGGTGAGGCAGTAGTAGGTGAATTTTGCCCAACGCCCTACACCCCTCTCCTTGACACCGCCATCAATAACGCGTTCGTCGATGCTTGGGGAGCGGCGACCGGTGGTGAACTGCCGGAGGATACTGACACCGGACCTTATGCGGGCGTCCTAGTAGCTCTGGCAGCGTTGGAGGCTACAGATGGCGATACCACGCCTGAGCTGCTTCGCGATGCCATTCTGGCAGTCAACCTCGAAGGCCCTGAAGGCCCTATACTCTTTGACCAGGGTACGCACGTTGCCCTCAAGACAATCTATGTTTGCGAGGTTACCAAGAACGGGGAAGTATTCGTCTGGGAACCAGTTAAGACTTATGAGAACGTTCCCCCGTTCGGCTACGGCTTCGGCGGCCCCCCATAAACATATGTCTTGAAAAGGTGATAGGGTGGTAGGAACTCAAAGGAAAGAGATTAAGGCGGAGGGACTACCACCCTACCATGATCACAAGCTGGCAACCAGAGAAAAACAACGTTGCTCTTCAGTCCAGCAACCAGGCTTACACGGGTGCAGGCGGTTAACATAGTAAGTCATCGTCGCTCATAGAAGTTGACGAAGAGTAGTGTGCATTCGTGTCTATTCATCTTGTCGCCTGGTTGAGCAAGAGTGACTTGAGATAGTACGAGGGTTCGTTATTGCCTATGGATGTCTTGCTAGCTCATTTCTTAATTGGGCTTTCATTCGGCTTCATATTGTTTCTTTTGGCGACTGGCTTAACGCTGACTATGGGGCTGATGAGGATTGTAAACCTGGCCCACGGTGCACTATATATGGTCGGGGGCTATGTAGGTTTGTCTGTGGCCAGGCTTACCGAGGATTTGGTGGGACGGGACCTAGCCTTCGTGCTGGGTATCCTGGCCGGCGGACTCTGCGCCGGGTTGCTCGGCTTGATAATGGAAGCGGGATTCTTGCGCCGCTTGTATAAACGGGATCTGGACCAAGTATTGCTGACCATTGGTTTTATTTACATCTTGACCAACGTAACCCAATGGATTTGGGGACCCGTTCCCGAATACGGTTATGTACCTTCTATTCTGTCTGGGTCTATACCGGTGGGTGGGATAACGCTTCCCGTGTCTCGGCTGGCGATTATTGGTTTCGGGCTAGCCGCCGCCGCAGGTCTATGGTTCTTCCAGGAGAAGACTCGAGTTGGTGCCATCATCCGAGCCGGGATGGATAATAAGGAAATGACAATGGGGCTCGGCATAAACCTTAAGCTGGTTTTTACTGGTGTTTTCACCTTAGGGGCATTTGTAGCTGGGTTTTGTGGTCTCATTGGATCACCCTTACTAGGGGTAAATCTCGGCGTTGGCTGGGATGCTTTGCTTCTGGCAATGATTGTAGTTATTGTTGGTGGGACGGGATCTGTCCAGGGAGCCCTAGTCGGAGGCATAGTAATAGGCCTTATCGACGCCTTTGGTAAAGCTTACTTTCCCGAGCTCGCCTACTTCACAATGTACTTAGTATTGATAATCATCCTGTTATTCCGGCCTTCTGGTCTGCTGGGGAGGAGAATCTAGTGGGGAAAGCAAACTTGGCAGGTAGTAACAGACAACCATGGCAAGCACGGCTGCTTTCCTTGGCTCCATACATTAGCATCGGCCTGCTCCTCTTGGTCTTGCCCGCCTTTCTACGTACCTACCCTCTGAGTATACTGACCAAAATCCTTATCTATGCCATCTTTGCCATGAGCCTGGACCTTATTCTGGGGTATACGGGACTTCTATCCCTTGGACATGCTGCCTTTTTTGGCGTGGCAGGCTACACATATGGCATTCTTATGGTTCGTTATGGCATTGAAAGTTTTTGGCTGGTGACCCCTCTGGGTATCTTGGCGGGGGGGATCGCTGCTGCCGTCATCGGCTACATATCCCTCCGCGTATCTGGGGTCTACTTTCTATTGGTTACTCTTGCTTTCGGGCAATTGCTTTCCGTTGCTGCTGTGAAGTGGACATCGGTGACCGGAGGCACCAACGGTCTGGTAGGTATAACAGATCCACATCTTGGCATTCCTGGATTCACCTGGACGAATCTCAATTTCTACTATTTAGTTTTTCTAGCCTTCGTTATCTGTTTCTTCTTGTTGCGTCGAATCACAAACTCCTCCTTTGGGCGGGCTCTAGTAGGCATTCGTGAAAATGAGCCGCGGATGCAAAGCTTAGGTTATAATACCTGGGCACATAAATATGTGGCTTTCATTATTGCCGGGCTTTTTGCCGGAGTGGCTGGCGTGCTGTTCGCCTCCTTTTATCAGCTTATGGCTCCAACACACCTCGGCATTATGACCTCGTCTTCGGTAATGCTCATGGTAATTATTGGTGGTGCCGGGACACTTTTTGGTCCCGCTATTGGGGCGTCGTTCATAATACTTTTGGAGCGCTTTGCCAGCGATATGGTTTCTTCTGCGCGCTGGCCTCTAATTCTGGGTGTTGTTTTTGTGATATGTGTCTTGTTTTTGCGGGGTGGATTTGGCAGCTACCTCTCTAGATTCTGGAGGAGAGTGAAACGTCGGTATGGAAGTACTGAGAGTTGAGGGGTTAGCGAAAAGCTTCGGCGGCCTTCAGGTATTGCAGGAGCTTTCTTTCACTGTGGAAGCCGGGGCCAAGTTAGCCATTATTGGGCCTAATGGGGCAGGGAAAACCACCCTGTTCAATGTCCTCAGCGGCCAGTTACCTACCACAGCCGGTCGCATATATTTTTCGGGGCAGGAGATTACTCGTTTGCCTCCACATCGCCGCCTCCATCTGGGTCTCGCCCGCTCTTTTCAAATAAACAACCTTTTCCTTAATCTTACGCTAATAGATAATATGCTGCTGGCTCTTCAAGGGGCTCAGCACCCTCATTTCCAAATGTTTCGCTCGATCAATGCTGGGACTGATCTCTTGGCTATGGCCCAGAATTTGCTGGAGTCAATGGACTTGTGGGAAAAGAGATTTGATCCTGTGGCGACTTTGTCCTACGGAGAGCAGCGGCTATTGGAAATTGCCTTTGCTCTGGCATCTAAGCCAAAGCTATTGTTGCTGGATGAACCTACTGCTGGGCTACCAACGGCGGAAGCTACGGCCTTTGCTAATACCATTCGGAACTTAGTAGAGGATATGACGCTTGTTTTCTGTGCCCATGACATGGATTTGGTATTCAGTCTGGCTGACCGAATCATGGTGCTCTACTTCGGACAAATCATAACCGAAGGAACATGCAACGAAATCCAATGCGATGTAAGGGTTCAGGAAATCTATTTAGGAAGCGGGAGGTCTTCAGAGAATGTTGGAAGTGGCTGATATTCATACGTACTACGGGGAAAGCTATATTCTCAAGGGCATTTCGCTAGATGTTAAGGAGGGTTCTGTAGTAGCTCTTCTGGGACGTAATGGCATGGGTAAAACAACCACTATTCGCTCAATCATTGGCTTTACTCCACCCCGCCGGGGCACAGTACGTTTTAACGGGAAGGATATCACCGGTCTGCAAGCATACCAGATTGCTCAAATGGGCATCGGTTTGATTCCCCAGGGCAGGTGCATTTTTCCTTCGTTGAGTGTGGAAGAGAACCTTACTATGGCGGCCCGGACCAGGGAAAAAGCTGAAGCCTGGTCTTTAGATAGAGTATACCCCCTTTTCCCCATCCTGAAGGAGAGAGCTAAGTACAAGGGTAATCTGCTTAGTGGTGGCGAGCAGCAGATGCTGACAATCGCTCGTGCCCTAATGACCAATCCTGATTTGCTTTTGATGGATGAGCCTTCTGAGGGGTTGGCTCCCTTGATTGTCCAGGAGGTCGGTCGGATTATTAGCCAGCTTAAGCAGAGTGGCTTTTCTATCCTATTGGTAGAGCAGAACCTCCCCATGGCCCTAAGTGTAGCTGACTACGTCTATCTGATAAGTAAAGGTGCAATTGTATACCAGTCTACACCAGAAGAATTGAAAGGCAATGAAGAAGCGAAAACCAAGTATCTTGGTGTAACTGGATGAGAGAATCTACGCTTTCGATTCGGTAACCCTGACACCCGTTATATCAACTCTAACTCTTTCCTATCTTGAGCATCTCAGTCCCACATACTGGGCGACCACCCTGAGTCGCCGGTTCGCCATTCTTCATGGTGATGGCCTTGGCATCGTTCATTCTCAGGGTCGGATAACAAAAGCCTGGATTGTTGCACATTCACTTGAAATGTATGATTGAGGCAAGACAACAGTATAGGTCGGAGCCTCGAGGATCACTAGGTGAAAAGAAAAGACCTTCTCTGGATTCTTGCGTATCCTGTCTACCAGACCGTCGGCACGATCAGGCATGAGGAAAGCCATGCCCTTGCAGCAATGGCAGAGAGGGCTAAGGTCACGAAGTTTGTATTCTGGCCCAGCTTCCTAAACAGGGAATTATACTGGGGGCATGTGAGCTGGCATGGTTCCACGACCTGGTTTACCATAGCTGCGCCGTACTTCTGTGACCTGATCACCTTCTTCGTTGCCCTCTTGATCATTCTCGAAGCTAAACCCCGCCGCAGGTGGCTGTGGATTAATATACTGATAATCGGGATGCTGTCACCTTTCATAAACAGTGCCTACAGCTACGGCCGCGCGTTAGCCCGCGGCCGAGGTGATACCGGCGAGCTACTGACTGTTCTTGATCCCATTGCCGTTCATCTGTACTTCGCTGTCACGTTAGTGTTCTACGCCTGGGGGCTATACTATTGTTGTTCTCGCGAGAAAACATGGCATCCGAAATAGCATATGTCCTGACGGGTAACCTGGAAGGTGTGTGGGAGAGAACATTCTGGAAACTTTGTTCAGTACGTCACATTAGCGTAAAATGTGACTTCAGAGGCAAAAAAACAGGGTCGAGGAGTTAACCTCGACCCTGTTCCTTCACACCTTGTCCCAGCTAAAACCAGCTATATTTGACGCCTGGCCAGCTTCCGATTCACATACCAGCCAGCCTCAGCTATGGCCACTTTGTCCATTATCTTTGAGTAAGGTTTATGGCGATTGCTGTCTACCTGCCAGTAGCACGCCTCACAGACTCTGATACCCTTTGGTGTGTAGAGCCGCAGGTATATCAGACCTGAAGCGGGCTGATGGCATAAGTCGCATCGCATATATCACCTCCCTTCCATCAGATTTGCCCAAGATAAAATAGAAAGGCAGGCATCCCACGCCACATAGGACAGAGACACCTGCCTTACAAAAAAAGCACAAAAAGGCGGCTACCGCCGCCTTCCTGTGCGTGGTTGTTTTCGGTCAAACGCTCTTATGCTACGGCTACTGGTTCTCTCTTACGGCTACGCTTTGCCTTTTTCTTCCCTTTGATTACCGCCTCAGCTTCCGCTACTGCTTGGGCTTCAGCTTCCCCGCTAGGCTCAACTGGAGCTTCCTTTGCTTCCCTGTCTTGCTTGGCTTGCTCTTCTGCCTTGGTACTCATCATCGGCATTACTACCACTTGATAGCCGTCTGCAGTAAAGAGCATTGGCGAGTAAGCATTGGTCAGCTTGAAGTCCACCATACCCCCGCAGGCTTTCAGGGCTTGGGCAAGGTATTTGCCATCTATCCTCACATAACCTTGTCCATCGGTATCGGCTGGTATTGCAGCTTCTCCCTTGTCATCAGGATTAGCCATCGCTATCTTGCCTTCGCCAATGGTCAGGTCTATCGGATAGTCTTTGCCATTGCCCGACAAGGCTTTGAGGGAACTAACAGCCTTGACAGCTTCTACGGTGTCAAGGTGTGCTGTGGTGCTGAACTCCGTCGGCATGACCTTCTGGTAGTCGGGGAATTGCCCCTCGGTGTTACGCCATCTATAGCGTATTGCCTCGGTGTCAATGACAAGGCTCATACCATCCAGAGTATCACCACCTGCCTCAAAGCCTAACCTCACCCGCTTTGCCTTGCGTAAGGCGCTGGCTATGCCTTTTAGCTCATCTCGGTTGATTAGGACTTGCCCCTCACCATCGTCATAGTCCAGACTGACTACCGCCAGTGTAAAGCCATCGGCACTAGCTAGCTGTAGTTTACCTTCACCCGCCTTAAACAAAACGCATTGAAGAACTGGTCTGGCGTCATCTGTAGCAGTGAAGGGAAGCACTCTGTTGAGTGCCTCTGCTAGCTCAATGCTTCCGATGTTAGGCTTGACGATGTTATTAGGGCTTATCCTAACCTCAGCAATGGTCACTGGTGTCTTATCACCAATCCAAGCCGAGTCCTCAAGGTAGCTGGTAGTAGCTCCGCACACTACCTTCAGCCTTTTAGCAGCAGCCTGCGCCTCGCTAGCACTACCGTTAGTGGCAGGCACTATCTTAACGATATTGCTACCACTAAGAGACTTAATGTAGTTGAGGAAGCCTTTACGCCCTATGGTGAAGTCCATGAGCAATAGTCTATCGGCTAATGCTCTGGACAGAGCGTCTACCAGCGTAGCCTTGTGAGCCACAAAGCCTTCGCCTGAGCGTTTGCCCACGATATTAAGTTGTTCTGTAATTTGAACACCCCCTTTTGCCTGTCCTAGCGAGAGGGCAAGCCTCGCCAGTCGGCTAGTAGTAAGCCCCCACATAACTGCGCCTCGCTAGCTTATGCGATTGCTTCTACTATAACAATGTCCGAAATCCGCCAAAATGTTACCCCCCAGCTCCAGAAAAACTTAGCTGATACCGCTTCCGTAGCTTGTTTAAGTATTTGCGCTCTGCCCCTGTCAATTCCTCTCCCTTGTTCTTTTTCATAGCTAGGGTTTTCAGTCGTATTGGCGCTCCAATTAGGAAGGTTTTGGCGTCCAGCCACTCGGCCAGGTCAATCGCCTTATCATTGGCAATGAGTTCGGCAAGCTCGGTGATATTCCCCTCGCTGTCCGTGATAGGCTGGTTTATGCTCTCAAGGGTGATTGCTCTCTGGCAATCGGAATAAGCCCAGTTTTCCCTACACTTCGCCCGCTGTGCCTTGCTGCAATGCTGGCAATCGAGTCCATTATGGTATGCGTAGTGCTTATACCAGTAATGGTCTTTGATATGCTCGGCAGTCCTAATCTGTGCTATCTCTGTGAACTGCTGTCCTCGGATGGCTAGTGTCTGTCCTGTTTTTGCCAGTCCCATAATAATATCGTGTAGCAAGTCCTCTCTCTCGTCTATCAACGCCTTATGAGCAAACCGCAGAGCTATTTTGTAGTAGGTTAAATACGGCTCTAGTAAGTGGTCATAGCCATTACTGCCGTTGTGGGCTTGCTTTGGCCCTCGGCTTCGGCTAGACTTCAATTGGCGAGGCTTTGTCCGTGTAGTAACGCAGTTTGCGTTACTTGAGCACCACCGACAGATGCCTTGCCTTTCTTCTAATGTCCAAACCTTATGGCAATTGCTGCAGTGTCCCGTCATCGCTTACCCCCTTCTGGCTTATTTGCCCAAAGGTGAGCAAGCGCTCAAGCTAGGCCCATCATTATTCAATTGTTAAGGTACAGCTATTCAATATCCATCATCACACAAAAGGACATTTTGTTCATTAACAGAATGAACCTATATTTACGTGAAGGATTTCAAGGCAAGGGCTTTCCCATCATTTTACGAAGGAATGAAAACCGCTACTGCTGGGCTGTCACTGACATAGGACTCTACCCATAGAGGGCAGCAAGGGGATTTGCCCAAGCGCTCTCAGGGGCAGCTCTGCCAGCCTCGGTGAGGCGGAAGAACCTGCGGGGATAGCCTCGGGGATAATTGTCCTGGAAGGTTGA
>Ga0114922_10004410_pt1 | contig 13040 bp, 11 predicted proteins | sample AartaG_FD_100975 | JGI IMG/M metagenome (GOLD analysis project Ga0114922, IMG submission 100975) | Deep subsurface microbial communities from Aarhus Bay to uncover new lineages of life (NeLLi) - Aarhus_00045 metaG | ecosystem: Environmental > Aquatic > Marine > Oceanic > Sediment | place... | reverse complement strand
GACATGCGCGCGGCGCGTCCCATGAACCGGCTGCTCCAGGGCGACGTGGGCTGCGGCAAGACGGTCGTGGCCGTCTACGCCATGCTGGCCGCCCTGGCCGAGAGCAGCAAGCACTACCAGGTAGCCCTGATGGCGCCGACAGAGATACTGGCCGAACAGCACTTCCTGACCCTCCAGTCGCTCCTGGATCGGGCCCGGGTGCGCACCGCGCTGCTGACCAGCGCGGCCGACCAGGCGGAACGGCGCCGCAACCTGCGCGACCTCCGCGAGGGCAAGGTGGACCTGGTTGTCGGCACCCACGCGCTGATTCAGGAAGACGTCGAGTTCCGGAGCCTAGCCCTGGTCGTGGTGGACGAGCAACACCGGTTCGGCGTGCGGCAACGGCTGGCCCTGCGCCAAAAGGGGCTGCCGCCCGACGTGCTGGTAATGACGGCCACGCCCATCCCGCGAACGCTTGCGCTGGCCTACTTCGCGGACATGGACGTGAGCGTGATCGACGAGATGCCGCCCGGGCGCAAGCCCGTGACCACCGAGCTCTATGCCCCCGGCGACTGGGAACGCGCGTTCGAAGCGGCCCGGGACGAACTGCGCCGGGGCCGGAACGTCTTCGTCGTCTACCCCCTGGTCGAGGAGAACCGCGAGCTTGACCTGACCAGCGCCAAGGAGGGCTACCGGGAGCTGAGCGAGCGCGTCTTCCCCGAGCACTCCTGCTGCCTGCTGCACGGCCAGATGTCCCCGGCCGCCAAGCAAGAAGCGATGGAAGGCTTCCGCAGCGAGCAGTATCAGGTCATGGCCGCCACGACGGTCGTGGAGGTGGGCATAGACGTGCCGCAGGCGACGGTGATGATCGTGCAGCACGCCGAACGGCTGGGCCTGGCCCAGCTCCACCAGTTGCGCGGGCGCATCGGGCGGGGCGGTGAGCCGGGACGCTGCTTCCTGCTGGCAGAGCCCAGGACGGAGGACGCAAGGCAGCGGCTGGAAGTCCTGACGCAGACGGTCGACGGGTTCAAGATCGCCGAGGAGGACCTGCGCATCCGCGGGCCGGGACAGCTCTTCGGGACGCAGCAGAGCGGCATGCCGGAGTTCCGCTGCTATGACTTCTCGGACACGGAAGTCCTCCGGCAGGCGCGTGAGGACGCCTTCGCCATGGTGGAAGGTGACCCCGGGCTGCGGCGGCCCGAGCACCGGCTGCTGCGCCAGAGAGTGCTGGTCGAGTACGGAGAACGGCTGGCCCTTGCGGACGTGGGATGAGGGGAATCGCAGAAGGGAACCGAAACGGGTCGGCTCGCTCTTACTCCGAAGGCTCTTCCGGGATCGAGCGCAGGGCTTCCTCGCGGAATTGCGCCGCCCTCCCCTGCACCTGCTCGACCCGGTCGCTGCTCTCCGCCGCGCTCCGTTGCACGGCTGCATCCAGGGAGAACTCCGCCACTCGGTGCTCGTCAACGAGACGGCCGGGCCAGATGACCTCGGAGAAGAAGTCTATCGGAAACTTCTCGTACCACGGGGGACGGACCTCGACAACGCGCTCCTGCTCCAGGTGCCGGACCTTGTCAAGCTCATCCCGGATGGGGCCGACGCGCACCCGGCGCGCGCCGTAGTGGGCGAACGCCAGGTCGACGGGCGTCTGGCCGACGTACTCCTCGTCCACCCAGACGGGCGCTCCGGCCGGTTCGGAGCGGATCAGCATCCGCCGTTCGACACAGCCGCACGCGCAGAGCGCCGTCGCGAATGCCAGTAGCGCCAGCTTTCCCCTCATGGCACAACCGTCTCCTGCGGTTCCAGGTCCACTACCTCGGCCTGCATCGCGTCCAGGTCCACCAGCGCCACGGTGCACCGGCCGCTGAGCCAGCCTCCGGCCTCACCCGGATTGACGGTCAGCGGCGGGCCTTCGTGGACGAACGGCTCGTGTGTATGGCCGTGCACGACAAGGTCCGCACCCTCTGTGGCCTCCTCGTCCAGCGCCTCCGAGGCATGCGCCAGAACGATGGTCCGCCCATCGATGTCGAACCGATGAGGCGATTCGTAAACGGTCGCGCACACGTTGCTCAGGCCGCGGCGTTCGCCGTCGTTGTTGCCGAAGACGCCGATCAGCGGCAGGCCGGGCTTGAGCAGCAGCTTGAGCGCGAACGGCGCAACGTAGTCGCCGGCGTGGAGCATGATCTCAACCCCGCGCCCGGCGAAAAGCGCCGTCGCGGCGGCAATTCTCGGCAGGTTATCGTGCGTATCGGAGATAACGCCGATCAGCATTCTGCCTCCTCACGGCACCGGCCCCGGGCCGCGCCATTCAGGAATCCACCGGCATGTCGAGCAGGCGCGCGGCCGTCAGGCCCATCACGGCCTCGGCATCCTCCGATGCGACGGCAAGGGAACGGAAGATGCGTTGGTAGTCGCGCTCAACGGAAGCGATCTCCTCGTGGCGCACTCCACTGCCGAACACGACGTGTTGCCAGAGGTCGCCCCCCGCATCGGTCTCCCACAGGGACGCCTGATTGGGCCGGAACACACCCTCGAAGAAGTCCACCTTGTTTCTGCGCAGGATGTCGCCCGTGAAGTCAAAGAACACATTGGGATGATGGCGCATCGTCTCGACCGCTTCCTGGCACCATGGCTGCCCCAGGCCCACTCCCACGATCTTGAGGCGCGGGAAACAACGCGCCACCGTGTCCAGGTAAACGGGGCGCGCGTTCGCCGAACGCACGCGCCGGGCCCGGTCGAGGGAGGTTACGGACAGGAAGCAAGTGTGGAACACGACCGGCATGCCCAGGCCCTCGGCGGCCTCATACACGTCGAAGAACTCGTCGTCATCAAATGGCGCCGGCGGGGCCCAGACGCACAGCCCGACGAAGCCGACGCGGCCGAAGCGCTCCACGGTGGCCGGACCGTCCTCGCCCAAAACCAGGTGGGCGAAGGGGACGAACAATTCGGGGTAGGCGTCCGCCTGACGCCGGACTTCGGCGTTAGCGGCGAGGCCATAGCGCCCCTCGCCGCCCGCAATGCACAGGCGTTCCAGTCCCAGGTTCCTGGCCGTCTCCGCAAGCGCTTCCCCGTAGCCAGGCTCGTCGTAGAGATGCGCATGGAAATCGATGAGCATCCTGTCGCTCCGTTGAAGCCGTCCGCCGCAACAGGGGATGGCCGATTGAGCACTACTGTAACAGAAAAGACGGATTTCGCAACGCGATTCGCCCACATCCCTCCCTTGACCGTGTATCGGCCGGTGGCATAGATTCTCCAACACGCTTACGCACAGACGGGAGGGCCCCAAGCAGGGGTTCTCCCTCCGGCGGAGGTCGAGATGAAGAGGCGCGTGCACGGCTGGGCCATCAAGCGAGGCACTGTCACTGAGGCACAGGCCGGCCTGCTCGCGGACGTGCGGCTGGCCCTGAGCAGACAGGACGCCCAGGTCCTGCGTGAGGGGCACACTCGGCTTACGGCCGCACCGCCGCGACTCTGCAGCGTCTGGAAGTGGCGCCGGCGCGTGGGATGGCGCGCGCGCCTGAAGGGGCTGCTGGGGCCCACGGAGGCGTGCGTGGAGTTCGACAGCACCCGGCGCGCCGAGCAGTTCGACCTGCCCGTGGCACGGCCCCTGTTCGTCGCCGAAAGGCGAGCTCTCGGCCTGCTGCAAGAGACCGTCATCGCGTTCGAGCGCATTCCGGACTCCTGCGGACTCGATCGCCTGCTGGCCGGATGGCCGGAGGAGAAGCCCTTCTCCCTGGCCGCCACGGAGCGTCGGGAAGCCCTGCGTGGCTACGGCGCACTGCTCGCCTCAGTGCATCGCGCGGGGCTCGCCCATCGCGACGCGCACGCGGACAACGTGCTGGTCCAGCGAGACGACGGGGGCCTCAAGCTCCGCCTACTGGACTGGCTGCACTCGACTGCCGCCCCGGCAGATGATGATCCGCGGAAGGGGGCCGATCTGAGAGGAGCCGTTGAAGACCTGGCCTGGGCCGGTGTGGCTTTGCCGGAAGTCCTGGCCTTCTATCGCGCCTACTGCCACGAGATGTCGTGGACTTCTGCTGAGCAACGCCGGACGGCGCGGGCGCTGGTGCGACACGTGCGCCAGCGAGGCGAGCATCTGATCGAGCGGACCGAGTCCCTTGCATTCAGGGAGACGCGCAGGCACGTTCGGGTGGACGCGCGCCGCCATTTCATCATGTGCCTGCGGGGCCTGCCCACGGAGCGGGTTGCTGCTACGTTCTCAGGCCACAGCGAGTCCGCATGGCCGTGGGGCACGGAAGCTGTTCCCCTGGAGGACGTTGAAGTCGTGGACGACCGGGAGGCACGGCAGATATGGCAGGCAGCCTGCGTCTGCGAGCGGTTCCGCCTGCCGTGTCGGCGCGTAGTGGCATTCTCGGCCCCGGCGGGCTGCAACGAGGGAAGCTTGCTCATGCGTGCCGCAGGCGGAAGCCCCATCGAGCCGGAGCTGGCGGCCAGGCAGATGCGACAGGGGACGCTGAGGGACCTGAAAGCGCTGGCCCGGGTGCTCCACTTCTACGGACTCAGGCTCAAGTCCTGCTCGGCTGGGCACGTATCCCGCACCGACCCGGCGCGCGTGCCCGGCGGCTTCAGAACGGGCGGTCTCATGGTCATGGACCCTCGCGTGCTGCGGCTGGCGCCTCGCGAATCAACGGCCGGGTCTTGGGAAGTGCTGGCGGGACACGTCAGGTCCGTGTGCGGAGCGGCTGCAGGCGATGCCTTCGTGCCCCCTGAACGGGGCACCGTCAGATGAGAAGAGGGCAGCCGCGGCTGCCCTCAGGAATGCCAGTCGATGCTCCAGCAGACGAGACGCTACTGCTCCTCTTCTGCCTCCTCTTCCCCTTCAGCTTCGTCTTGAGGCTCGGGTTCCTCGGCAGGCTCTTGCTCCTCCGGCTCTTCCGGTTCGGGCTCTTCGGCCGCCTCGGCCTCGGCCTCGGGCGTCTCCTCCACCGGGAAGGCTCCAAGATCCTCCGCCTGGACCTCCTCTTCCTCCTCGTAGATTTCCTCGATCTCGACGTTGTCCACTGCTTTGCGCATGAGGAAGAAGATGACTGTCCCGGCCGTGAAGAAGTAGGCGAAAGCGTAGCCGGCCGGTATGGCTCGCAGCACCATCAGCAGTGCCCACATGACGTAGCTGAAGAAGCCGTTCCATCCTCCCGCGACGGGCACGAGGACCGACTTGCCCGCAACGATGTCCTCTCGCATCCACGCGCTGCCATGCACGAACCCGAACTCCACCGTCTTGAAGATCAAGAAGACCAGCATCTCGACCACCGCCCACAGGGCCACAACGGCGATGAGGCCGATAACGGCCGCCAGAAGCGCGTAGCACACGAATCGGCGCAACCCGTAGATGACGTAGCTGCAAGCGGTGAGCCAGTTCTCCAGTCCGCCCCTGCCGCCAGCGCTTACCGCCGGAACCACCATCGTGAGAGCCAGCACGCTGACGATTACGACAAAAACGATGGCGCCCGTGGAGATGAGCAACAGGGGATAGCCCGGGAAGACCAGCAGAGGACGACCCACGATGGGTATGGAGGCGACGAGGCCGCCCAGCGTATTCATCAAGATGCAGACCGCGATGATGATCAGGGGCCACCAGAGGGCGAACAGATAGGAGGCGCACCTGCTCTCAGCAGTCTGGCGGGCCTCCCCCAGGGTCGGCAGGTCGTCCTTGGCATACTCCAGAACGGCCAGGCGCGAGACGATGCCGCCGGCGTAGGCCCACACGCAGAACAGCGCCGCATAGGTGAAGATGGAGAGCACAAAATGGCACAGGTTGCCGTAGAAGGGATTCAGGAGAGGGAGGAAATCGCGGAGCGCGACGAGCCCTTTCCCGGCCAGCAGCTCCCAGACAAGCGGGCTCTCCCCGCCCAACGTGCCGAGCTCCTTCAGCGAGGCCGAAGCTGCCAGCAAGCCAAGGCCTGCACACCTCGCATATGCCCAGGAGGCCAAGAACATAACGAAGGCCGTCAACACGGCAGCGCAGAAGCCGACGAAGACCTTGTTGGTCTCCAGGGCCAGGCTATAGGCCGACAAAAGATCCCGCCAGTCTCCCGTCCGCTTCCTCATGACGTGCCTCCCGGCTGCGAGGATTCTCTAAGCAACAGGTGAAAGGGGCCTCCAAGCGCACACTTTATACCCGCGCCCGTCGTTTTGTCAACCTCAAATATGGCGGGCGGCCTGTGTGCCGTTCAGAAGAACCCTATGAGTCACGGCCGGGGATGCAGCGTTCTCGCCACGTGCCATTCTCCGTTCGTCGTACCGCGAACGACGAATCGCACCGTCCGGCCTCTGAGCTGCGGCACAGGTCCGGGGATCCCCGCCGGTAAGCGGGTGAGCGTTCGGCGTGCCGGGCTTGCGACACGCTTCAGAACGACGCTTCTGCACGGGCTCCCTCCCAGAAACAAGCCCGGAGAGCACCGGCTGCCCTCCTTGGGGGGCCGCTACTCAGCGTCTTCGGCCTCCGGGACTTCATCCCCGCCGGGTTCCAGAGGCTCCTCAATGCGGTGTGTGCCGTCCAGCCACTTGCCCAGATCAAGCAGCTTGCAGCGTTCGGAGCAGAAGGGCAAGTGGGGCGCCTCGTGACCCGCAGAGCGCACTACCGCCTTCCCGCAGGTACGGCATTTGACCCTCAACTCCGCCTGGCCCATCTTGTTTGCTCCCCCCAATGGCCCCGACGCCGCACCGTGAGCCCCTCGAAGGCGGTTCGGGTGCGAGCGGCGTCTCATTCGGCGGAGTCGGCGCTTGCGGGCGACGAACCGTCGTCGGACTTGGTCTCAGACTTGCCCGAACTCGATTTGGAGTCCGTGGACCGGGAGCCACCTGACGAACCGCCCCGGTAGTCGGTTGCGTAGAAGCCCGAGCCCTTGAAGATGATGCCCGCACCGCCCCCGATGAGCCGGCGCAGGGACCTACGGCCGCACTTCGGGCACTTTCGCAGCGGCGCCGCCGTTATGTTCTGGAAAGCCTCGAACTTGTGATCGCAATGTGTGCACTCGTAATCGTATGTCGGCATCTCTGAGTACCGTGTTGCTAACCCATCGTCAACTGCAGGAGTTGCAGACTGCGGGCAAAACATCATTCTAGGCCCCCGTCTGTCCGAAGTCAAGTCGGACAAATCCCTTAGCCCGCCGTCTCGCCCTCCTCACGCTGCTCGTCGGAAGCGGCTGGGCCCTGTGAGGACCGGCCGGCCCCCGCCGCCACGACCACCTGGCTGGGGCGGATCACCTGATCGCCGAGGACGAAGCCCTTCTTGAGCTCCTCGACGACCGTGTTAGGCGGCACCCCAGCGACCTGCTGCTGCATGGCCGCCTCATGGAAGTGCGGATCGAACTTGCGGCCGACCGCCTCCACGGGCTGGATGCCCAGCCTTTCCAGCGCGCCGTAGAACTCCCTCTCCACCAATCGAAGGCCCTGGACGATGTTCTCCGCGCCTTCCACCTGCTCGGCTGCCTGGAGGGCCCGGGTCAGGCTGTCCGCCATGGGCAGTATCTCCTCGGCCAGGGACCTGACGATCGACTCGCGGGCGTTGTCCCTGAATCTCTCGATGCGCTTCTGGAGGTTCTGGTAGTCAGCGACGGCCCGCTGGAGCCGTTTCAGGTAGTCGTCGCGCTCCTTGGCCAGCGTCTTAAGCTCCTCGTAATCGGCGTAGGACAACGTAACCGGTTGGTGAACAAGGAGTTGCTCCTCGTCTCCGGCCTCCCGTCCGGGGGTCTGATCCGGGATGCCCGGTTCGTGGCCTGCGTCGCTCATGTTTCCGCTCCTGCTATATAGTCAACCTTGGGAGGCCTGCTCAGTCGTGCACGCCCCGGTCTGTTCCCTTGCCTGAGAGATAGTCCTTGACCTTCTCCAGGAAGCTTCTTCTTCTCTCGGAGACGTTAACGTGCTCGATCTCCGCCAGTTCGCGCAGCAGCTCCTTCTGCCGCGGCGTCAGCTCTTGCGGCGTCTCGATGACGACCCTGACCATCAAGTCCCCCCGGCCCCTGCCTTTGATGCTTGGGAGCCCGCGCCGGGGCACTCGGAACATCTCCCCGCTCTGTGTCCCGGCAGGGATATCGAGCCTATGAGGCTTCCCTTCCAGCGTAGGGACCTCGGCGCTCCCCCCCAGCGCGGCGCTCGGATAGGCGATCGGCACCTCGCAGAGCAGATCCGCTCCGGACCGTTCGAAGAACGGATGGGGGTCGACGAAGACGTCGCAGTACAGGTCGCCGCGCGGCCCGTCTGGCGAGGGTTCTCCTTCGCCGCTGACGCGGAGCCTTGTCCCCGACTCGATGCCGGCCGGGATCTCGACGGTCACTTCCACTTCCTTCTCCACGCGGCCCGTTCCCTCGCACCGGGCACAGGGGGTCACCACCACTGTGCCCCGGCCTCCGCATCGCGGGCAGGTGGTGCGCATCCGGAAGAACCCCTGTCGGCTCTCCACCTGTCCGTGGCCGCGGCAATAGGAGCAGGTTCGCATTCCGTCTTCAGGCGATCCCCTGCCCTGACACTCCTCGCACACTTCAGCGCGAGTGAGCACGATCGTCTTGTCGGTCCCCTCCAGCACTTCCCTCAAGTCCACGGCGACGGTTACACGCAGGCTGCGGCCCCTGCGGACGCGTGATCCGTAGCCGGTGCTGAAGATGCGGTCGAAGATGCCGGCGCCGGAGAACAGGTCGCTGAAAACGCTGAAGATGTCGTCGACCGAAGAGAAATCATGCAGGGGCACGCCTTTGAGGCCGGCCTTCCCGTAGAGGTCGTATCGGCGACGGGTCTCCTCGTTGCTCAGCACTTCGTAGGCTTCGGCGGCTTCCTTGAACTTCTCGGTCGCCTCGGGGCTGTCCGGGTTGCGGTCGGGGTGGAACTGAAGGGCCATCCGGCGATAGGCCTTCTTGATCTCTGCGGGGGAAGCGTCCGGGCCGAGCCCGAGTATCTCGTAGTAGTCGCGCTCCGCCATGGCATCCCACGATCCGCAAGGGCCGTCCCGCCAGGGCACGCCTCAAAGGCAAGGGCTGCCCGGACGGCAGCCCTCCGACCTCTGCGTTCAGAGAATGAAGGTCAGGCCTCCGCCGGGTTCGTCGCTGCAACTCGGCAACGCACGCCAGTCGGCCGACGGGGCGGACAGCTTCAGCGCACGGCGCCTTCGGGTGTCGCAGCGCCCTCTTCCTCATCCTCCTCGATCTCGGTCACGAGCGCCTCGGTCGTCAGCATCAGGGCTCCGATGCTGGCCGCGTTCTCCAGCGCCGTCCGAACGACCTTGGTGGGATCGACGATACCCGCCTTGACCATGTCCACGTACTGCGACGTGTTGGCATCGAAACCGATCCCTTCTTTCCGTTCCATCACCTCGGCCACGACGACCGCCCCGTCCACGCCCGTGTTTTCTGCTATGGTCATCAGCGGCGCTTCGAGCGCTCTGGCGATGATGTCGGCGCCGATCTTCTCGTCGCCACGCAGCCGCTCCCGCCGCTTAATCACGGCATCCTTGCAGCGCACCAGAGCGGCGCCGCCGCCCGGAATCACGCCCTCCTCGGCAGCGGCTCGAGTGGCGTGCAGCGCATCCTCCACGCGGGCCTTCTTCTCTGCCATCTCGGCCTCAGTGGCCGCGCCCACGCGCACGACGGCAACGCCGCCGCTCAGCTTGGCCAGGCGCTCTTGCAGCTTCTCCCGGTCGTAGTCACTGGTGCTCTGCTCTATCTGCATGCGCACCTGATCGATGCGTGCCTTGATGTCCGACGGCTTGCCGGCTCCCTCAATGACGGTGGTGTCGTCCTTGGTTACGATGACGCGCTTGGCCCTGCCCAGATCGCTGAGTTGCAGGCTCTCCAGCTTCACGCCCAGATCCTCGCTGATGAACCTGCCGGCGGTAACGACCGCCAGGTCCCCCAGCATGGCCTTCCTGCGCTCGCCAAAGCCGGGCGCCTTCACCGCGCAGCAGGGCAACAGGCCGCGCAGCTTATTGACCACCAGTAGGGCCAGCGCCTCGCCTTCGATGTCCTCGGCGACGATGAGCATCGGCCTGCCCCCGCCGGCCACTTTCTCCAGCAGAGGCACCAGATCCCGGACGCTGCCGATCTTCTGCTGGTGGATCAGGATGTAGGCGTCCTCCAGCTCGACCTGCATGTCCTCGGCGCTGGTGATGAAGTAAGGGGAGAGGTAGCCCTTGTCGAACTGCATCCCCTCGACGAACTCGAGCTTCGTTTCGATGGTGTTGCTTTCCTCGACGGTGATCACGCCGTCCTTGCCGACCTTCTCGACGGCGTCGGCCAGCAGGTCGCCGATCTCGCGGTCGTTGTTGGCACTAATCGAGGCGACGTGGGCGATGTCGTCCTTGCTGGTGACGGGGTGGCTCTTCTTGCCCAGTTCGTCGACGACGGCCTTGACGGCCTCCTCGATTCCGCGTCGGACGCTCATCGGATTGGCGCCGGCGGTGACGGCCCTCAGGCCCTCACGGTAGATCAGCTCGGCCAGCACGGTGGCAGTGGTCGTGCCGTCGCCAGCATCGTCGCTGGTCTTGCTGGCCACCTCGTTGACCATCTTGGCGCCCATGTTCTCGAAGTTGTCCGGCAGCTCAATCTCTTTGGCCACGGTAACGCCGTCCTTGGTCACCTTCGGTCCGCCGTAGCTCTTCTGGAGCACGACGGTGCGGCCCGTAGGACCCATGGTCACGCGGACGGCGTTGGCAAGCTTCTGCACCCCCTTGAGTATCTTGTTCCGGGCCTGGTCGCTGTACATCAGCTGTTTCGGAGCCATGTCACTTCCTCCAGGTTAGGCACTGGCGCAGCACGGTCGGCCGGATACGCGCCGACCGGCATCAGTCCTCAAGCACCGCCAGCAGGTCGCTTTCCCGCATGACGATCAGTTCCTTGCCGTCCAGCTCGACTTCGGTGCCACCGTACTTGGCGAAGACGACGATGTCGCCCTTCTTGACGTTCATGGCGGCCCGCTCGCCCGAGTCCAACATCTTGCCGGGACCCACGGCGACGACCTTGCCCTGCTGAGGCTTCTCCTTTGCGCTCTCCGGCAGGAAGATGCCCCCGGGCGTCTTATCGTCCTGCTCAAGGCGCTGCACCACGACACGGTCATCAAGCGGCTTGATCTTGGTCTTGGCCATCCGTCAACATCCTCCACGTTCGGGACTGTATTCGGAATCTCTCAGTTCTTCTGGCAGTTGGCATCCAGGCCCTGGCCAGGGCCTGCCGCGCGACCTTACATCATGCCCATGCCGCCCATGTTAGGAGGCATTCCGCCGGGCCCGCCACCCGGCATCTCCGGTTGCTCTTCCTTGATCTCGCGGATCAGGCACTCCGTGCTGAGCACGATGCCGGCAACGCTGACGGCGTTCTGCAGCGCCGCGCGCAGGACCTTCATCGGGTCGACCACGCCGGCCTCCATCAGGTCGCAGTACTCCTCGCGCTCGGCGTCGTATCCGAAGGCGTAGCCGTCGCCCCGCTCGACCCTGCGCGCGACCACGGCGCCCTGCAGGCCGGCGTTCTGCGCAATGGTCATCAGCGGCACGCCCAGTGCGGCCTTAACCACATCCGCGCCGCCGGCCTCGTCGCCCTCGAGCTTGAGCTTGTCCAGAACGGACGCCGCACGGAAGAAGGCCACACCGCCGCCCGGCAGTATGCCCTCTTCAACGGCGGCCTGCGTGGCGTTCAGGGCGTTCTCGACGCGTGCCTTCTTCTCCTTCATCTCCGTCTCGGTGGCGGCACCGACGTTTATCTGCGCGACTCCGCCGCTCAGCTTGGCCAGCCTCTCCTGCAGCTTCTCCCGATCATAGTCGCTGGTGGTCGCTTCGACCTCGCGCTCGATCTGGCCGATGCGCGCCCGGATGTCCTTCTGCGAGCCGGCGCCCTGGACGATGGTCGTATGACTGTTGCTGACCGTCACCTTCTTGGCGCGCCCCAGGTCGCTCAGCGCCACGTTCTCCAGTTCTAAGCCCAGGTCCTGGAATACCGCCCGCGCCCCGGTCAGTATCGCCATGTCTTCCATCATGGCCTTGCGGCGGTCGCCGTAGCCCGGCGCCTTGACGGCGCAGCAGCTCACGACCCCGCGCAACCTGTTAATGACCATGGTAGCCAGAGCATCGGTCTCCACGTCTTCGCTGATGATCAGCAGGGGCTTGCCGGACTTCGCAGCCATCTCCAGCACGGCCGCCATCGACTTGGCACTGGAGATCTTCTTCTCGAAGATCAGGACGCGGCATTCCTCCAGCACGCACTCCATGGCGTCCTCATCGGTGATGAACTGAGGCGAGAGGTAGCCGCGGTCGAACTGCATGCCTTCGACGACCTCGACCTCAGTCTCGAGGCCGCGCCCTTCCTCGACGGTGATCACACCCCTGGCCCCAACCGCATCCATGGCCCGGGCGATCATGCGCCCGATCTCCCTGTCATTGTTGGCGGCGACGGCGGCCACGGCCGCGATGTCTTCCGATTCAACGACCGGCTCGCTGTGTTTGCGCAGCTCTTCGACGACGGCCCGGGCGGCCTTCTGCATCCCGCGCCGCAGAGACATGGCGTCGCAGCCTGCCACGATGCGCTTCATGCCCTCCCGGCACAGCGCCTCGCCCAGCACGGTGGCGGTTGTCGTTCCGTCGCCGGCGTCATCGCTGGTCTGGGAGGCCGCTTGCTTGAGCAGTTGCGCACCCAGGTTCTCGTGCCGCTCGGACAGCTCGATATCGTCGGCGACCGTCTTGCCGTCCTTGGTGATCCGGGGGCTGCCCCAGCCCTTATCGAGGACGGCCGTTCGTCCTCTGGGGCCAAGCGTGTGCTTGACGGCGCGCGCCAGCTTGGTCACGCCCGCCATGAGCTTGTCTTGGGCTTCCTGTCCGAAAGCCAGCTCTTTTGGGGCCATTCGGACGTTCCTCCTTCATAAACACTGAGCAGTGGCGTCGACCGATTGGGGGGAACCACTCGGCCCGAGGCGGCGCAAACCGCGTGCCAGGGGCGCCGCTAGGTCCTGCAACGCAGCACCACGCTGAGTCCGCCCGCAGCACCGGGCCGCCTTCGCAGCCATCCGCACGCTGCAATGGGGCGATGCGGAAACACCCATTATTACGCTTTCTGGCCCGATTGGCAAAT
>Ga0114922_10004409_pt1 | contig 13041 bp, 12 predicted proteins | sample AartaG_FD_100975 | JGI IMG/M metagenome (GOLD analysis project Ga0114922, IMG submission 100975) | Deep subsurface microbial communities from Aarhus Bay to uncover new lineages of life (NeLLi) - Aarhus_00045 metaG | ecosystem: Environmental > Aquatic > Marine > Oceanic > Sediment | place... | reverse complement strand
TATAAAAGGTAGTTTCATTCCGACAACTTCAATACTATTTCCACACCGTTCGATTCAAGTTTAACGAAAATATCGCCAATTTGGCGAACCTTAAAACCTTTTATTGAATCCCCCTCAAGGAGAATTTTATCATCTATCATACAGCGATTTCCCTGGTTCGATTGCATAATGCTCCAAAGCTGCAGACCTTGTGATTTTCGTCTCATCTGCTGCTGCCGGAGCATGTTAGCATCAATTTCGTCACCTTTTCCCTCAGCACCAGGTTCCTCCTCTAAATTGGTCAAAAACGTTGTTTCAAGCTCAAAAGGATTTTTCGCCAGTTCATTCACCTTGACCTGAGGTACGTCGGAAAACTCGTAGAATTTCCCGACTATCTCATCCATCCTGCTGAACATTGCTGATTTAACGCCTGTGAGTCGAGCGATGGCTGTTTCAATCAGGGTATCTTCCGTTTTACCAGCCGTTGCTGATGCCGCTTTGGGAGTGCTCTTTTTTATCATAAACCAAAGGCACAACAGGCCTATAATAAACAAAACAGCAAGCAGCGTGGTACTCTTGCGAACGCGTTTTCCCTGAGCCGCTACGGTAAGGTATTCAGACTCCTGTGACTTCTCGGTACCGTCACCGGGTGCCTTGTCGGCGGTTGTGTTCATCTTTTTTTCTGCCGGTAAATCTTCAAGGCTTTGGTCGCGTAAAAAGGATAACATAACTAAGCTCCATTAACTTGTATCTCGTTTGAGAGGGATTATTTGTTTAACCGGTTTTATTCTGGAAAAATATACTTACTATAAAATCAGCTGCTATTTGTCCCTCCGTGCTTTTCTGCTTGTCCAGCTTAAGCTCGCGAATTTTTATTATTCGCGGCAGCTTCTCGATCTCTAACAGGAACGAGTAAAAGGAACTAAAATTGCCCTCTAATTCCATTTTTAACGGCTGCTCTATATAGCCCATATTATCTTTTTTCTTGAGTGTTCGTATTGTTTTGGGCTTTAGGCCCTGCTTTTGGGCAATCACTGTTACCTGCTCGAGCACCTTGTGAATCTGGCTTTTCGGAGGCAGCTTGCTTTCAAAAAACTTTATTGCCTCCTCCAGTTGCTCAAGCTGTTTTGTAAGGCCCTCTGCCGCTGTAGCTGCTTTTCCGAATTTGGTTAATTGAGTTAATTTTGTCTCAAGACGCCCTTTTGTATCAGCCAGATGCCTGTTGGCCGGCTTAATCATATATTGGTAGCCCACTACTGCTACACCAAACAATAAGACGGAAAACACAGCTTTTCTGAAACCGCTTGTCATAATTATGTCCTCATCTTACTTTTAGTTAATTAGTGAATTAGTTAATTGGTTAATTCGCTAACTCACCGTATTAAAAATTCCATATTGTATTTTCAGCTCTGTCCCTGATTCTCTTAACGTCTTCCTTGGTAAGGTGCACGTCTTTCCTGAGCATTGCCATCAGTTTGAATTGCCTTAACGTGGTACTATCCTCGACTTTATGTTCTTTTGACTCCACCAACGCTACATTGTCCAGCAAACTCGAATTACTCAGCCGTTCGATATAGGCTGCAACCTGAAGATCGCTCGGAGCTATACCTTCGATATCTATATGAGTCTCTAACAGTTTCTCTCGTGAGACTTTGTCTTTAGCCGCTGCCGCCTTTTTAGCCTGTGCGGCTTGGTATTTACTCGTTGGCGCAACATGGCTGGTCTGCCTGGGTTCCTTCTGGACCAGGCTCACTTTTAACAGCGACACACCCTGAGGCAGGTTATTCGTCAACGACGCTAACAAAACACTTCTGGGCACAGGCTCAAGAAGCTCTGCCGTCGTAAGAGCTGTCCTCATCATTGCACCGCGCTTTGACTGAAGCTCTTCGAACTGTTTTATGGCCTCTTGGATCTGGGACATCTTTGTAGTTACGAGTTTTTCCTTAATACCACAGGCCCGCTGGCGTATCTTGATTGTCATAAATGAGCTGCATAACGCTATCATCACCACCCCAAACAACACAAGATACATCAGGTTTGTTCTGCGCGATTCGTTGTTTTGAACGTAATCATCGGGCACAAAATTTATATTAGCCATTTTTTAATTTGCCTCCTCTTTAGAGCACGGACTAACACTGACCTTAACACTGACTCGTCAGTGTACGTCAGTGTCTCTACGACAGGCTAAGTCCAAAGGCGATAGCCCAGTTGATCTGACAATTCCTTCTATCTATCGGGGTGCCTAAAGAACCTTTATCACGTTCGCAGTCCCCGCCCAGACGACGGGCGTCGGTTATTTCCACTGCCGCCAGGCAATCTCCCATCTGAGCCGGTATTTCCAGCTGCTTTGCTATCGTTACGCACATGTCTTTATCTACATTCTGACCTGAAAGGAAAATCAGACGCTCGATTTGAGCTCTTGGATGCATTGAGGCGAAGTGGCGTCTGCAGGCGGTCAGCTCCAATACCAATGTGTTGACTGCTTTCTTGTTGCAGAGCTGGCTTAGTCCTGTTGATATAGAACGGGCAAAAAGCAAATTCTTATGACGGCAGATTACAACATTTGTACTGTTTGCCTCGATACAAACGAGCATTACAATCACTTCAAGGTCGGATTTACGCCGACCAAAAAACCGGGTATAGCAGTTTGCCAGCGCTGCCGGCCAAACACCTATGGACTTAATCGCCAGACCGGCCTTTTCGTATATCGCCAGGTACCTGTCGATAATCTTGCGCTCTGTTGCCATCACCAGAACATTATTATCCTCCATCGCAATGTACTTCATCAATGTGTTCTCTTGAATGGGTTCGAACGGAAGTCTCTGTTTTATCTTTGAAAAGATAACATCCTCGAGCTTGCTTTCGTCCGCCTTCGGCATTCTCATTTGGTCGATAAACAGTTCACGACTCGGCATTGCCGCTACCACTTCTTTGCCCTGAAAATCGCCGAGGGCGCTCAGTTGACGTATTGTTTCGATGGCCCATCTTTGCCACTTACCGCTGCCGGGTTTCAAATCCTTGGGAAGGTTCTCACTGCTGCCGGCAATTAAACTTATACCCTTTCCGTTATCTCCAAGCTGGACCAGCTTGAGGCCATCGTCTCCAATATCAACACCAATCGAATATGCGTGCTTTTTCAAGAGTCTAAACATAAGAAATTCACCCACAAAGGCGTATTCTTTTATCAAGCGTAACGCTTATAATACCTGTAAGGGTTTTTATTCCGCTACTCCACATTAGCCGAAGCTCAGGTCTGGGTTCCAATTTCGCTGTACGGGCGGTTCGCGAACCGCCCCTACAAAACAAACGCCTCCAGCTGAATCATCCTGATTTATCGGGTTTCCAGGTCATTACCTGCATTAAATTACTCGGCTCTATACTTCTAAGAACCGTGATACCAAGTAAAGTATATAAAACAAAAGCCAGGCTGGCCAAACGCCTGAAAAAATTTCAGTAACTCATTTTGGAGAGTATTGAAAAAAGCCGCCCCCACTTCTGATAAAATCTCCGTTCCAAATCAATCGGGACAGCTTCCGCTCAGAAACCCGGTGTTCCGTTTTGGAATCTTACTCTAATGAAAAATTTCTCAAAAGCAGAAGATTTTTCACACAGGAAAAAACGCTCTCGAAATGATTATGTGCTGATTGCGGGAGTTCTTGCAAGAGGTATGGGAAAAACAAAGTTTATAGGACCCTGGATGCTTGATGCTCGATGCTGGATGCTTGTAAGAAGGTAAGTGGTTATCAGGTTATCAGAAAATCAGGTTGAAGGTTATCAGGGGAACAGGGTATCAGGCAAAAGAACGGAAGACAGATGGCGGACGACGGACGAGCGACGAGTATCGAGAATCGAGTATCGAGCATCGAGTTCAATCACTCAGCCTTGAGTTGGCGCTTCATTAAATCCGCAATAGCCGTCTGTACCGGCTTATTCTCAAACAGCACCTCATAGACGGCCTGTGTAATCGGCATCTCAACATCATATCGGGCCCCAAGAGCAACGACCGATTTGCAGGTAGCAACGCCCTCAACGACCGATTCGGTGGCACTTTGGGCCTGCTCCGCGGTTTGTCCTTTGCCTACCCTTTCGCCGAATGAGCGGTTTCTTCCCTTTGGCGATATGCAGGTTGTAACCAAATCACCAAGCCCGGTCAATCCCGCAAAGGTCTGCTGCCTGGCTCCCATCGATATCCCCAGACGGGTTATCTCGGCAAGACCTCTGGTCAAAAGGGCTGCCTTGGCGTTGTCGCCGGCGCCTGTGCCGTCTATAATCCCCGCTGCTATGGCGATAATATTCTTCATAGCACCGGCTAACTCAACGCCGACAATGTCGGTATTAGTATAGACACGCAGCCAGGGGACTCCATCGGAGAAGGTGTGTTGAATTTCTTTAGCCAACGTCTCATCGTCGGCAGCCGCACAGGCCGTCGCCGGAAGTCTTTGAGCCAGTTCATCGGCAATCGTAGGCCCGGAGAGAACAGCAAATCTCGTCCCTCGTCCCTCGTCTCTCGTCCCCCGTTTTTCGCCCAGCACCTCGGCAAGTATCTGGGTCGGACGCAGCAAAGTATCATTCTCAATACCCTTGGCGACCGAGATAATAGGAATACTCTGCGGAACGTAATCTTTCAGGCGGTTCCAAATCCCGCGCATAAACTGACACGGCACGGCGGAGACAATCAGGTCTGCCCCAGCTATTATACGCTGATCGTCGGCTTCAAATACAAGCTGTTCCGGCAGTGTATAGCCGGGCAGAAATTTCTTGTTCTCGCGATTTTGCTCTATTTCTTCTAACTGCCGACGGTTGTAACCCCACATCCGCGTGGCTATACCCTTCTCACACAGCAGCATAGCTAAAACAGTGCCCATCCCGCCATCGCCGATTATGGAAATATTCTTAAACATTGAGGAAATTATAGTACCTAACCCCACAATTGCAATGTGTTTGTAAGAGCCAGTAGTAAGTTAAAATTGGTGAATATAAACACTTTAAAAGTTACGATGTCAATCGTGCCGCAGTGCCACGACAGGGTCAACCCGTGCTGCCCGCAAAGCTGGATAAAGACCGGCGGCCAGGCTGATAAGTATGGAAAATAAAACCGCCCCCAGACAGAGCCACCACGGAAAGCTAAAGTAATTGACATACGGAACGCCCTGTTTGGCTAAAAAATGATTGGCGACTTGATTGATGACCATACTCACTACCCATCCAAGAGCAAGACCAAAAATACCGCCTAAAAAGCCAATCATTCCGGATTCAAAAAAGAATATTTTTTTGACGTCTTTATCACTGGCACCAATGGCCTTCATAATTCCAATCTCTCTGTATCTCTCCAGAATGGACATCACCATCGTATTGATTATCCCTAAGGTAGAAACAGTAATGGCTATCATCGCGATCGCTGCCAAGAACATATCCATAAAGATAAATGCGGTCTTGATTTCCTTTAGCTGGTCTATGAGTGCAAAGGTTTTAAGCCCCTTCGCTTCCATCTGCTCTTTAACAGAGTCAATATATTTTATAGATGCCACCTTAATAGTTACCGCCGAATAGCCTTTGAGCTTCTCCGCCGGTTTGAAAAAATCCCGGATGTTTGTTAAAGATATTTTTTTCATCCCTTCGGCCGGATCGGGGGGTATATAAACATCGCTGCGCACCGGAATAAATCCGCCCATTCCCATGCGTTCAGCCACGCCGACAATGGTGAAGCTATAGCTCTCCTGGCTGAAAGGAAGCTTTTCACCCTGCATAATAGACATGATGTTCACCGGGTTTAATAGTTTGGGATCAAGGGCCAGGGTGGAGACTTCGATTTTTTCTCCGATTACAGTTTCGACGTCCTTGATATCCAAACGGCGCAGCAGCGAATCATTTATAATCAAGGAATTCTCCGCATCGCCGATATAGGCCTTGCCTGCCCTTAGTTTAATCAATCCGGACCGACAAACATCGGCAGACATAACCTGGACAATACTGAACTGTTCCTTTTCCCTGAATTTAATCAAAGCAGGAAAACGAATTTCGGGGAAAGCCGTTTCCACGCCTTTCATTTCCCTTACTTCCTGCAGAAAATTATCGTCGAGCATTGGACTGTTTGCCAAATCGGCGACTTGCTCATTTTGGATTTGGTCATGCTGCTCATCGGGGTCCGTATGGGCCTGTTCGATTCTGCTTCTATTGGAGGCTGAATAGACGGCAATATAATTGAAAAGCCCCATTTCTTTGAAACTATCTGTAACGTTTTTCTGAACGCCCTTGCCGAAAGAAAACATCGAAACCAGGGCCCCGATTCCTATCACCACTCCAAAAGTTGTAAGAAACGTGCGCAGTTTCTTCTTGCGCAGGTTCGAAAAGGATTGCTCGATGTAATCGGAAATTCTCATCTATTTTTTACCTGATTTGTGCCTGTTCAACAACTTCCCCGTCGCGCAGGTGAATAATATTATCAGCGAATTCAGACAGGAGGGCCTGTTCATGGGATATCATAATAACGGTTAAGCCCTGCTTCCTGTTCAAGTCTGACAGCATTTGTACAATCTGTCTTGATGTGCCTGTGTCCAGGTTGCCGGTGGGTTCATCAGCAAGCAGAATTTTCGGCTGATTGACTAATGCACGAGCAATGGCCACTCTCTGCTGTTCACCGCCGGAAAGCTCGGCTGGACGGTGGTCTTTACGTGGATATAGCCCCACCTTTGTCAGCATCTTCCCTGCCCGTCGATTTCTTTCTTTTTTCGGCACACCTGCAAAAAGTAGCGGAAAAGCTACGTTATCCAGAGCTGTATAGGAGGATATAATATTGAAGGTCTGGAATATCATCCCTACCTGGTATCGACGGTATAGGGCCAGGTCTTCCTTGTTCAATTCGGAGATAAATTTCCCTTCGACTTTAATACTCCCTGAAGAGGGGGTATCCAGCCCACCGAGAAGATTCATCAAAGTTGATTTACCTGACCCGGAAGGCCCGGTTACTCCTAAGAATTTCCCCTCCTCAAAAGATAGATTCACATCCTTAAGGGCAACAACATGAATCTTGCCGGACGAGTATATTTTGGTTAGACTTTCTGTCTCAACAAAGCCGTCAGAATTCATACTCTATCCTTGAAACGTTAATTGTTCAGCGCCACCATTTATGAATTAGAACAGCCCTTATCTGGAATGTCAATCTTGATATTTTCCCCTGTCATTGCGAGGCCCCCATCTTGCTTTTGCAAGAAAACAGAGGGCCGCGGCAATCTCTATTTAACTGTGCCCCCTGGTAAGGTTACTTCCCACCATCACCGCACCCAACCCCAGCAACAAAGAGCACGCACATTTGGAGATAAACGTGTGAAAAATTTAGTGGCGCAAGGATTACTTTAACGGCCAGCCGCCGTGGGCGGCGATTGTTTCGTCAATTTGTCTCATCAGCTAAGAACCTAAGCTGGCCAATTTTCGCATAGCATTCAACACGGTCAGGTTATTTTGTGAGCAGATCTACCATCAGATTCCAGAAGCGTTTCTCATCGATGGCCAAGAGGATGCGGGCCTTTTGTGTACCGGCTGGTCCTTGTTTGTGATAGCTGAGGCTTCGACCGTAGTCCAGGCCATAATCTGAGTTGACATCGACCCACCGAGTTTCTTCTTCGACAATTAACGCCGGTTCGATAATAACCGCAGCGGCGATAGTATCCCAAACCAATCGAGTATAGTCAGGATCCTTTTCAAAGCTTGGCCCGTACTTTTCCTTAAACATCTTTGCTATTGGTGTCTTTACAGCCGTAATGCGTTCGAAGACTTTCTTGTTGAACCTATATTTCTCACAGACATCTAATCCTACGATGAGTTGTTCAGCAAACCGGGCCCGAACAGACATTTTGGCCGACTCCGGGTCAAACCACCAATTGAATTCGGCTGACGGGGTTGTATTGCCCGGTGTATCAAATGCTCCTCCCATGTAAACAACCTTTTCTATGAGAGGAATAATCTCTGGAGCCTTTCTTATCGCAATTGCCAGGTTCGTACATGGACCTATTGGCATAACGGTTACTTCTCCTGGATTGGCCTTGATAGTATCAAGCAGAAAGTCCACTGCGTGCTTATCTAAAGGCTTTATTGTTGGGTCGTTTCCAAATTCCTTGCGATATACGTCAAGATACGATGCTGGTTCAGGCCTGCTAAAACAGCCGATATAGCTTGAGTTGTAACCAAACATCTTCCGCTCGAGTTCCAGGGTCTCATATCGTCCTGCTCGAAGTGGATAACGTATTCCTAAGGCCACTGGAACGTCCGTGCGATTTAGCACCTCAAGTTGACCAAGGGCGTATGCAGTTCCCTCTGAAACCCAGGTGTTTCCGGGGACTATCGTCACCCCGAGCAGCTCTATATTCGGATGGTTTGCGAGCATCATCATCGCCACACCATCGTCATACAAAGCGACCATATCGCTATCGAGAATAACTTTCTTTTTGGCTCCGGCGACAGAATCAAGAGCCACAAGCAGCAGTGTTACTCCAACAAGCACAATACCCAGGTGTTTCATGGTAAACAACGTCTTATTCCTCCTTTTAGTGCTATCCTGAATCAGGGAGGTTCAGGAATATACATGAACTGAGGTTTCCCGTTTATCCCTGCTCAGTTACGCCACTGAGTCTCATCTCCAATAAAATATCAAGTCTGTCTCGAAAATTCAAGCTTTCCTGCTGCACATCCCCACATAGGCGCTGACAGTAAGCAACCAGAGGACGAACGAACAGTATATAGACCGGGAATGGGGGTCAGGGGCAGCGACTTTTATTTGGCCCGCCGGACTTTGAGTAGGAAGGAGGGGGCCAGACTGCTCATCTGACTCCCCCCCAACTAAATACTAACTTTCTTCGATTTCTGCCGGTGTTTCTTCAGACTCTTCCACCGGTGTCTCCTGGGACTCCTCGGATGGTGTCTCTTGAGGCTCTTCGGCTACTGCTTGTGGAGGCTCTTCGAGCGATGTCTTTTGTGGCTCTTCGAGAATCTGAGGTTTTTCTTCATAATCCATAATTAATCTCCTTTCGAAAGTAAATAAACTTAACTTTTAATAACCATCCATCGGCGTGTTCGGGCTGCAACTTTATCAGAATATAGGACTAAAATGGCTGTGAATGTTTGCTTGCAGCCATTTTTTAATCATTTGACCCAGACCAAAGAACGGCCATCAGCTTTCAATTCTGTTATGTAAAACCAAATCTCCTTTGCTTTATTTCTGCTTTTGTCATAACCGCAATTCTACTGGCTTTTGGCTCAAAAGGTAATGCTCGGCTTGGGTGAAGTGATGGTGGACGCAAAGTTACATTGTGGCGAGTTTTTGTTCTACTACGGAGTTGGGGAGTCCCTGTTCGGCTGGTTTGAATGGTAGAGGTTGAGTGAACTGAAGAGCAATGCGATGGATGGAGCTATTTACTTTTTCTACTCTGCAAATTCGACCTGCTCGGTCGAATCTTACCATGTCGTAACTGCCATCTGTGCCAAAAAGTGGGACATCAAGTCGGGTTGTAATCTGCTGCCCGTTAACAAGAGAGTTTTCCTTAGCTACGCAGCAGGTAAATCCTATGCCGCCACTTGAAACATCTACCATCTGGCCTTTGTAACGAGTTTTGTTAATGCTTTGGGAATACCACATCGGACGGCGATAATACAATCTTTGCTCTCTTCTTCGCTCGTTGAATCTTGTCTGCTTAAATTGTTTTATGTCGGTCCTCTCCTTTGGTTTGCTGTCGTCAGGATGTTGGCTGTTTGTAACCTGGTTTACCTTTTGTACAATCAGTTTCCATTCCTTATCGTTGAAGCCTTGTTCAAGGCAGTTGGCGGGCACGTACGCTACGAATTTTGCGCCTTTAGGCATGACTATTCTTGCACCGCAGACCAGCTTTGAGTCGTATATGTAAAGGTTCAACGGAGCTGTTGTTACCTTTGGTCTGTTCTTAATTGCCTCTGTTATCAACCGTTCAATCTCAGGAGAGTTCATTTTGTTCTCCAAAGTCTTTTTGCTATGTTCGTCTTTATTATCGGCTCAGAACGTGTGCTACTTTGGGGTTTTTTAGCGCACTCGCAGCCCTTTATTCATTGTTCTCGAAAGCTGCTTACGCCAATTAACAGAATCTCACAGAACCCCCATCAGCTTTCAATTTGCTCTGTAGAAAAGACCTCGCTCAAGAACAAGTTCAAGTTTTTCGCTTTCCTTTTTTGGATTTTCTGCCGACTTTGCTTTTCTTTATTTTCTTGGCGGAATCAGCTAACAATTCAGCAGGGGCGACATTTAACTGACGCGCGGGGACGTTCACTGAAACTATATGCACTTTTATAGCCTGGCCCAGGCGAATGTTGCTTCCGGAGCGTTGGCCGTCAATGCATTGTGCCCTTGCGTTATATTTCCAATGGTCCGGGCCCAAATCAGCCATCCGGATAAGCCCTTCGATGCCGAACTTTCGTGACTGCACGAATACACCAAAGCTTGTTAGGCCGGTAACGACGCAGTCAAGCTCCTCGCCGATTTTCTTGCTCAACATTTGCAGCATCAGCACCGTCGTCAATTCTTTTTCGGCGTCATCGGCTCGCTGCTCGGTAAAGGTGATGTGTTTGCCAATCTCTGTTAAGTCCAGCCCTGCGGTATCATACCTCACCGACTCCGAACGTTTTTGAAGGTAGTATTCCAAAACGCGATGTACAAGTAAATCTGCATATCGGCGGATGGGACTGGTGAAGTGACAGTAATGCATTGAGGCCAGAGCATAATGCCCTATATGCAGCGGGGCATACTGGGCCTTTTCGAAACTTCGCAGGACGGCTAAATTCACTGCGAAAGAACAATCAGCACCTTTGACAGCAGCTAACAAATCCTGTATCGAGGTGCGGTCGGGATTTCGCGGCAGACTGAACCCAAATGCACGGAGGAACTTGGCGAGGTTTTTCATACTCATAACATCCGGCTCCGGATGAATCCGCCTGATAAATGGCACGTTCAGTCTGTCCAGAAGTGAAGCTACAGCATCATTGGCCTCGACCATAAACATCTCGATTATCGTATGCGGATAGCTGTCATCGGCGGGGTGAGCATCAACAACCCGTCCGGATTTATCCATTACCAATTGGATTTCCGGCAAATCCAGATGTATCATTCCGTTTTTCCTTCGTCTTTGCTCAATTATGCGGCTGAGTGTCTCCATATTTTTCAGCAGGTCAATTACCTCAGGCCCGGCGTCTTTGGTATGCCCTTTCAAAACCTTCTCAGCCTGCTGATACGTCAGACGTTGCGTCGAGCGCATAATAGAGTTGGCGAAATTGCGGGATAAAACATTACCCTTCTGGTCGTAAGTCAGATACACGCTTTTGACAAATCGTTTCTGGGCGGGCTGGAGACTGCAAATACCGTTACTTAAAATCTCCGGCAGCATGGGAATTGTTTGGCCGGGCAAATACACACTATTTCCACGAACTTTTGCCTCGGTATCCAGCGGCGAATCCCCCGATACAAAATAGCTGACATCAGCTATGTGAACTCCAAGTACCCAGTTGCCATTGGACTTTTTTTCGAGGCTTATCGCATCGTCAAAATCCTTTGCGTCCGGCGGGTCAATCGTAATAATGGTCTTCTCTGTAATGTCGTCCCGATGGTTCAATTCTTCTGGATTGAATTGAGTAGCCGCTTCGCGCGCCTGCTCGATACAATCGGTCTCAAACTCACCCGGCAAATGATACTGGCGGATTATCGATTTTATCTCGCTTTCGTACCGTCCTGCTTTGCCTAAGACCTCAATAATTACGCCGCGTGCCAGGTATTTTTCTGTCGGATACGAAAGTATTTCCACCACGACCTTGTCTTTTTCCCTGGCTCCCTTTGCACCGACGTCGTCAACGGAAATAGGCTCGAAAAAGCTCGAGCCGTCCGGCTGAACAATCCAGGCTTCCGGATGTTTGAGCAGGGTCCCGACGAATTTGTTTTGTGCTCGTTCGAGAACTTCGATTACTTCGCCGCTGTACCGCATTGGGCCGCCGCGCTTGCCTTTTCTTTTAACTTTTACTATAACAATGTCACCGCTCATCGCGCCGGCTGTAGCGGTCGGCGGAATGAATAAATCGCCGTGCGAATTAGCTTGGCGAGGTATTACGAAGCCGAAGCCTCTGGGGTTCGCTCTGAATGTTCCCACGATTTGACCGGCCAATGACGGCAGACTGACCAGGTTCCTCGCGCCTATCATCACGTGCCCGGCCTGCCGTAGTTGGTCGAAGGCCGATTTGAATTCTGGATAATCTTCCGAGCTTACACCTAATGCTTTAGCTAATTGTCCGAGTTTCACCGGCGCGTAATCGCTGTGCTTCAGCAGTTTGATTATTCGCTCTTTAAATATTTCCGCCATTTTTTCTTCTTTACGCTAAAAACAAATCGACCAGTCACTTTCTATATCGACTGGGTGGAATATTTATCTGAAGTTAAACCGACAATATCGGAAAATCGGTAGGACAGTTAAATCTGAATTATTGTTTAGCCCTGAATGCCCCGCACGAATTAGGCATCTGCTGCCTGCCCTCGCATTTCTTTAGCGGGAGTAAATTAGTGCGGGGTCCTCTGGGCGTGGTTATATTTACTGCCTTCACTTACGTGTTTGCTCTTGAAGCTCACGTATTGCTGCAGAACAAGATTTTCTATCGGGTGGTTCAACTTTATCCAAAATGCGAAGCGACTCCTCGGAGAATGCATCGCGGTAGCCCGCATCTGCATAGAGCTTCGCCATTTCTAGAGCTGCGAGATGTCCATCTGGCAGTCGTTCACCGTGAAATTCGCCGTTTTTATCAAGACCGGCCCAGCTTAATTGTATAATCGAGTTATCGAGCGTCTTTTCAATGTCGGCAGCCGCCTCGTCTGCACCCCCGGTTCGTATCATTGCCAGGCGATTGATATGCTGGCTCAGCCAGCCCGCGTTGGCATCCATAATATAGTTCTTCAGATATAAACCTGAATATCCGGCCCCCAATAAAAAGCAAAAGCCACCAACGCAGACACAGATTATTACAACTACAAAGATAGACATTCGCTTCGACATCATAACACCTCAATAT
>Ga0114922_10004408_pt1 | contig 13041 bp, 10 predicted proteins | sample AartaG_FD_100975 | JGI IMG/M metagenome (GOLD analysis project Ga0114922, IMG submission 100975) | Deep subsurface microbial communities from Aarhus Bay to uncover new lineages of life (NeLLi) - Aarhus_00045 metaG | ecosystem: Environmental > Aquatic > Marine > Oceanic > Sediment | place... | reverse complement strand
GACAACGTGAATTTGGAGATCAACTTGATCACGAATGTAGCGATGGAGAAGGGGATGCGGTTTGCCATACGAGAGGGCGGCCGCACGGTCGGAGCAGGATCTGTCACCGATATCATCGAATAACGTAAAAAAAATCTGACAGAATAACGAAGTGAGAAGAGGATGAGAGATATAGTCATACTCCAGTGTACAGAATGCAAGCGTCGGAACTACTCCACGACCCGGAACAAAAAACAGCAACAGGAAAAGATCCAGCAAAAAAAGTATTGCAAGTTCTGCCGAATACACACCTTGCACAAAGAAACAAAATAAAATCATTGATATTAAAGAATACAAATACAGAATTAAGAGGAGATAAAAGGAGGCAAAAAGATATAGGTAGGTGAGTAGCTCAATTGGCTAGAGCATCGGTCTCCAAAACCGAAGGTTGCGGGTTCGAGTCCTGCCTCACCTGCCAGATGCTTTTAAATAATATAAGAGAGAACCCCAGATAGAAGGTTTGCTGTTATAACTTCTACATAAAAGGAACTAATATGAGTCGAAAAGAAAGTAGGTACAGGCGCTTCCTCTCTTTTTTGAGAGAAGTTCGGGCGGAATTGAAGAAGGTGACATGGCCTTCGAAGAACGAGGTTTACAGTACGACCATCGTTGTTATTTTTGCAACTATTTTTTTTGGGTTTTATCTGTTCTTTATGGATGTTATTTTTTCTTGGTTAATCACGAAGGTGAAAGACTTTTTTGGATAGGTTGAGATAATAAAATGGCAAAAGATTGGTTCGTTGTTCATACGTATTCTGGGTTTGAAAAATTTGTGGCTGAGTCTATTCAGCAAAGAGCGTTGGAGCTCAGCATCCAGGACCAAATCGGGAAGATCATCATCCCTACCGAAGGAATAGTCGAGATCAAAGGCGGAAAAAAAGTGGTCTCCACCAAAAGATCCTATCCTGGATACATATTGATAGAAATGGAAATGAGTGATGAAAACTGGCATATCATTCGTGAAACACCCAAAGTAACGGGTTTTGTAGGTTCTGGTAAACGGCCCACTCCTCTAAACAAGGACGAGGTAAACCAAATCGTCGAACACATGGAGAAAACTTCCGAGAAGCCAAAGCCCAAGCATTCTTTTGAAAAGGGAGAAGCGGTGCGCATCATAGACGGCCCGTTTTTCAACTTTAATGGAATCGTTGAAGAAGTTAATCAAGAAAGGAACACATTAAAGGTTCTTGTGACAATATTCGGCCGTTCCACACCAGTCGAGTTGGAATTTTTGCAGGTCGAGAAAATATAGGAGAGGAAAATGGCAAAAGAAGTGGTGGCAAAAATCAAACTGCAAATAGAAGCGGGTCAGGCTAGTCCGGCTCCTCCTGTGGGACCAGCGCTGGGGCAGCACAATGTCAACATCATGGATTTCGTGCGCCAATTCAACGACAAGACGAATAGAATGGAAGCCGGAACCGTCATCCCTGTCGTCATATCTGTTTTCAAAGACAGGAGTTTTAATTTTATCATGAAATCACCCCCCGCATCTTTTTTGCTGAAAAAGGCTGCGGGAATCGCAAAAGGATCAGGGGAACCCAATAAAGAGAAAGTGGGCAAAGTAACAGAAAAACAAGTGGAAGAGATCGCAAAACAAAAAATGGAAGATCTTAATGCCTACGATATCGATGCCGCGAAGAATATTATCAAGGGAACGGCAAAAAACATGGGATTGGAGATTGTCAGTGGCTAAAAGAGGGAAAAACTATAAAAAGTCGAAGGAATTGGTCGAAAAACCTGAATATTCTTTGGAGGATGCCATCGGTCTCGTGAAAAAACTGAGTTTTGTGAAATTCGATGAGTCCGTGGATATTTCATTGCGTTTAGGTGTGGATCCCAAGCATTCCGATCAAATGGTCAGAGGCACGATCGTGCTCCCCCACGGGACTGGGAAGACGAAGACGATATGTGTCATCGCCTCTGGAGAGAAAGTGAAGGAAGCCGAGGAAGCAGGCGCAGATCATGTTGGCTCGGAAGAGCTGGTGGAAAAAATTGCCAAAGGATGGGCAGATTTTGATTCGGTTATCGCGACTCCCGATATGATGAAGAGTGTGGGAAAGCTCGGACGGATTCTCGGACCGAAGGGGCTTATGCCGAATCCCAAGACAGGGACAGTAACCTTTGAAGTTGCAAAAGCCGTGAGTGAAATAAAGTCAGGACGTGTGGAATTTCGTGTCGACAAAACGGCTGTCATCCATTCTCCTGTTGGTAAAGTGTCTTTCTCGGAAGAAAAACTTGTCGAGAACATCAAGGCTTTTATCCAAGCTGTTCTGCAAGCCAAGCCCCCTTCTGCCAAGGGCAAATATGTCAAAAACGTCCATGTGTCCTCAACCATGGGGCCATCTGTTCGTATCTCAGAGGCTGTTCTCGAACGATAGGAGATTGTAGGATGAATGTAAGCAGACAGAAAAAAGATAACCTGGTCAAAGAGATAAACAAGAATTTTTCCACACATGATTCATTTTATCTTCTTGACTTCATCAACATGCCGGTTGCACAAGCCATGGAGTTGAGAAAACAGTTGCGTGAAAATTCTTATCCGATAAAGGTTGTGAAAAATCGTTTGGCCTTGAGAGCGTTGACTGAAGATTTGCCTGAAGATCTGAAAGATCATTTTAGGGGTCCTACGGCGATAGCTTTTGCGTCCGAAAATCCTCTGCAATTGGCCCGGATGCTCAGGGATTTTTCTAAACAGCATAAAGTTTTGAAATTTAAAGCAGGATTGCTGGAAGGTCAATACCTGCCGAAGAATAAATTCGAGGATGTAGCCAATCTGACCTCACGGGATGATCTCGTTGCCAAATTTGGCTTTCTGATGGCTAATCCTTTGATAAAAATGTTACGGACTTGGCAAGCACCAATGGAAAGTTTAGGTCGGTTGTTGAGTCAACTTAAATCAAAAAAATAGGTTGGAGGTAAAAATGCCCAAAGCACAAACAAAAGAATCCAGTGAGGCCACGAGTGAAAAGAAGGGAAAAACAACACTCACAAAGGAACAGTTTTTTGAACATTTGGATAACCTCACCGTTCTTGACCTTGCCGATTACATCCAGGAATTCGAGGAAAGATATGGTGTGAGTGCAGCCGCTGCGGCCATGCCAATGGCAGTTCCAGGTGCAGCTGGCCAGCAGGGAGAAGCACAAGCAGAGGCAGAAAAATCCGAGTTCAATGTTGTTCTAAAGGCCGTGGGTGACAAGAAGATCAACGTTATCAAAACTGTCAGAGAAGTGACGAGTCTTGGTTTGAAAGAGGCCAAAGACTTGGTGGATAATGCACCCAAGGCAATCAAAGAAAACGTTCTTAAAGAAGAAGCCGAAGAAATCAAGAAAAAATTTGAAGAAGTAGGAGCCGAAGTCGAGCTTCAATAATTTTTCTCTGGGAGCTTAATATGAAAGAAGAAACCGATCATATTTATCGCGAAAGGCTCGATTTTTCTAAAATCAAGAGCACCTTTCCGATGCCAGACCTTTTGGCCATTCAGAAACAATCCTATGCAGATTTTCTGCAGATGGATTTGTTGCCTGAAGAGAGAAATGATGTCGGACTGCAAGCGGCGTTCAAAGATATTTTTCCTGTGTCCGATTTCAAAGAAACCACTCAATTGGATTTCATCAACTATTCTATCGGTAATTGGGAGTGCAAATGCGGACGATTGAAGGGAGTGGAGAATGCCAGGCGAAGATGCGATGATTGTGAAACACTTCTTCCCCCTGATGCCGAGTTGACCGAGAAGGAGATCTGTCCCTATTGCGGGTCTTTGAAAAAGATCCAAGTGTCGTTGTGTGACCACTGCGGGGACAACGTCAAACTCAAGCTAAAATACACACCCAATGAGTGTCTTCAGAAAGGATACACTTTTTCCGTACCTCTTAGGATCAAGGTGAGATTGATCTCCTGGGAAAAGGACGCCACTACCAAAACGAAAAGGCTAAAACACATTAAGGAACAAGAGGTGTATTTTGGCGATATTCCACTGATGACCGATAAGGGGACTTTCATTTTCAACGGAATTGAAAGAGTGGTTGTGAGTCAGCTCCAGAGATCCCCGGGTGTTTTTTTCCGACCGGGAGAAACCAAAGGTTTTTTTATCGGGAAGATCATTCCTTATAGAGGAGCCTGGGTGGAGTTCGAATACGACGCCAAAAATATCATGTATGCCCGACTCGACCGTAAGAAAAAGTTTTTGGCGACGGTGTTCATGAGGGCCTTAGGCTTTGGGTCCGATGCGGAAATTCTCCGCCTCTTTTTTACAGTTTTCAGTATCGTACCTGAAAGTGGGAATCTCTATTGGGAAGTTTCGGAAAATTTGATCGGAAAGACCACAGGAAGCGACATCATCGATCCCGCTTCAAAAAAGGTGGTCATCCGCTCCGGCAAAAAAATCAAGAAAGAAGATCTGACAACCTTGGAAAAACTGAAAATAGAAAAAGTTATTCTATCCAAAAAAGAATTCCAAGGAGCTGCATCTGTTTTAGCTATCCCTGATATTCTCGAGAAGCATGGACGACTGGAGGAAGCTGAATTAGAAAAATTGAGTGTCTCAAAAGATCCTATCGACATATTCTTCCCTGATGAGAATGAGAACGCCGACCTTCTCCTTTATACCCTTAAAAAGGACAATAGCACGGATGCCAACCTAGCGCTGGGTGAAATCTATAAAAAACTCAGGCCAGGGGAACCTCATACGCTCGAGAGTGCTCATGGCCTTTTCCATAATCTGTTTTTCAATCCGCAGAAGTATAATTTTTCGAGGATCGGCCGGTTGAAAATGAACATCAAGCTGGGAATGGACACATCCTTAGAGGAAAAGACGCTGACCCCGTTGGATTTTATCGAAGTCATCAAGTATTTAATCCGTCTAAGAGGGGGAGAAGGGGATGTGGATGATATCGACCATCTTGGAAACCGGCGGGTTCGGTCAGTCGGAGAATTGGTCGAGAATGCATTCCGGATCGGATTGACCAGGATGGAACGCACGATCAAGGAAAAGATGACGGTCGCACAAGACCTCGCTTCGGCCATGCCCCAAGATCTGCTCAACTCCAAACCTGTGATCGCCGCTCTGAAAGAATTTTTTGGAAGCTCTCAGCTTTCCCAATTCATGGATCAGATCAACAGTCTGGCGGAAGTCACGCACAAGAGAAGGCTGAGCGCATTAGGTCCTGGAGGATTGAGCCGGGAGAGAGCTGGTTTCGAAGTGAGGGATATCCAAGGATCTCATTACGGAAGAATCTGCCCGATCGAAACCCCGGAAGGGCCCAACATCGGGCTTATTTCCTCTCTCAGCAGTTACGCCCGCGTGAATGAATTCGGATTTATCGAAACGCCCTACCGTAAAGTTAAAAACGGCGAGGTTATCGATTATGTCAAAATTCTCCATCCTGGTAGCAGTTCGTTCAAGGTAGGAGAGGTGGTGAAAAAGCGAGAACTGGAAAAAGCAGCCGCCCAATTGAAAAAGAGCAAAAAAAAAGAACTTCCTGTATCCGAACCTTATTGTTTCTACCTTACCGCATGGGAAGAGGAACGCTATAATATCGCGCAAGCCAACGCTCCTGTCGATGACAAAGGCAACTTCATCAATGATATGGTAAGCGCCAGACAAGCCAGTAACTTCAAAACACTTCCCAGGGATCAGATCGACTATTTGGATGTTTCGCCCAAACAGCTCGTATCCCTTTCCACCTCACTCATCCCTTTCTTGGAGCATGATGATGCCAACAGGGCGCTCATGGGTTCGAACATGCAGAGGCAGGCCGTTCCTCTCCTTAAGCCGGAGGCGCCGTTGGTCGGGACCGGCCTCGAATATCTTGTGGCCAAAGGGTCGGGGGATGTTATTATCTGCAAACGATCGGGAATCGTAGAATTCGTCGATGCCGACAGAATATTGATCAGGGTTGATGAAAGAAACGGGACCAACAAACATGAAGTCGGCACAGATCTTTATATCCTGACCAAGTTCTTGAGAACCAATCAGAATACTTGCATGACCCACCGTCCGATCGTGAGAAAGGGAGACCGTGTGGAAGAGGGGCAAGTTTTAGCAGATAGTTCTTGCACCGATATGGGGGAGTTATCCCTCGGTCGAAACGTGTTGTGTGCCTTCATGCCGTGGAGAGGATATAACTTTGAGGATGCCATCATCGTCAGTGAAAAACTGATCAAGGAAGATATTTTCACCTCTATCCATATCGTCGAAGAGTCTCTCGAGGCTAGGGATACAAAATTAGGTCCTGAAGAAATTACCAGGGACATACCGAATGTTCCAGAAAATCTTCTCCGGAATCTGGATGAAAACGGGATCGTCAGAATTGGCGCCCATGTTAAATCCGGGGATATCCTCGTTGGAAAGGTGGCCCCGAAGGGGGAAACCCAACTTTCACCCGAGGAAAAATTGCTAAAGGCTATATTCGGGGAAAAAGCGCTGGACGTGAAGGATGCTTCTTTGTATTGCTCTCCGGGTGTTGAGGGTACGGTGATCGATGTGAGGATCTTTTCTCGGCGTGGAACCGAAAAAGGACCCAGAGCCAAAGCCATCGAAGGCGATGAAGTCACGATGCTGAAGAGAAACTTGGATGATGAGATCAGCATTCTCGATACAGAGGAATGGAGAAGAATCAAAAACATTCTGAAAAACGAAAGTGTCAGTAAAGATCAAAAAATAGGCAACATATCTCTGAAAAAGAATTCGAAACTGACTGAAGCGATATTGGAAAAATTGGGACCCAAAAATGTTGCCAAACTCAAGCTCAAAGCTAATGCCAAAAGGGAATCCGAAGTCAAGGACATAGAAAAGAAAGTCAGGCGGCAGATCGAAGCTCTCAAAATGGGCGTAAAAGAAAAAATCGATGTACTCAGAAAGGGAGACGAGTTGTCTCCGGGTGTTATTCAAGTCATCAAGGTATACATCGCCATGAAACGAAAGCTTTCCGTCGGGGACAAGGTTTCGGGCCGCCACGGGAACAAAGGAATCATCGCGAAAATCGTTCCCGAAGAAGACATGCCTCGTTTGCCTGATGGAACTCCCGTGGAAATCGTTCTGAATCCGTTGGGTGTGCCATCTCGTATGAATGTGGGACAGATTTTAGAAACACATCTCGGCTGGGCATCCCGTAACCTTGGCCTGTGGATTTCCACCCCTGTTTTTGATGGGATTTCAGAAACAGAAATAAAAGAGTTGTTAAAAAAGGCCGGCTTGCCTCAATCGGGAAAACTCCCCTTGTATGACGGCATAACGGGAGAATTGCTCGATCACAAAGTGACCGTGGGATTCATTTACATCATGAAACTGTATCACTTGGTAGATGATAAGATCCATGCGCGATCGACAGGCCCTTACTCCTTGATTACACAACAACCATTGGGAGGAAAAGCCCAGTTTGGTGGCCAAAGGTTCGGAGAGATGGAGGTTTGGGCATTGGAAGCTTATGGAGCAGCTTTTACCCTCCAAGAACTTTTGACTGCCAAGTCGGACGATGTGGAGGGGAGAGCCAAGATTTATGAATCTATTGTAAAGGGTGATTTGGATTTCACACCGGGACTTCCAGAATCGGTCAACGTGCTCATCCGAGAGCTACAGAGCTTGTGCTTGAATGTGGAGTTAGAAAAAGCGGAAAAGGAAGAGATCTTACCGTGGGGAATCGACGTTCCTCAAATCCTAAAAGGAGAGAAATAATGGATACAAGGCATCCATTAGGAGGAAAACCAAAAATCGATTTCGATCGAGTCAGGATAAGCATCGCCTCGCCAGAGAAGATCAAGAGCTGGTCCTGGGGTGAAGTGACCAAACCTGAAACCATCAACTACAGGACGTTTAAACCGGAGAAAGATGGACTTTTTTGTGCAAAAATCTTCGGCCCCATCAATGATTTTGAATGCCTCTGCGGAAAATACAAAAGGATGAAATACAGAGGGATCATATGCGAAAGATGCGGTGTGGAAGTAACTCGCTCAAAAGTGCGCCGAGAGCGCATGGGACATATACTTCTGGCATCTCCTGTGGCTCACATCTGGTTTTTCAAAGGAACCCCCAGCCGCATAGGGCTCGTTCTCGACCTCTCGATCAAAGATCTGGAAAAGGTCCTGTATTTTGAGTCCTACATCGTCATAGATGAGGGGGACACGCCTCTTAAGGAAAGACAACTCCTAACTGAAGAAGAATACAAAGAAGCTCACGAGAATTTCGGAGAAAAATTCAATGCTTCAATCGGAGCCGAGGCGATAAAAAAACTTTTAGAGAGAATCGATATCAACAAAGAAGCCGAAGTACTGAGAGAGCTGATGAAAACAGAAACTTCCCAGCAGAGAAAGCTTCGGCATGCCAAGCGACTCAGAGTTTTCAAGGCCCTCAAAAAGTCGGGGAATCGTCCGTATTGGATGATTTTGGACGTCATCCCTGTCATCCCCCCAGACTTGAGACCTTTGGTCCGGTTGGATGGCGGCCGTTTTGCGACATCTGACCTGAATGATCTTTACCGAAGAGTCATCAACAGGAACAATCGGCTAAAAAAGCTGATCGAACTCCGTGCTCCTGAACTGATCATCCGGAATGAGAAACGGATGCTTCAGGAAGCGGTCGATGCCCTGTTTGATAACGGGAAGAGAGGTCGAGTTCATTTGGGGGCGAATCGAAGGCCATTGAAATCGTTGAGTGAGGCGCTCAGGGGGAAACAAGGTCGTTTTAGGCAGAACCTTCTCGGTAAACGCGTCGATTATTCGGGCAGATCGGTCATCGTGGTGGGTCCGGAATTGAAATTGAACCAATGTGGCCTCCCCAAAAAGATGGCCCTCGAATTGTTTAAGCCCTTTATTTTCCATAAATTGGAAAAAGAGGGGCTTGTCCCCAGCGTTAAAATTGCCCGGGAATGGCATGAACAAGAAAGACCTGAAGTTTGGGACTACTTGGAAGAGGTCGTCAAAGAGCATCCCATACTTCTCAACCGGGCACCCACGCTGCACCGGTTGGGGATCCAGGCTTTCGAACCAGTTTTGGTTGAAGGAAAGGCGATCCAGATCCATCCGCTCGTTTGCGCCGCTTTCAATGCCGATTTTGACGGAGACCAAATGGCGGTTCATATCCCTCTATCGGTCGAAGCCCAGGTAGAGGCTCAAACGTTGATGCTGGCCACGAATAACATCCTGTCGCCCGCAAATGGGCGTCCTCTTGCCATTCCCAGCCAGGATATGGTTCTTGGGTGTTATTATTTGACTTTGGAAAGAAAATCACGAAAAGGAGAGGGAAGGGTCTTTTCTTCGAAAGAAGAAGTCTTGTTGGCCTATGAGAATAAAGAGATCGACCTTCAAGCTGCAATCAAAGTTAGATACAAGGGTCTCTTCATGAACTTGTCCATCTATTATGATGGCCAAGCGGTGCTTACATGCCCTGTATCAGATATCGACAAATCACTCGTTGAGACGACAGCGGGAAGGATCCTTTTCAATGCTGTCCTGCCCGAGGGTATTCCCTTCATAAACGGGATCCTTAAGAAGAAGGGCCTCGAGAATCTTGTCTATTATGTTTATTTGAATATGGGCCTTCAATCGACGATTGTTATGCTGGACAAGATGAAAGAGCTGGGATTCAACTATTCGACTTACGCTGGCTTTTCATTGGGGATCGACGATTTTATCATTCCTAAAGCTAAGGCAAAATTGATAGAAAAAGCCCAGAAAGATGTCCAGAGGATCGAGGACCTCTACAGGGAAGGGACGGTCTCTGCCGGAGAGCGTTTCAATCGGATCGTGGAAATCTGGAGTTTAACGACAGACAAAGTCTCCAGCGCTATGATCGACACGATGCGTGAGGTCAGTTTTGAGGGAGAAGAATTAAATCCTCTGTTTGTGATGGCGGATTCCGGCTCCCGAGGAAACAAACAGCAGATCCGTCAACTTGCCGGTATGCGAGGTCTTATGAGTAAGCCGTCGGGGGAGATCATGGAAACGCCGATCATCTCCAATCTTCGCGAAGGTCTCAATGTGTTGTATTATTTTATTTCTACCCATGGGGCAAGAAAAGGATTGGCAGATACGGCATTGAAAACGGCAAACTCGGGATACTTGACCAGAAAACTTGTCGATGTATCCCAGGAAGTCATCGTGGATGAAAATGATTGTGGTACGCTCAAGGGAGTGAATGTCAATGCAATCGTCGAAAACGGCGAACTGATCGAACCTTTTATCGATAGGATCGTAGGACGGACTTCATTGGAAAAAGTGCTCGATCCGGATACCAATGAAGTCATCGTTAGGGTTAACGAAGAAATCACCGAAGAAACTGCCCAGAAGCTGGAAATTTTGGGAATCGAGCGCATAAGAATTCGATCTCTTTTGACCTGCGAATGCAAGAAAGGAGTGTGCCAACTCTGTTATGGCCGGGATATGGCTGCGGGAAAATTGGTCGAGCTCGGGGAAGCTGCAGGGATAACTGCTGCCCAGTCCATCGGTGAGCCCGGAACGCAGTTGACCATGCGGACTTTCCATATCGGAGGTATCGCTATGCGTGGTGCGGAGCGATCCAAGCTCGAGGCTAAAAATGATGGTAGAGTGAAGTTCAACAATTTGAAAAAAGTCGAGAATAAAGAGGGGATTATTGTCGTCGTTAACCGCAATGCCAATATCACAGTTCTGGACCACCGCGGAAGAGAGGTGGAGCACTACCAGGTTCCTTATGGGGCAAAAGTCCTTGTGCGGGAAGGAGAAGAGGTTAAGGCGAGACAGGAATTTGCCGAGTGGGATCCCTTCTCAAGCTTTATTTTGACAGAAGAATCAGGCCAAGTCATCTTTCACGACGTCATTCTTGGATTGACGATGGAAGAAGTTCAAGATGAATTCACAGGTTTGATCTCCCAAGTGGTTATCGATCCCAAGGATGAAAAACTGCAACCTCAGATTTTTATCGTTCATAAGAAAAAGAAGGATGACCGCGGCAAACCTATAGTGCTCCGAAAATACTTTCTCCCGGCTGGCGCCAATCTGGAAGTCAAAGACTCGGGGAAGGTAGATGCGGGAGATATCCTGGCGAAAATCCCGAGAGAAGCGGCCAGGACCAAGGATATCACCGGAGGCCTTCCGAGAGCCGAAGAGTTATTTGAAGCCAGAAAACCCAAGAATCCGGCTGTCATTTCTGAGATCGATGGTGTCGTGAAATTCGGCGGCCTTGTTCGAGGTCATAGAAAATTGACCGTCCACAATGAAAAGGGTGGAGAAAAAGAGTATTTTATCCCCAAGGGAGCCCATATGAGTGTGGGAGAAGGGGAAAAAGTCAGAGCGGGAACCCCGCTAATGGGTGGGCCGGTCAATCCCCATGACATACTGAAAGTTCTTGGTGAGAAGGAATTGGCAGAATATCTTCTCAGAGAAGTCCAAGAGGTTTACAGGCTTCAGGGAGTCGCTATAAACGATAAGCACATAGAGATCATCATCCGGCAAATGCTCCGCTGGATCAAAGTGGAGGAAGTCGGGGATACCGAACTTTTGGTGGACGAACAAATTGATAAATTCATTTTCCAGGAGGAAAACGAAAAAGTCGTTCGCGATGGCGGGAAGCCTGCCAAGGCCCGCCCCCTTTTACTGGGGATTACAAAGAGTGCCTTGAGCACGGGCAGTTTTATCGCTGCTGCGTCATTTCAGGAAACGACAAGAGTGTTGACCGAAGCGAGCCTGTACGGAAAAGTGGACTATTTACGCCGTTTGAAAGAGAACATCATCATGGGTCGACTTATCCCAGCGGGGACTGGTTACAGTTACTATCGCGATGTCGAGTTGAAAGAGGAAATCGAGGCTGAAATTCAGGAGGAGGTGGACCTCACGATTCCCAGCTAAAAATTGCTGTAAATGCCTCAAATTCCTTGACATAGAAGTTTGATTTTGCTATTATCCACCCATTCGCAGAGGGAGTCTATCCCTGAGGTGCGAGTGTTTTTATTTACCTTATATAAAAGGAGTATGTGTATTGCCGACTGTAAATCAATTGGTTAGGAAAGGGAGATTGGCCAAAAAGTACAAAAGCAAATCTCCCGCACTGGAAAAATGTCCCCAAAAAAGGGGTGTGTGCACGCGTGTATTCACAACGACACCAAAGAAGCCCAATTCTGCCATGAGAAAAGTGGCGCGAGTCAGGCTTACGAATAACATTGAAGTTACAGGCTATATTCCAGGAATAGGCCATAATCTTCAGGAGCATTCCATTGTTCTAATCCGAGGTGGAAGGGTAAAAGATCTGCCCGGAGTTCGGTATCACGTCATTCGTGGTTCCCTTGACTGCGAGGGCGTTCAGGACCGGATGAGGGGGAGATCCAAATACGGAAGCAGAAAACCAAAACAGAAAAAAGCAGCGGGATAGAGGAGAACTGATATGCCAAGACGTGGAACGGTCAAAAAACGGAAACCAAAACCAGATCATTTCTACAACAGCACTCTCATATCCAGATTTGTGAACACGGTGATGCAAAAGGGGAAAAGGAGCCTCGCGGAGAAGATCATCTACGGAGCAATGGAACAGGTGAAACAAAAGGGCAAAGAAGATCCTTTGAAGATGTTTGAAAAGGCGGTGGGGAATGTCCGTCCTATACTCGAGACAAAATCCCGGCGAGTGGGAGGTGCGACATATCAGGTTCCGATCGAAGTCTCTATAAAAAGATCGACATCATTGGGTGTCAGGTGGATCCTTCGCTATGCCAAGGAGAGATCTGGGAAGAGCATGACGGAAAAGCTGGCAGCTGAGATCTTGGATGCTGTCAGCAGCCGGGGCGGAGCGGTTAAAAAAAGAGAAGATACGCATAAAATGGCAGAAGCCAATAGAGCTTTTGCTCACTATAGATGGTAGTCTTATAATTTTGGCTATATCTGTAATAAAAAATGGAGCGACAAGTTGGCGCGAATTTATTCTATCGATCGAGTCAGAAACATCGGTATCATGGCGCATATCGATGCAGGAAAGACTACCACTACGGAGCGCATCCTTTTTTATACAGGCATTACCTACAAGATTGGGGAAGTAGATGAGGG